>Ga0325403_1000240_pt1 | contig 34222 bp, 19 predicted proteins | sample PopdelMetagenome_19_FD_205665 | JGI IMG/M metagenome (GOLD analysis project Ga0325403, IMG submission 205665) | Populus deltoides microbial communities from Bellville, Georgia, United States - Xylem-PdKOR-R4 | ecosystem: Host-associated > Plants > Phyllosphere > Stem > Wood/Secondary xylem... | reverse complement strand
ATATATATATATATAACCTCAATTTTAAAAGCATTTTTTTAACCAAACACGTTAAAACTACTTTTTCTTCAACATCAATTTCAACCACAGTTTTAACCAAACACCAATTTTTTCAAACCAGCCTCAACTAAAAGTACTTTTTATAAAACAACTTTTTTCAAACCACAACCACAACAGCTACCGCAATACCAAACACACTTTTAGGATAAATGTAAAAATATTGACCTGAATTTTATGTATAAATCAATCAAAAAATTAACCTTAAATGATGTGCTAATTTGAGTATAAAATGTCATGTTTTATTATTTGACATGTCATGACTGTTTTATATGTCATCTAACTAAACAATTTTAAAATGAAATGTTTTTTTAGCTTTTAAGCATGACACTTAGATTTCAAGAACTACAAAATCAATTCTTCAATCAATACCCAACCTTTGATCTTGTTTAATAAATCCTCAATTCATCTCTACCAACATTTAAAGATTCTTAGAAAAAGAGAACCCATGAGCTTACTTCTCTGTTCAAATATGTAAATGGTATCTTCAAGGTTTGCATAACAAAAACCTTATTTTATCACCTACTTTGAGAACTATATAGATTGTGTGTTGATCTATCATCAATAATGATTTAGAAAACATGACTAAGAAGAGATTTTGTAATAAAGAGATAATTTCTTCACATTAAATATAGAAAAAGTCTTCTACTCTAGGATAATCATATAAACCTCAACATATAAAAAAATTTCATCTTAATATGGGCTAATGTTAAAAAAATCTCATGCAATCAATTTAACTCAATCGAGTCTATGACCCACGACAAAGTTTTTTCCTTTTTTAATATGTGTTTGTGTTGAATGATCATCATCTTTTTATGTTAAAAAAAAATTATCTAGTCCACAACAGAGTATGAGCAATATCTAGTTATTTCTATAAGGCCTCTTACCATCTCACTTTCTTCAAAGATGTCATTAGATGTGTACCATCCTCTAAAAAAAATATTTACTTGTATTCATACTAAGAAATATCAAATTGAGAAATCTACTAAAATTTCACCAGAGTCTCCCCTATACCGGGAGATCCCAAGTAATCGACTAGAGCATGTTATAGTAGGTTATTAATTTCATTTCGTTTCATCCGTAATAGTCACAACATTTCATACCAATTCAAAAAACAAAACAGAACAATTTTCATCCCATTTCAAATCTCGATCCATTCTGATTTTCCAGATAAATTTCGACTGCAATGTTCCGGTTTCATTTCACATGTTCTGTTCCGGACTTGAAAAGTCATTAAATCAAATTAGTGTTTTGTTTAAGTTGAATTACTTTAAGTTAAAGTTCTATTAATCTTGACTATTTAGGAATATTTTAAATTTTAAAATTATATTTATTTGACATTGTGTTTGTATTGCATAATTTATAATTAATTTATTTTGAATTTGAATTATATTTGTTGAATTATATATATATATACATATATATATATATATATATATATATAGTACAACCCCGAAACACTCCAAAACCGAAATATTCCTTTCTAATTGAAAAAACAAAACACATACCAAAACAGAATTGACAACCTTGTGTTATACATTAATATTCAACCAATCCACATCTCATTCATTGTCCAATCACCCTAGACTCATCACACCACAAACTCAAACACATCATATTTGTCACATGTCATTATGGTTCACTACATACATAAAATTATCAATATAAAAAAAACAAATTTAAGGAGTGCAAATAAACATTAATTATCTAGTATACAATAAAAGAAACTAATACAACATCATAAATTTTACATGTTTAGATCGAATTAAAAATTACATAAACTTTGGGATAATTTAATATTTAATTACAAATCTCAATACACTACAAAAAGAAGATCTAATACAAGTTAAACAAAATCATCTTAAGATGTTCTATATAACTATCATTTTGTTCATGGTTGTAAGGTACCTGTAGTTAATATTAATTAAGATTGCATCATGAAAATTATCAAGCAAGGAAAAATAAATGTAATAATACATTTAAATTGTAACTCAACATTATCAGTAATTTCTTTTCAATAATTAATAGAATTCATATATTGGGCTATAGAATTTGTTCATTCTTTCACCCCTCACCAACATTATTCTCATTTCTAGAAATCTAAATTTTATTGCCCATTATCGGGCATTAGTCCTATTATCAGAAACTAATTTCTTCATCCCTCATCGGGCATTATTCTCACTTCCGGGAATCTAAGTTCGTTGCCCATTACCGAAAACTAATTCATTCGCCCTTTACCGAGTATTATTTCCACTTACTGGAATCTAATTTTATTGCCCATTATCGGACATTAGTTTTATTACCGGAAACCAATTCCTTCACCCCTTACTAGGCATTATTCCCTCTTCTAGAATTCTAATTTTATTGCCCATTACCGAACATTATTCCATCTTCTAGAAATCTAATTTTATTGCTCATTACTGGGCATTAGTTCCATTACTGCAAACTAATTTCTTCGCCCCTTATCAGGCATTATTCTCACTTTTATGAATCTAATTTCATTGCCCATTACTAGAAACTAATTCATTTGCCCCTTATTGAGTATCATTCCCTATTCTAGAAGTCTAATTGTGTTGCCCATTATTGAGCATTGGTTCCATTACCGGAAATTAATTACTTTTGTTTTAAGTTACAATTCTAACATGGAATATCATTGTATCATCAAAAATATTGCTATAAACTAAATAAAAAAAGATTGAGGTGTACTACACTTACGTGCAACAAAAACATGCTTATTTACTCCTCTTTCCGTTAATCTATTTTAAAGTAGATTGGGTGATAATGACTAGTTATTCTTCGACCAAAATAAATAAATTATTTATGTATATGTTGGTGGTGCTTGAAAAATGACAATTTCTATTTACAAAGAGTTTACAAGCCAGAACCTTTCATGAAGTTTTGGATTCAAGAAATACAATCAAGATGAAAGTTATTTAGAAAGGTAGATTTTGAAATCCTAAACTTTGCTCAGGTAATTTGTTTAGAGAGTGGTAACAACAAACTACCAAGGGATTGGTTGTTGTGTGTGCTAATGGATCATAAATGTTATTAGACTAAAAAGACTATTGAAAATGCTCTGTTTTTTTTCACTGGGTTTTTTTCTACTGTATTTACAATGTGTGTATGCTATTTTTCAATGTTGGCAGACTCCTGTCTCTCATTTAGAGTGTATTTTATGCCCAGCTTGTGCTTTTTGCTAAAGTTTTTCCCTCTGTTTTTTGATGTTTATGCTTTTGTTTATGCATATTGACACAACATTGGTCTTTGCTAAACTTCTTTGATTTTAATTACTCTGTTTTGTCTTTTTTAGAGCACTCTCTAAAATTTAGTTGTTTTTTCTTTCTTGCATGTTTGCTCCACTTTTGATTTTGAGTTGTTCCAATCATTAACTCCTCCTCCTCCTCCTCATTTGTTTTACTATAGCATGGAAACTTGATGAATGGAAGAATGAATTGAAACTCATCTCTCTCCTTCTAGTTCTTATGGGATGCTCTTCCACTTCTCTTATCATCTCTCCTTATGTTATTAATGATGACTCTCATCAGATTATTTATGAACAGAATATTGTTTGTTTACTGAAAGTATTTTTATAGAAAGTGTTTTTTGAAGAAAATAGTTAATATAATTTATTTTTTAGTCTAAGAGAAATATAAGCTTTAGATGAAGAAAAATAATTTCCAATTCAAATGATTGGAAAACACTTTTTATAAAGGACCCAAAACCTAAAATTGTATAATACTTTACTATATATATCGAAACAATAATGCTTTAATAAAATACAATACTATTAGAAAAGAATAAATTACTAATATATTTATATAGAAAGTAACTAGTTGGATGTCCGTGCTACACGGCAAACTCACTTTTTATTTTCATAAAAACTACTGTAAAAATTTATAATATAAAAAATAATTTTTTTTAATATTAATAATAATTTTTTTTCAAATTTATTAATTATTTTATTAATAATATTAATTATAATAAAATTAATAATATTTATAACACAAATGATAATATTTTTAATATTCATACTATTAATTATAATAAAAATAATAATATTTATAACACAAATAATACTATTTTTATATGAATATTTAGAATTATAATAAAAATAATAATATTTAACATAAATAATTATATTAAGAATTTCAAGGATGCTTATAACACAAATAATAATATTTTTTATATCAATACTTTGAGTTATAATAAAAATAATAATATTTATAACACAAATAATAATATTTTTAATATGAACACTTTGAATTAGAAGAGAAAAAATAATATTTATAACATACATTATTATATTAACACACATGTGGTTGGACGTGAACGCGTCCAGACACAGTTGGGAGATGAGCGTGGGTCTGGAGGCGTCGAGGCCCACACTCCAAGTTAGGTTTGGATGCGTCTAGACTTTTAATTATAATAAAAATAAAAATAATTATAACACAAATAATATTATTTTTAATATTAATACTTTTAATAATAATAATAATACTATTTTTAAAATTAATACTTTTAATCAAATAAGAAATAATAATTATAACACAAATAATAATATTTTTAATATTAATACTTTTAATCATAATAAAAATAAAAATAATAATAAAAAAATAATACTATTTTTAATATCAATACTTTTAATCATAATAAAAAAATAATTATAACACAAATAATATTATTTTTATTATAAGTAATAATATTATAATAATAATGGGAAGCGGACACCTGATGCTTAGTCGGCCTTAGCGCCACGTGGCGCTAGGCAACCCTTCCGCAACAATCAGACCCGAGTGCCATGTGGCTCTTAGGAGTGCTAAGGTGAGCCTAAAAGTGCCTGCCCCACGTACAGACCCGAGCGCCACGTGGTGATGGGGAGGCTTGGGGAGAGCCACACGCTTGGGTCATCGCAAAGGGCCTGATTATTTGGGGTCCGACGTCATAACCCCAGCTCAATGGATCTTGTGTGACCCAATTCTATTGGGTCTTAATGAAAGATTTTAAATATTTTATTTTTTATTATAATTAAAAGTATTAATATAAAAAATAGTATTATTTGTGTTATAAATATTTTAATTCTTATTATAATTAAAAGTATTACTCTTAAAAATATTATAATTGGTGTTGCAAATATTATTATTTTATTATAATGAATAATATTTTTTATTATAATTAAAAGTATTAATATAAAAAATATTATTATTTTTACTAAAATTTAAAATATTCATATAAAAAATAGTATTATTTGTGTTATAAATATTATTATTTTATTTATAATTAATAGTATGAATACTAAAAATATTATCACTGGTATAAATATTAATATTTTTATTATAACTAATCATATTATAATAACAATGGTTAGGAGGCACCTGACGCTTAGGTGGCCCTGCTCAAGTGCCACCCTAACATGCAAACCCAAGCGCTTGGTGGCGCTTAGGGGTACTTGGGGTGGGCCAAGCAATGCCCGCCCATATGCATCCCTGAGCGCCACATGATGATGGCGATCGCTTGGGGTGAGCCAGCCCATGCCCACTCAATGTGGGGCACTTGACGCTTGGGTTTAAAGGAGAACCCATTGTCTTGGGTCTGGCGTCAACACCCAAGCTCAATGGGTCTTACATGATCCAATTCTATTAGGTCTTAATGAAGGATTTTAAATATTTTAATTTTAATTATAATTAAAATTATTAATATAAAAAATAGTATTATTTATGTTATAACTATTTTTATTATAATTTAAAGTATTAACAGTAAAAATAGTATAATTTGTGTTATAAATATTTTAATTTTTCTTATAATTAAAAGTATTACTCTTACAAATAGTATAATTGGTGTTCAAAATATTATTATTTTATTATAATGAATAGTATTTGCGTTAAAAATATTATTATTTTTACTAAAATTTAAAATATTCATATAAAAAATAGTATTATTTGTGTTATAAATATTATTATTTTATTTATAATTAATAGTATTTATTTTATTTATAATACTAAAAATATTATCAGTTGTGGTATAAATATTAATATTTTTTATTATAATTAATAATATTATAATAACAATGGAAAGCGAAAACCTGACGTTTGTGTTGTCTTTACGCCACATAGCACTTGGGCTGCCCCAAGTGCCAGGTGGTGCTCAGGTTGGCCTTGCGCAAGGGCAGGGCCACCCATGCTCCAGGTGGTGCTCGGGCCTGCCCCGCGCAATAGCCGGGCAACCCTAGTGCCGGTTTTCCTTGTATAGGTAACGCCAACGCTAGGTGCCCGCTACCATTGCAACTCTTTATGTCAAGGGTTAGGCTGTCATTACACTGCTCTAATTCATAGTGCTTTGTGTCTATGTAAACAGTAATAGGAACACTGAGCCCTTTTAGTATATTGTGTAATATATTAGGATATATTAACATACAATATAAAAGTATAGTAATTTGACTTTAATTTAGACAATATTGCTAGAAAATACATTCGAATACAAACATTTTATGTTATACAATAATAATATATTTTAAATCATATAAATCATGTAAAAAAGTTAGGATATTATAGAAAATAAATTTATTTTCAATGTTCTCCAAACACCAAAAAAAATATTTTTTAAAAAATAAAAATATCACTATTTAAAAAAATAAATAGCTGAAAATATATATTTTTCAACTTATTTTCTCTGATATGTCCAAGGACTAGAAAGTTATTTCCAACATAATTTTTATTATACAACTAAACATATTAATAGATTTTACTTAAAAAATATTTAACAAAGTTTTAAAAATTAAAAAATGCTAATATATTTTACTTAAAAAATATTAATAAGGTTATATGTTTATAATATTATATTTAAAGTATTTATATCATATGTATATTTATATTTTATAAAATAAACTATATATAAATATATAATACAATAAATTATTATTTTTCCATCATAGCACTTTTCATATCTTTTTTTTAATTGTAAGTGGTCAAATATTTACATATAATATTTTATATATATTAGATAAATTTAAAAAATAATTGAAATATTAATAAATAATTTTCCAACTTATTTTTTATAATATGATCAAACATTAAAAAAATATATTTCAATTTATTTTTCATTACTGGATATAAAAAATAATTTGTTTTTCAAGAATTTATTTTTTATGAAACCACTACTATTTAGAAAAAAAATTATTTTTTGAAAAATTTAAAGTATTTTAATTTTACTGAAATAATTGATGTTTTCTATAAATAAAACTATGAATGATGTCCTATTATTATAACTGTGTTTTCTTACAAATGATTTTAAAGATATATTGAGCTTTTATGTATATATATATATATATATATATATATATATATATATATATATATATATATATATATATAAAACCTCCCTTCCCTATCCTTTATTTCTTTCCCAAACAAACTTTCAAATAATACACAACGCCAAACACTCCCATGTGTGTTGTTTGGTTTTTGTTTTTGATTTTATAATTTCGGGGCCTTGTCAAAAGGTGTGGGGATTTCAGTCTTTGTCCAGACTGACCGTTGACACGTGCTTTACATGCGTGTGGGAATTTCTCTCGGTGTATTGACATTTCGATTTCATTTCACTTCACCCCAGGGCCGAGAAAAGAAAATTTAAATTTGATAAAAAATCGAATGGCCAATCTTCCTCAATCTCTATCGATGAACGCACCGTTCGGAGTCACAAGCGCGTCTAATCCAGCCTCCGCCGCAGTAGCCGGAGCTCCGGCTAACAAAGACCGGAAGATGGCATCAGCAGAGCACTTGGTTCTTGACCTAAGCAGTCCTGATCTTCGTGAAAACGCCCTTCTTGAACTCTCTAAGGTAACAACAGCATTACCAAGTAGATGGCTTAATTTTTGTTTCTTAGGGAAGAAATTGAGAATTGAAAAATTAGGATTTTGTTTGAAACCCTCATAATTATGAAAAGAGAATTCAGTGTCTTTAATTGTTTTTATTTAAGAAAAAATAGTTAATTTCATGAGAATTATTCTTTTGTAAAACAGCTATAATAAATTACTATAGACAGTTGAATAGGAAGGAATTGTATGATTATTGGCTTCAAACAGATCCGTCACTAGCTCGGCACCACCCATGATTTGTGGTTACTACTCCATTTTATGCAGCTGAGGAAGAAAAAGGCCACCCCTGAACTAGTGAAACTTAGAATTCAAGGCATATTCAAAGTTTTCATGCAATAGAACATTTTATAATTAAAACAGGATGTGAGTTTTTCTTTTTAAATTGGAGGCCCATTATCGTTGGATGCTACCTGATAGTTTGTTTTGCATACAAAGGAACCTTTACCTTGGTTGGCTGCATACATGTGAGAGGGGAAAGTTTATCATTTACTTTGTACACCAGTTCTTTTCTATATATATATGCTTAAACAAGAAATAGATACACATACACAGCTGGAGGTGGTCCATGTGCAATAGCTTCATTTAAACTTGTTGTGTGCGGATCTTACCATTTTTTCTCCTTGTGTGGTTATTCCATTTAGTTGTTGAACATTCAAGTGCTGCCATTATAAACTAGTGTCTGCCTTTGCTTTCATTTTTAGAACAAGGATTTATTTCAAGAATTGGCTCCTTTCGTGTGGAATTCTTTTGGTACTATTGCTGCACTCATACAGGTATGCCTAATAAACTTGTGTTTGTTTTTGTTTTCATTTATAGAAGAGAGAATTATTTCAAGATTTGGCTCCATTGTTGTGGAATTCTTTTGGTACTATTGCTGCACTGTTACAGGTATGCCATTTGAAGTCGATATTATCAGATCCTTGCTTAATTATTCTCCCTCTTCATTCATGTTGAATTGTGATATATTTTAGCTTGTAGAATTTCCTTCACAACTTCAAATCTTCATTTTTTTCAATTGGAATTATAGAAGCTCTTGCTATTTTCCCATGATTTTAATGCATTATGCTGACAAAAAATAGAATAAACATGTATCATATCGAGGATAGGAAGTGCGTGAATTAGAAAGTTCCATGCTGTAAGGATATGACAAGTGCTTCTCTATGATCTGTTGAAACTGGGCAAAATTGTTGATGTTTTTTGCATTCCATTCATAATTGAGTTAATATTTATTGCTTTTTATTTTTTATTTTTGGAGCGCTTTTGTTTTTGTTTTTGTGTTTTGTTTTTTGATTTTTAGTTTAGCTTGTCAATTGGACCTATGCGACTGGTTCGCGTGATTTTTTGTTTTAATTTTGGTTGGAGCTCAATAAGCAAAATAAACACCACTAGTGTTATTTAGTAGTTCTCGTGTCCTTGACACATTGCTCTTTTGTTTTCCAGAAATTGTACATGGTTTAAAACTTTTCAACACTCGAAGTGCTTGGTGCATGTTATTTCCATGATTTTCAACTTTTCCTGTTATTTGCAGGAGATCGTTTCAATATACCCTGTCTTGTCACCACCTAACTTAAGTCCTGCACAATCAAATCGAGTTTGTAATGCTCTAGCTCTTCTACAGGTCAGAATATTTTTTTTGTAGTTCCCTAGGTTGCTGTTATGTATACTTTTACTTTAGTTTTTTCAACTTTGCTTCTTTCCCTTTATTGGTAATTTATTCTGTGCATATATTGTCATATATTTCCCATTTAGAGATTATGATTTGAGATATTGAAACACTTCTAGGTATTCAAATGAAGTAGTATTATATGTTCACATTCTCAATGCTTTTGGTGGCGTGGGGGTTAAAAGTTCAATTTATGAATGATTAAAGACTTAATATTCTGGCTTCTTGCACGAATCTCACTTTTTTTTTATTTATTTTGGGAAATATTGCGAATGTCAAATGCTTGACATTCGACAGATTCAAATATCACTTTCCATGTGGCTATCTATTACGATAATTATTGCCAACTTGTTGACATGTTTGAGCATAGAGGAGATGATGTAGGTGTTTATATTTAAATGCATCTATTAGAAGGGGGACAATGTAGAAATTATTTTTCAAAGCATTTCTATAAATGGTTAAATTATTTGTGGAATTTTATGTATCTTAGTGTTTTCCCAGAGAACTAAAGTATTTATTGACAGTATTTGAGAAAAATGAAAACTCAAAACTAAAAATAAGAAGTAGAGAAGAAAAGGAATATACCTGACATTTTTTTTTTCTTTTTTTTTTTCTGATTTCATGATATGCTGCTTGTTTCTGTTTTTTGCCTGCTAATCACTTGGACAAATGTTGAAGTGTGAATGTGGACATTCTAAGTCATCGTACCTTTTGTGTTTCCTTTTATTCTATTTCCAGCTCTTAGTTATTTCTCATGCTTATAATCTATTTTATATTTTCTTACAGTGTGTGGCTTCACATCCAGACACAAGAATGTTGTTCCTCAATGGTAACATTTTTGATCTCGTTTACTCAATTGAATAACATTTGAGAGGAAAAATCTATTATTCTTGTTTGGATTGTGGCTCAAATTTGAGATAACAATATATAAAGTGTGAAGTTTTCAATTTTCACAACTGGGTGTCTCAACTTCAATTTTTATCAATTGAGTACTGTTAATAATGGCACAATCAAGTGCCTCAATGAATGTCTGTTAGCAAATTTGTTGACATATCCATTAAATGATGACATGGACACCAAAAACTTACAAAAAAATTAGGTCTTTATCACTCTAGGTATGCCATGACACCAATTAACCCAAGAAACACATATTCACATCCCAAATTTTATGCTTGCTCACAACATTAACCATTATTCTTGTAAGATTTTGGTGTCCATGTCATCATTTAAAAAAAAAAACACAAGCAAATTCCTAACTGATGTCCACTGAGGCACTTAATTGTACCTATATCAATAGTTGAACAATTCAATTGATAAAAATTGAAGTTGAGACACCCAATAGTGAAAAAAAAAATTGTTTAGACAGTTAATTTATATTTATCTCCTCAGATTTTGTTTTATGGGAAGAATAATTTTTTCACTACCTTGTGGAGATGATAAATTCTGATTAATGTGTTGTATTCTTCCAAGTGACTATTTTTTTTCCACTGCAGCTCATATACCTTTATATCTGTACCCTTTCCTGAATACAACTAGCAAATCAAGGCCTTTTGAGTACCTGAGGCTCACTAGTTTAGGTGTCATTGGTGCCCTAGTGAAGGTACTTCATCCTTTCTGATATCCTATGTCTCAAACTCGTGATTTTTATATTCTTTATTATTTTAAAGTTCAATGTATGAACCTTTTTATAGTTAACCATCATAACTTCACAGAACAATATGTGTGTGGGTCGGTTTCTCATAAAAGAATGATATATGTATGGTTGTGTGCATTTATCCACATCACTCTATGTATCACTTGGCACAAGCAGGTCAACATTTATCCAAGCAAACAAACATTATATTGTTTCATTGATCTCTACATTGAAGCTCATATTTTTGTTGCTTTTGGTATCAAGTAGTTCGAAATTTTGATCTTATTTCATCTCTGTTCTTTACCAGGTTGATGACACAGAAGTTATTAGTTTCCTTCTTTCAACTGAGATTATTCCACTGTGTCTGCGTACTATGGAGATGGGAAGTGAATTGTCAAAAACAGTTGAGTGTAGTTATTTTACATCCTTCTGTTTTTCCAAATATGTCAAAAAACTTATGCTGATTCTGTCTACTTTCACCATTTATGCCTTTGTTTGGATGTTTGTTTGGCGGACAACTGACCCACTGGAGACACATGGTGATAATGAATTTATTCAGTTTTCTTAAAGAAAAACTTTAGTGCTTTAGAAAATGTCTTTCAAATATCCGAGTTCAATGTATTAAAAATATTGAGTTATAGTATAGAGTTATTGTGTAGAATTCCCAGGTTAATTTTAGTTGTAGAGTTTATTGAACTTCTATCAGCACTTTGGTGTAGGAACAAATTGAGATTTCTGTTATACAAAGGATTTGTGGTGAGCTAGGGTTTGCTATTCACGGAGTTAGAGTAGAATAAAGCTTGTTTAGGAAGCAAGAAGGAGAAATTAGGCTGTGAACAGTGATACAGTTACTGCAGCAGCAATACTTTTAAGCAAGAAAGAAGAATTATTACGGGAAAATAGAACAAGAGAAAGGAGAAGAAACCTCAGGCACCAAGCTTTCAAAATAACTCTGAAACTCAATTTATTTCATAAATCAACTCTGCTGAAACATAAAACATAGTATCCTTATTCATAGAGATTAAGACTAGGATTACTAATCCTCACTTGACTAGCAAAGAAACTAAACAGGAATAAACTATTAAAGACCAAGACTCCAACATCCTAAATAAGAAGACTAGACCTTCAGGTAATTCTCATAATTACTAAAATGCTCCTGATTCACCAGAATATGCAGTACTTGTTGACCGAAAAAACTTCTTGCTTGATGAGGAATCAATTAATGTAGCTTTGGGTTTCCAAACTGAAGTGTTTCTCCAAGAATAATATAGCTACTCCATCACATTTCCTTGCTCAGACAACGAAATGAATTTCTTTAATTGTATGTTATTTTTCAAGTCGTGGTAGGCTTAAATGACTTGTTTTCAAGGCTAGTGGAAGCAAAAGATATCACTAACCTCAACTTCATCAGCTATATTATGTTTTTAACAACCTAGATTTCCAGAAAGTTGGGCTATTGTTTTCGTTTACCGTTTTTCACTTATCAAAATATTGAAACGGGTTTATCTGCTCTGATTTCTTCACACCAGCTCTGAAATGTTTTCCATCTTGGGATGCCCTTTCAGAATGAAATGATACAATGACCTGTTTCTTTTGTTCCTCTCGATTCTTTTGGTTGCTATGCTGCTCCTTGAAATAGTCCTGAGGTTGCTAATACCGATCTTCTTGAAAGTTTCAATCTGTGCACTTACTTCATACCAATTATGTGTACAATTGTTCAATCATATGATTTCTTGTTGAAATGCAATGGAGAGTATGATTTTCATGAACCTGTAATATCAATGAGATGGGATGTTTGAAAACACATTACAGACATGTGGTTCTTAATTTGGCATCTGTGACTATATGATTGAGTTGTCTCCTTTGTTCTTAAATAACAAATGGCTTGTCACTATGCATGTGATAAGATAATTGTGAATAATAATCTTTCAGCGAGAGTTCTCCTTTCTGTTGGCAGGTTGCCACATTTATAGTTCAAAAGATTTTATTGGATGATGTGGGCCTGGATTATATTTGCACTACAGCAGAACGGTTTTTTGCAGTGGGCCGAGTTTTGGGGAACATGGTTGCAGCACTTGCTGAACAACCATCATCACGGTTATTAAAACATATTATCCGATGTTATCTTCGACTTTCAGATAATCCAAGGTTGTTACATTTCCAAATAAAGAAGGGCTCCAAGCAGTCAGCTGGCTCTGTACTTCTTGCTTTGATTGTGTTGATGATTCTTCATTTATAAATTATTTGTTTTGACTTCATGTTTCCATTGTAAATTTTTTGTCTTTGGAATTCAGGGCTTGTGATGCATTGCGAAATTGCCTGCCAGACATGCTGAGAGATGCCACCTTCAGCAGCTGCCTACGTGTAAGTACAGCTTGTGTAATTGTTAATATTCCCATTTCTTTTACCTTAGGAGTCATCTGGAGGATGGTGATTTTTAGCTTGTCCATAATCAGGTGAATTGTAACTGAGGCAAGGACTGCAAGCCTTTTATATGGTTTGAAATTCCTAACTAGCAGTTAGCAAACCTTGTCTTGATTACTGCCACACTGATTGAGATTCTACAGCTGCTTTTATAGGCCAGTTTTTGTTTTTGACAGCAACAATTGGAGTAGATCCATTTGAACCCATTGATAGAAATTTCACCCCTACAGTTTGCGATGTGCATGATCTGGCTGTTGGATTGAATTGCATGTGCTTGATTGTTCTATCGATGAAGTTGATCATGTGGCATATCTTTATGTTTAATCGAAACATGAGTTTGAAGTTAGTCTTTAGATGGGGATTATAATCACGACACCATGATTAACCAAGTACATGGTTTGCTGACGTTGCTGATTGGATGCATGCTTGTGTGTTTTATGTGAAAATATTAATAGCTAATTAGGAAAAGAAATTTATTTGTGTTCCATGCCACAAAAATTAGTTAACTGTGTCAGGAATATCAATATTTGGAGTTTCAAATGATGTATAGGTTCTCCATTTATTTCCCTGGAATAATTTTTCAAAATCAAGCATCTCTTTTCCCTCCCCCACCCCCTTCCTTTCTTCCGTCAATAACCAATTTCATGGTCTTTGTACATTGTAACTTCTTCAGGAAGATCCAACAACAAGGCGATGGCTACAACAGTTGCTTCACAACGTGGGAGGGAATCGGGTGGTTCCGGGACTTCAGGCTGGTGGGGGATTTGATCATATGCTGGTGAACTAAGACCGCAATTTTATTTTTGTTCCATCGCTTCAAGACCTACTGTCTTCCTTTTTAATGTGCGATAGCGTTTCTGGTAACTGTAATTAACACCCAGAAGAGGAAGCGATGGAAGACAAAAAAAGCTAGACTAGTTGTTGACTTATCAATTAGCTGGTATTTGTTCATGTATAATGAAAAGAGAGGCGCTCCTTTGTTTACATTATTGCTGGTCTGTTTTTTCCTACCATCACTCTGTTATTTTAGTGGGTTTTTTTTTTTTTTGTTTTAAATATTCTTCATTGTCTATTTCTTCGTAACAACATATAATTGCACTTGGACAGAACCCTGGTGTCTCCATGTAGTCTCTCATGTTCCCCTTTCTCTCTAACGTCATTACCTATACAAGCATTGGGCATTGGCTCGACTATGCGCCCTGCGGTCATCCTTTTTACGAGGCAGATGGCGTGGTGAGGTGATCATAGCCAACTGTGCAAGTTCCAGTCATCAACAATGGATGCTGCTGAGGGGGCTTCCTATTATCAGCCATTAAACTTATCCAATGCATGATGAGGTCTATTTTGATGATGAAAAACACAACAAAAATTGACTTATTACAGTAACATAGAGGCTATGGTCAATCTTTAAGGTAGAATTGATTTGTTTTTTTTTTTTTTTTTGGGTGGGAATATTCTAGATATCACATATCTTTGCAACAATAAAGCTGTAACCTCTGTGATAAAAGAGTACACTCAAACAAACATAAAGGCAGCCTCAAGCCTATTATGTAGCCCAACAACCTCACTTAACTTTTCTATATCTTAAAGACATGTTGTTCAATAGTAATTAAGAAGACAAATAAATAGGATTAAGGTAACCTAACATATAAGAGAGACGGGGCTAGAAATTATACAAATAGCTAGGTTTGTGTAGAATTGTTTATTTTTTAAAATGGACATGTTGTACCCAATTAAAGACAGAAAAATAATTGATTTCAAATAATTCATTAAAAAAAAAAACCAATCAACAAGGGAACATATTGCTAAATTCATAGACCAATGTAAATATGGTGCCACAAATCCTTTCATGAAGCTAAGACTATTTGGCTCATCACTAATCAAAATAACTTTCACATCAATAGTTAGGAAGAAATATATATAATTTTTTTAGCAGCACTTTTATAAAATAAAACAAAAGGTGACACTGGCTGATTTAGTCAGGATATTTTATGATCCATGAGAATCTATAAAAAATTATGCTATTTGATTAATGACTTTAAAATTATGTATAATACAACTATAATAAAGCAAGAATGCATCAAACCCATTTTAGAGAGGGGGAAGTGGAATGCCAAGAATCAAGTACTTGGATATATAAACCATTATAAACGATGTTGCTTGTTATGAAATGATTTTGGCAAAATAATTAGAAAATTAAAAATTAAAAGGAATTTACCTAGTTAGCTACTTGAATGAGGTCATAATGTCAAAAAAGGATATTAAGCCTGGTAGAACTCATTATTCAATGATCAATTCAGAATTTGAAAAGAGTTTAAAGAAGATTAACCATAGCTAATTTTAATTGTAGAACTCAATAAGGGAAGATCATTCAAGATAGTTGTATTAAGAAAGTCTAAAGAGGATAGCAAGGCTAGTAGCAAAGACACAAAGACTATCAAAACAGTTAGTGAAGGCAAATAATACTCTTTTGACATAAAAAAAGTTGAAGAAAATTTTTGATCAACTAATGTATGGGGGAAATCAAACTTTTTGATAGTTATACAATTCCTTCTATTAAATAGTTTAAATGGAAGAAATATTGCAGATGGCATGACTCATTGAGACATGACACCAATAGTTTTGTTATCTTTAAGAACTAAATCCAAAAGCACTTGAGGTTGATCGTATTCACCTTTTAGATAAAAAGATAAAGGCTGATAATGACCTTTTTCTTTAAAGTGATATTACCAATGGCTATTCCTAAACTAGAAGGACTTTTTTTGTAAAGAAAAATTACAAAATGTAAGGTTTAATTTACTACGGCAAAGGTGAGAATTGGTCATAGATTTTACTATTAGAAATAGATGTATTGATCATGGCAAAACCAAATAAGATCAAGATATGCCTTATTGCGATATGCAAGTTCCTTATATACTATACCATCATTTCTAAATGAGAGTGCTGAGGGACAAAGTTGAGCCACTTATGACTTAATTACTGGGTTTCCCAAAACATATATATGTAGTGGAAACAATAATTTAAAATTTTTTGGGAGTTCCAAGAATCCCATTAGATAATCTTGGTTTATTTAGGATTTATGTGAAGATTACTTGAAGTTCAAGTATTCTTTTAAGGTTTGATCAACTTTTTCAAGGTTGGATTGTCACAAATCACAAGTCGTCCAATTATTCGACCTCTAATAGTAATTCACACAAATCACTAGTGAGAAATATTTTAAAACTTTTTTTAGAAGAAATGGATTGTTATGCCTATGAGTGTTAACTTTCTTTATTCTGTAACTTATGTAATTTTTCTTTATTGAGAAAATATGAGGTATGAAATTTTATTTTATAGGAAAACCTGATAACCTTTTTTTGTTTTGAAAAGGTTAAGTTGTATAAATCCAAAAATAATTATAAGATACAAGGGGCATACCCTAAGTAGTAAAAGTCTGAAGACCGGATCAATAGTCCATAAGGTCAAAGCAAAGAACAAAGTTAAAACAACAAGAAAACAAAGCAAAAGCTAAAATATAGACATTTGGTCGATCGATTAACAAAAAAATCCCAGGAATCAATCGGCTGGTTTTTGGTAACCCTAAAAATGGTTGACCTATTTTACAATGAAACCTAATAAAAACCCTAGGAATTGGTCGACCGGTTTCTGAGATATCCAGAGCCGATTGACCAATTCTACAAAGATAGCAACACTATGTAGCCAAATTGGATCTGGAGAGCCCAAGATAAAAAACACCTAGTTAAAATTCATGCTCTTCTTCTTCTTTCTTTGAGTAACAAGGGAGAAATCACCATCAAATGGGGTTTTAAGAGAGATTAGAGATGACATTTGGTTGTTAGTAGTGCACTGAGTCAAATTCAAATGGCCTTGTTGAGATGGCCCAACATGCCCCTCATTTTATGATGGTGGACACCTAGAACCAACATCTTTATAATGGTTAGATTGTCGAACTGGTGCTGGCAATGCATTCTGAAGAGCTTTTAATATTGCCACTTCAACAACCAGAGGATTAATCTAAGTATAATTGTTATTTTTTTTAGTGGGGATGTTGTTCTGGTGTTTAAAGAAGACATAATATGTTTAGGGTTTTTAATCCTTTTCTTTCTCTATAAATAATTAAGTCATTTGAAAGAAGAATTAATGTTTTTATAAGGAAGATGAACAATTAGGTTTCATATGAGGATTTTATAAAACATAAATGTCATGTTTAAAATAGACAAAACATATTTATTTAAAATTATTTGATTGGCTGATATGTTAGATAGAAACTGAGAGTATGGTCGATAATTTTAGACAAACAATGCTCACTATCCATGTCATAGATAATCAATTTGTTTGATTGATTCTAAGACTAATATTATAGTGAAATATTCTTTTATTTGGTCTAAAAAAGAATAAAAGCATTGTTTATACAAAAAATAAACATCCATTTATTGATTATGCAAGAACATTAGTTATTCACAACCATATAGGGAAAGGAAAGCTAAAATCAATCATCAATGGTGAAACCAATCAGGTATAGAAAAAGTTCAAATCAAATAAAAAAGATAGGAAGTGATCAATTATTGTAGCAAGAATAGCAAGAGTTCACATAATTGACTAAAGATTCAATCGTATTTAAAGCATAAATCCTCAATGGATAAATTGATATTTGCAGAATAAGTAAGGACTCATCATTTAATTTCTTTATCTTATTTGGATTATCAATATAAGATTAGATTTAAGTATTTACATGAAATTCTAACATTGCACTAATATAAATACGCTATCTAATACTGAAAAAGAAGGTCAATTTCATATATATAATTTCTTTATAGCTTTCATGCAAATTTATCTTTCATTATTGTTTTTTTTTCACTTCTTTATTTACAAGTTTTCCTTTACATTTAAATTTATTTTCTCTTTTACCATGTATTTATTTTTTACATAGCAAACACTTGAAACAATATACCTTTTTACGAAACGAATACTCATATTTTGATTTATTTATGAGGTTGTTATTTATTTATTCTCATGATTCAATTTCTAATTTTAGTTTCTCCTCTATGAAAGGAAGAATAAAAAAAAACAAATGGCATACTTGAGCCAGAAAATTATCTAATTGATTAACAAAAATATAAGCAAACCTTGTTGTATTGTTCTTCACATGGGGAGTTGATATAGTAACTGAGCAAGATTTCCTTCATCAAGTCACGGTATTAGTTTTTTTTTTGCTTCCAAGTTTCAACTGCCACTAATATGATTTCTACACACATTGTTATTAGTATTTCAACATTCTATTTATTTTATATACGAATGAATTTTTATGTATCATTATCATTAAGCGTTAATTAGGATCCAATTAAGAGAAAGAAACAATTAATGATTAATATTGTATGTTTATTTGTTTAATTATAGTGAACAATATATAAGCTTATAAAAATATACAAATTATGACTTTTCATAATTTACGTTTGTGTATAAATTATGAAAAAGATTAGGTAGTCTTATCTAAACCCACATAGAAGATAAAACATAAACTTGGAAAAATGAATCAAATAAATATATGTTGCAATTTAGTGTCATCGGTTTGCATAAAAAGATAAGTACAAATTACACATGAGAAGTGATTATAAAACATAATTTTTAACCTATCATACGTCAATTCAATACTATTGAATCATGTTTATAACTTTCTACTCAAATATTTCTCTTGTTTTGTTTTTGTTTTTGTTGTGTTTTTTTTATAAAGAAGATATGAAGAATTAGTTAAAAGAATCAATGTAAAGCAATTCAATAATAAATAAACGGAATTAGCCAATTACTCGCGCTATATTCAAAGTGGGATTCTATGTTAATTCCTAGAGCAAGAAAAGAATGTGCTAGTATTATAAGCTCATTTTCTTGTATAATGAAAAACTTTAATTGAGAATTCTAAAATTATTGCATGTATTTAATAAAGCAAAGTGAAAATAATGTGAATTAACAAATTATTAAAAGAGTTGTTAATGCAAATTAGAATCTAAAATGAGAAATTAAAAGATATATACACATGATAATTTTTGATCTTGTGATGTGATGTGACGTGGGATTTTTTTTCAAAATTTTCTTCCATTTAATTATATGGCAAAAAAATGGAGTTCCAATAAAAACATAATAATTTAAATGCTATGAAAAAAATAATTGGTAGTATAATTTTTTTTTATTAATGTATTCTTTAACCAAACATATAACTTTCATTAGCTATGTTATTTATTGCATAGAAATTGTAAGCAATTAAAATTAATATCCAAAAAATTCTAACAATTTGAAATAATAATATAAAAAGCTATCTCTTTAATTAATATTTCTTTCCCGTGTTAGTCCTTTTTTCTGGTAAAATATTTTTTCTTCAAAAGTTTTGTTTTTTAAACAAAACCATATCATAATCTTAAAAGCTAGTTTTAATAAACTAAAATAATAAATTAATAATTTTAACGTGAATGTATTAAAAAACTAACAATCATAATGTTGAGAATAATTATATAAAAAATACATAATAAAAATTTTAAAATAAATATTTCATGTGCATTAAAAAAAAAGCATATTGAATTCATATATAATTATTCAAAAATCAAATTTTAATATCGCTATGGAAGACATTAATATTATTTAAAAATAATGATATATTTAGATAATTATTTAAACATCATTTAAATAATTTTATCTAAAAAGTCTTGAAATATAAAATGTGATAAAAGATTAAAAAAAATTAAGATGATAAAACAAATTGACGGGTCAAGTATGCATGGGCTACATGCGTGTCCGACCCACTTGAAGACCTGGGCTTAAGCATCTATTCTTTTTCTTTTTAAAAGGCGAATGACACATTGTTCGTCCAATCTCTCCCTTTCTTTAAATTTTATGGATGGCACATCACTAGGTAGGACAAACAACATTTCTTTTGCCTATTATTGTTTTGGGTCACTAGAGGCTGTTTCTATAATTAAAAAAAATCATGATCTAAGTTTTTGGATCTAAAAAACCTATATTTCAACTATCTTTTTACCTAAAAACATGAAAAACAAACATCTCATAAATCTCTATAACTCCATCCCGTTTTCAATAACACAATAAAAACAAATTCTAATTAGATAAAAATAAAACTTAAAATTAAATCAAATTAAAAATAATCTTTTCAAACTCCGATTTATCTTTTCTAATAAGATGAAAACCACTTTCATTAATTTCCTTTCTCAAAAATAATTTTATAAATACCAAAATTATAGTTAGTGGCTGAATCCAGGGACTTGAAAGCTATCTCTCCTCAAAAGTTTTTTGATAACTTTCACACACCTCTCTCTTATGGTCTAAAAACTAAAATGCAAAACAAATAAAGTTTTGGATCTAAAAATATTTCAAAATTTTAAGGAAGCAAATTAAAAAAAAAGGTAAATTAATGAACCAAAATGTACATTTATATTCATTTTGAATAATAAATTTGAAAAAGGCTTTAAATTTTTTTATCAATATCAATTCTAGTCCTTGGTTTTTTAACTTTATTTTTTATAATAATTTCAAAACTCCCCACATAAAATCAACACCACATTCAACTTTGAGATAATCTACAAAACACAAAAGATAATATCACATGCAATTTAAAGAGAATGAAAATGTCTTGACAGAAAAAAATGAAACTTTTGAAGACCAAATTAAAAACAAATTAAGTCAAGGATCAAAATGAAATAAAAGCAAGATTTAAGGGATCAACTATAATTGTTTCATAATAAATAGTATCATAAATAGTGAAATATGAAAGGATGAAAAGTTAAAAGTGTCATAGTAAATCATAAGGATAAAAAATGTTAATTTAAAGAGAATGAAAATGTTAATTTATAGAGAATGAAAAGGTTTTGACAGAAAAATAAAACTTTTGAGGATCAAATTAAAAATAAATTAAGTCTAAGGATCAAAATGAAATAAAAGCAAGATTTAAGGGATTAATGATAAATTTTTTACAATAAATAGTGTCATAAATATTGAAATATGAAAGGATGAAAAGTTAAAAGTGTCATAGTAAATCATTATTTTGTTTTAGCTTTTTTTTTTAATTATATATATATATATATATCGATTAATTTAGATTGGAAGGCGTTAGATATTCGGATAAATTTTCTGTCTGTGTATGAAACATAAATTTTCATAATAAGATTGAAAAAAGTAAACTAATAAAATGGGCTTCCCCGAAGCCCGATAAAGCCAGTCTTCGTAGTTGATGTTTAACCATGCCATGACTTCTGTTCACCTCCGCCATTACTAACGATTTACTTTTAACCCTAACTGGCGGAGACACAAACCAGATTGAATTCTCACTTGCAAGCAGAGAGATAGATAGATGGATAGCAGATGATATGAAGCTGAATTAAACTAAAAGGGAAGTAGAGGAAACATGAGCAGCAGCATAGTAGCAAAGGAAGCAATAGAGGTGATAGCACAGAGCATCGGAGTCACGAATTTGTCCCCTGATGTTTCCCTCACTCTGGCTCCCGACGTGGAGTACCGTCTCCGGGAGATCATCCAGGAGGCAATTAAATGCATGCGTCACTCAAGGAGAACTGCCTTGACTGCTCATGATGTTGACACTGCTCTCATCTTAAGAAATGTCGAGGTTTCTTCTCTTCCTCTCTCTCTTTCTTATTAATTCAATGAATGGGTTTTTGTTTTTTTAATATTTCTTCTTTTTTCTTGCAGCCAATTTATGGTTTTGGTTCTGGAGGAGATAAAGTTCCATTGCGGTTCAAAAGAGCTGCTGCTGCTGGACATAAGGATCTATATTATATCGATGACAAAGACGTCAATTTTAAACACGTAATAGCGAAATTGTTAATGTGTAATGTTCTCCTAGTTAGTTGATTAGTTTGTATAAAAGAAGAATATGATGAAATGCAGGTTATTGAAGCCCCTCTGCCAAAACCCCCGCTTGATACTTCTCTTACCTCACATTGGTTAGCTATTGAAGGTGTTCAGCCTGCAATTCCCGAGAATGTTCCGATTGAAGGTACATTTCTCTTCCTAATAACATTTGCTGTTCTTTCATTTGTTGATTTCATGACGCACTATTTCACCTTTGCAGCACTTGGAGTAATCTCTGATGGCAAAAAATCTGACTACAAGGATGATGGTCTTTCGATCGATGTCAAACTACCTGTCAAGGACATATTGTCAAGGGAGCTTCAGGTGAATACCAAATTGCTTATTTTGATGTGTTCCAATTCCATTTTTTCCCTCCCTTTTGCTTAGTCATTCTAAGTTTTTTAGTGGCATTTATGATGCAAGAGCTTTTTAGGAAAATATATATTTTCCTTAGTTAATTTTATTTTTTCTATCCTTTATCACGAAACTTTTCTAGTTTTTTTCTATTTAAATGGAATATTTTTCCTAGTTTATTTTTTTCTATTTAGTATTATTAGGGCTTACTAGTTTTTTTTTTTTTTAATAAAAGGTTGTAATAGCCTTTTAGCAAGTAGAGACAGAAAAATAAAAATTGAATATTTTGGTTGTCTCCCCATACTTGTGATGTTTTTGGTCTTTGAGGGTTTTGATATGTAACAAACCCTTATATACTTCGTTTTACATCCCAAGTTCATGTCATGCTTGAATACGAAAAGTTTTTCATTCGTGAATGTGCAGCTTTACTTTGAAAAGGTCACAGAGCTTACTGCGAGGTCTGAATCTGCTATCTTCAAACAAGCATTAGTGAGCTTGGCCACAGATTCAGGACTGCACCCTTTAGTTCCTTATTTCATACAATTCATTGCTGACGAGGTAGTATCGAGAATCCTAATATTATCCATTTCTTCACACTATCTTTAAGCAGGGATGGTTAGTTTGTTATTGAAAGTTAATGTTTTTCTACAATGATCTCAGGTTTCACGGAATCTGAATAATTTTTCTCTTCTCTTTGCTGTGATGCGCATTGCCCGAAGCCTTCTTCAAAACCCATACATTCATATTGAACCTTATGTAAGTTCATTTCCAGTTTATCAAATTTGGCTATACAACTATGTAACTGAGTCTCAGAAGGGTGTCTCATATCTGGTTATTGCTTTGATTTTCCTTGTCTTTATTTCTTTTAATTGGCACTGCAGTTTAATACTTCTGGTGGTTTGAAAGTACCTAAAACTAGTATATTTAAGTTCATGGGCTTTTCCATCTAATGTTACTTTTTTTTTTCTCTTCAGCTACACCAATTAATGCCATCTATTATTACCTGCCTAGTTGCAAAAAGATTAGGTAACAGATTTTCTGACAACCATTGGGAACTCAGAAACTTCACAGCAAACCTGGTTGCTTCGATATGCAAAAGGTGAGGACTTATTGTCAATTTCATTAGGATTATTCTTTTTTAATTTGCATTAGGTACAAGGTTAAAAAATAGAGCTAAATTGTTATAAGCATTACTATTATAGGAGTACTAGTTGTTAAGAGTGCAACCTGACTTTGATCAGAGGTTAAAAGATCGTGTGTGCTAGCAGACTCAATGAGTAGAATCTATAGATAGAAATTTTAAAACTGATGGAAATAGAGGTTATTGGTAAAGCCACTTAGGATTCCAAATGTCTGAGTTCATTTTCCAAAAGAAAAAAGTGAAAAGAAAAAGATCCAAAATCGTTGTTTTTAAAAAAGATAAAAGTAGCAATTATTAGTGTTGGGATACATGCATATAAAATATATTCTGATTCATAATAGTTTTGGTCACCATATTAGTGGATAAAACAGAATGAATTATTTGGATTAGATAAAATAAGTAATTTGCACTACTATCTGAGCATAAGTAGTAAACATATGAAAGCAACCTACGTACAAAGAAACATGTTGAGGTTACTAGATGCAGAGCATCTCGAAAGGAATACTTGTCACATTCCTCTAAAGAATCCCAAGTACTAACTGAATATATAGATGCTGCAGTTGTAGTGAATAACATATACAAGGGGGCCACAATACAAGGTGCAAGTAAAAGAGAGGATCATTTAAAGGTTTCATGGGGGGAGAGGGTAGCAATTGTCATCCATTTATGACAATCGCAAACCCCTCAATTCCATATCCCCATTTTGCAACTACGACCTTAATTATTACCTCACCATCAAACTCACCCTTAAGTTAGATCTGCCAAATGCAATCTTATAGCTGGAGATCGAAGAAGAATTCTGGAACCAATCCATTGATGTGAATAATTCAATACGGATTAGATAACGATTGATAGTAATTCACTTTGTGAATTTCAGTCCTCAGGGAGTTCGATTCAATTTTTTTCCCCTTCCATTCACATGTAACATGAATGTAATTTAATTTTTATGCTTCTTCACTTCTTTGTGCACAACTAAAGATGAATAACTACATAGCCATGATTTTAATGGATGTTACAGTGACTGAGAGGATTTTATTATTTATGCATTTTCTGTTTTGCCTCCTTGTCCATATAAGCTATTTATATATCTTATCAATTGTTCTATTTTTTGTAGATTTCTCTGTTATTTGTCTTCTTGTCATAGAATTTACTTATATCTCTATCAGTTGGTCTTTGTAGATTTGGGCATGCTTATCACAATCTGCAGCCTCGCATCATGAGGACTCTAGTCCATGCGTTCTTGGACCCGACAAAATCATTGCCACAACATTATGGTTCAATACAAGGATTAGCAGCTCTAGGACCCAGTGTGGTATGAACTAGTATCAATGCTTTTACGAGCAAAACTAGCAAGTATTTCTTTCTTCAAAATAAAAATAAAAATAAAAATGGTACTGATGTTGTTATGCTAACTATTTCGAACTCATTTTTCAAGAAAGATAGCTCCTTTCCTACTATCTGGAATTGCAGTTTTTTAGGAAGATGTATGAAGTCTAATAATCTAGGTCCTAACTGTTGCATTTTTATTTATCACTCTGTTATGGTCTTCTGACATTTTAATTTTTTTTTCCCCTAACTTCTGGTTTATTTTCCCCACTCAAATGTATTACACTGTTTGGTTTAGTGTTGGTTGTTGCGTTGTCAATTTTCACACTCTTCCTTCCTAGGAATCCTCTTTGTACTGGTTTGACCAATTTGAGCTGGTTCTTGATTCTGGTAGGTTCGTCTTCTTATACTACCAAATCTAGAGCCGTATTTACTCCTCCTTGAACAAGAAATGCTGCTTGAGAAGCAAAAAAATGAGATAAAGAGACATGAAGCTTGGCAGGTTTATGGAGCTTTGACGGTGAGGCTATTTTTCAGTTTGATTTTAACTTCTGTTTATGCGTAACTGAATTTACCATCAATGTAGCTTTGTTATGTGCTAACATTGCTATAAACCATTCAGCGTGCAGCTGGTCTCTGTATGTATGATCGGCTCAAAATGTTACCTGGTTTGTTTATTGCACCAAGTCGTGCTATCTGGAAGAGCAATGGAAGAGTTATGACTGCAATGCCAAGTATGACCTGTTTCAACTTGTCTCATTGGAACACTTTTATACATGCATCCATTAATCTTGTGATTGGTTATCTTTACTGTTTGAAAATACCTGTAAATGCTTGTGTGGAAATGGGTCTCTATGTGGGTACCTCTTCTTTTCACGTGTGCGTGTGTTTGCATTCATTATGCAAGTGCTGGATCTGGCAAAAACTAAATGTCTTAAGACCTAGTCTTGGAATTTGTTTGGGAGCAACTCTAAGGCAGAACAAGGATAGCCCTTGAAAAGGTTAATAGCAACTGCTTTCTGATATATTTTGCACATAATGAGCTGCAGATATTATTATGATGAAGGGGGTGGTAGTGAAAAGGTCATTCAAATATTAGGTGGGGGATAATTTCTGGTGAGCGAACCGACCTTGCAGATTTATGATGAAAATGTACATTTTTTTCACTACCACATGATATAATCCTTAAACAACAATTTTTTAGGAGCTTGCATCTCTGGGCGAGTTGTTTTTAGGAGCTTGCGTCTCTGGGCGAGTTGGGATTTGCTTGAACCATGACTATGAGATGATTCAGATGTTTGTCATAGTTTGACATACAACTTATCACAATCCATGTTCAATTGAAACTTTATACGGGTGTGCTCAACCCTTGATTCAGGATGCATGCCACTGTACTTTGAACTTTTATCTTATTACTTTGTGTTCTTACAATTTACCCAGATTAAAATATTCAGTATGTGCACTTAACCCTCTATCCTGCTTGTATTTCATGTCGGTCATTGCTTGCCAATCAAGATAAACGCAAAGCTAGCACAGATAACTTAATGCAGCAACCACTGCTTAAGAAAATAGCAACAGATAGTGCAATTGGTGCAATGCCAATGAACTCCATGCCAGTTGAGATGCAAGGGGCAGCAAGTGGATTTCCTACAGCTGTTGGAGCTTCCAGTGTGTCAGTATCAGCAATATCTCGGCAGTTATCCAATGAAAATGTGCCACGAAGAGAGATTAGTGGAAGGGGGTTAAAAACATCAACTGTTCTCGCACAGGCTTGGAAGGAGGACATGGATGCAGGCCATTTATTAGCATCACTATTTGAACTTTTCAGTGAAAGCATGTTCTCCTTTACTCCCAAACCTGAGTTGTCTTTTTTCTTGTGATTAGCAGTAGATCATTAACAATGTCACTCAATATGCGTGTAAATTCTGTCAAATTCCATGCTATTTGTTCTACAACAGGCTAATAGTTGTCGATCATTGACGAATGGTGTATTGTTAAGGACACTTCTGCATGTAAAGAGAGTACAATTTTGCCAGAATTCCTCGTAAAGTGGAGGAGCTGACATGTGACCATGTGCTTTCAACTACGGTGTTGTCATCCCAACAGCTTTACAAGTTCAATCTTCCATGCCATTTAATGTCTTTAGAGAAGTGGCATTTCATTGCTTGGGCTGACGATCTCGCCAAATTTTAATTCAACTCCACATGGTTTTTCACAACGTTCAAGAGTCGAGAGGAATGCCCAGATAGAAATCGGGCACCTTGGACATGAGCTGTTAGTTCAGCCCTACATGTTGGATTGAACTAATAATCCATGCTGCTTGAAAAAGCAAACATCTCACCGGCCAATTGCATTCCGCATCTTTGAGAGTCAATCGACGGCCAGATTATGTTAGTTCCAGTCCCGAGAATAACATTTCAGGATTCAGAATGAGACGAAAAATATTCTTCATGTCCATTTGATTTACAGAATTTTTTTTTTAATTGGGTACTCATTAAGCAACGGCAGGAAATGGTGACTTGGCGCATCATCCAACATTAAATTCGGCAACGCATGCTAGTTTCAACAAGAATGTGCAGACACTAGTCGGAAATATCATGAAGAAATTGCAAGGTTTCCACTGGCAATATTCCACGAGGACCCCAATATACTCGGAGAAGGCAAACATACTCGGAGATAAATTACTCGATTGAGCTTAGCAATCAATACACAGCTAAATCCCCCCTCTCCCCAAACTAAAAACAAAGAATCAAAAGAAGAGCTTTCTGGGAGATGGCCTGGTTGGAACAGTGGAAGATGAGGTCGAGGACTTGAGAGAAACTGGAATTCCCTTGGCTTCTTGACTCCCTGACATTCTATCTACCAGTTTTGCAGCCTTCGGGTCTGTTAGAAGTGACTTCTGAAATGACTGTGAGAAGCCAGTAGCAATAATAGTCACATGAATCTCCCCATTATAACGATCATCAACAACAGCCCCAAATATTATGTTTGCAGATGGATCAGCCAAACTGGTCACAACCTGGAAACTCATTGTATATATAAAGATATTAATACCAGAATGTAGAAGAAAGAACTCAGTCATAACAAATCCAAGAATTATGAAAATGAAAGAAACTTTATCTTTGCCATCACCATACATGTTAAAGTAAAACATAATAGCTGGGAGCTTTCATGATTGGTTTCATGAAACCTACCATCTTATTGCATGTTGATATTTATTATCCTGATCATTGAAACTCAAACATTTGATCCCTGCCCTAAACTGGGTGTTAATATCAACATTGAGGTAAAAAATCATTGGCTATACATCCCATAAATTCATGGTTGACGGTGGCAGTTAAAAAGCAAGTGAGATCCTTTGAAACCCTAATATCTACTACTAGTATCCTGTCCTACATCAGGATATGTCAATCACGCTGTGACCAATGACACCACTCTACATCATCTCTTTGCCCGCGTGAGAACTTTCTTCTAAATCAAAAGACATTGGTACGACTTGATGCAGGGGGGGTTCCCTTTTCAATCAGAAAATTTAGAAATTGAAAAGGTAATAAAGTACCTGTGACACTCTATTCACTTCCTGTAATGTTATGTCCTTTCCTCCAGTAATATTGTATACCACTCCAGTAGCTGACTGGATTGATGAACCAATCAGGGGCGCCAGAGTTGCTTGTTCAGCTGCTTCTTCAGCACGATTTTTGCTGGAGGAAACTCCAATTCCAAGCATTGCAGTACCTGAATTTTTCATCACTGCCTTTACATCTGCAAAATCCACATTAACTAGTCCAGGTATCTGCAAAACAAGGGGAACAGTCTTCACACTTCGCAGGAAAGTACAGAAGTAGAAAATCACTGGTGAAAAAAAATTATGAAAGAGAAAGTGAAGTGTCCAATAATAAACGTAGTCATCATTCAAAAGACCATATAAACAATGTGCAATAATAACCACAATCTATTTATTTAATTAATTTTATATACAAGAAAACAAATTTTATGAATAATACTGCAGGTGATGCAACCCTCATATACAAAAGAAGCAATTTCTTGGTAAACAGGCTACCCCTAAATAGCCCATGAAAGGCTAAGCATCCGAGGGAAATTTAAGTAGAAATTCAACAAGGGATTCAAGTCAATACAGTTAAAATAAAGAGTAAAATGTGTCAGACCCCCAAACTATTGGTCAAAGTACAAATACTTCACCTCAAATTTATTCAATGCAGCTCTCCATGAGGAAAACTAAAAGAAAAATTTAGTCCCTCTACTAAGTTTGAAGCGGGTTAGGTTTCAGTCCAAATTGAGTTGGTATTTGCCACATGACCAGCACATGCCACTAAATGACCCTAAGCACAAGTAATTCTCTCATGAATTTGTGTGTCAAGTGCTCGTCGCTTGACAAATACTAACCCCAATCTGGATGGAAACCTAACCTAACTTAGTGAAGGGACTAATTTTTAGTCTCAATTATCTTCAGGGATTATCTACGCTGAATAAATAAAAATAGAAACTATATGCGCTTAGTTCAAGGGGCCCTAGCACATTTTACCCAAATATAAATGTACAAGGATGGGAAGAAAGACATGAATGCGGTCATATTCTAAGGAAGATTGGGGAAAAAAAAGAAGAAACAACATTCTGCTTGTAATGGTAAATTGCCAAGCATGTTATGGGGCCATAAATGAATCAAGATACTGTTGCTTCATTGAAACTGTAACAGGCAACTTAAAACTTGTAAATTCAGCAGGTCTAAAGACTAAAACATGGTAATATACTTCAGTGTTCCATAGATCCACTCACAGTAATAATATCTGAAATTCCTTGCACTCCTTGCCGTAAAACATCATCAGCCAGGAGGAAAGCATCCTGGAGGGGTGTCTGCTCATCAGCAATATCAAGCAGGCGGTCATTGGGGATCACTATTAGAGTATCCACATTTTTTTGCAATTTTTCAATAGCCTCTAATGCCTGCAAGCATGAAAATTGTCTATACTCTCAATAATTGACCTTTGGAGGAAAGAAAGTTCATTCTAATAAGCACATCTAAGAAACACCAGTTTCTACAGCAGGCTAAAGGAATGGAAACAGCTATTAGTAACAAAAAAAGGAGCAAACTTTTCTCTAATTATGTTCTCTTTTTTTTCCTCGGAACAATACTTCACAAGTAAAAATCTTTCATGCGATGAAACCAACAACACCACCTGCCTGCAAGGATCTTTTTCGCCCCTCGAAGCTGAAAGGATACGTAACCACACCAACAGTCAAATATCCTGCCTCCTTTGATATCTGAGCTACAACAGGGGCAGCACCGGATCCCGTACCTCCACCCATACCAGCTGTTATAAAGACAAGGTCTGATCCCTTTAGCGCATTTGCTATGGCATCTTTTGATTCCTCTGCTGCTTGTTCTCCCAAAAGCGGATTCCCCCCAGTACCTGCATCACTGACAAGTGAAGGAGTCAAAGTGACACACATAAAAACCCCACAACAGATACAAAGAAAACGCAACGAGGCCCCGAAAGCAGTTATAAAAAACTAGGTGGTTAACTGTGTGAGATAACAAAATTGGAAATGTCTAGAGAGGAGCGAGCAAAATAAAGAAAAAAAAACAAAAAATAAGAAGAAGAGTGGGAGACCTAGTCCGCGGGTCAAAAGCTCTCCAATTTGAAGTGGGTTCTGTGCAGCAGACTGTACAAGTGCTTGAGCATCCGTGTTTATGGCGTAGAAATCGATACCCTGTTTTTTTTCCCCAAAACCGAATCAATATATTTTGAGCACATGATTGTTAATGAGTTGTGATTAGACATGAATGAAGAGAAGACGGTTACAAAATCGCAAAGTAGGCAACTTACACACATGATCAGTTACCAAATTAGAAGAAGAAGTGGGTTTTACTTATAATGATGAACAAAAAAAAAAGGTAGAAGAACCTGCAAATCGCTGCCTATCATGCGATTAACGGCATTGTTGCCACCGCCACCAACACCAACAACCTTTATCTTGGCAGACTCCATGGGGGCAAAGGAACAGCTTACACTGCCATGTTTCGATGATGACAGTCTCCTTCTCTGAGAGAAACGGCATAGTTTTTTCTGAAATGATGTTGAAAATGAAGGAGACGATGTGTTGGGGTTTGCTAGTTGAAGTTGAAGTGTTGCCATATCTTGTCTTTCTAATTGCAAATATTTTTGGTTTATGAGAAAACAAAAGGCGAGTGAGAGACAAGAAGAGGTTTTATCTAGGGTTTTTTAAGTTTTATAAATATTTCACATTTTTCTTCTTGTTAGGACGGACAAAAGGATGAGATGCTGAGAGATATTTTGTCTTTCGAGCTGCATAAAAAGATTGGGTGGACCCCTTTTCTGCTTCAACTTTATATGTATACGTTGTTTTTTATTTTTTATTTTTAACGATCTCGTTTCATTAGATACCATTTTTGTTATAGTTTTGAAACTCGACCCGGTCTAGCGGGTCGATCCAGAACCCGATTATCTCGGAACTGGAACTAGACTGGGTCGAAGAAAAAATAAAGAAAGGAAAAAATTGGTATGATTAGGTTGACCAAGAGGGCTGACTCGGTGATCCAGCAAGACCCAATCAAAAACCCGGTTATAACTTATTGACTTTTGTATTTTTTTTACTACGACATCGTTTTGATTTAAAAAACGAACTGACCCGGGCGACCCGGTGTCCAGGTCAAAACCCGAAACCCGGGCCTCGGACCGGGCCGGGTCTGAAAACTATGGTTTTTGTCCTTGAAACCCATTTGTATTTTTTTTACAGTATTTTTGCAAAAAAAATTTCCTTTAAATTAATATTATTTTTTTGATCGTTTTGATATGATGATATCAAAAATAAAAAATATTTTAATACATTTTCAAATGAAAAACACTTTAAAAATTAGCCGCTACTACAATGTGAAAAGTTTTAACTTTTTAGGGGTGAAAATCGCCATCCCCCTTTACTTTTAATTTTTGATCATATACCCTCTACATTATTGATTTTGATCTACAACAACCCTTTTATTAGAGAAGTTATTACCTTTTTTATCCCTCCGTCCAATTCCATTATATATATTGTCACGTGGTCAATTTCTCGTCGAAATTTTCCAGCCTATGTCATAATCCAGCAATAGGATAGACACCGCATCGGTAACAGGGATATATATAATCTCCCCAGGATGTAAGCTTCTTAAATTTTCCAAAGATAGGATGAATATACATTTCTTAGTGCGATAACACAATTACTTTGGAAGTAATGAACATTTTCCTAGTGCTACAACACATTTTACTTTATAATGGATTTACATATTCTTTCTAGCGATCACACTTTTCTTCAACAATGAGATAAACACTACATCAACAATAAACAGACACCTATAAACAATATCCCTTCTTGGTTCCTAGAAGGTAAAACCATCCTAAACTCTCATAAGATTAGATGATTCACTGCCCACCACTATAAATGATCTCAAATATGGGTGTTGGACCAAAAAATGATCTATTAAGTATAGACATTGAACCCAAAAATGATTTTCTAAATATGAGATCCTTAGCTAGATACTTATCCACATTGTTATTGAGAGTTGAGTTTTTGTAGCTAGTTTACTTTGTTTAGTCCTTGGAGCATGTCCTATTTCTAAGTAAGATTATATTGCATATACATAATGTGTTTTTTATAGGAGACCTTTTAGTTGTTTATGCTTGGTAGATTGATCTTTCTGGAAAACCACTGTTATTTCTAAGTAATATTATATTGCATATACATAATGTGCTTCTTATAGGAGTGATACAATCCAAGTAAGGTCAGATTTAGATTTTGGCATAAAATTTCTCATCATCTAGTTTTCATTATTGAGCATAACTTCAAAACCATTGGATTGAGATGAACTTTACCAAAAGATTCCAGAGGTATTTTTCTATGTTGGGGTAAAATTTTAGGTGAATTAAAGATTTGAAAGGCCTTGCGATAGAGGTTAGAACATGCTATATGAATTTTATTATTTACTTACTTTTGACTTGTGGACTTCCTATTTAGCTGAGATCCTTTTCCTACAAGAATATGGTGGCTTGTTTTGAGAATTTCATAGTTCTGTAAGGATCTTTAATGGGCCGCAATATAATTTCTAAATGTGGTAAGGATTCATTAATGTTCTCAAATCCTTTTCTTACAAGGATTCTTTATTCATCTTAACTACACAAGGAAAGAAGGGTTAGTTGTATTTAATAACAAATTGGTTTCTAAGATCATTGGCCAGTATTGTAGGTTGTAAATAAGCCTTATATCAGACTTGTATTATTTCTTTTCTTCTTCTTTTCTCACAGGATCATAAGGAATTAACTTATGAGTTTTATTTTTATAATTTCAGCCATAGCTCAAGGCTTGTTTGGGCTTAATTAATACTTTATTTTTAGATAGGATCCAAGACTTGTTTGGATCAGGGTTTGGGCTTACTGGTATGGGTTGTGGGTTAGTTTGGTAAGTGGATTTATTCAACCCACAATGGTAGATCCATTAGGATTAATTTTTTAGAAGTACTTAAACTCTTGTAAGCCTAAGTTTTGGCAATATTTTGATGAATAATACTTTTGAACTTTTCAGTTTAACGTGTAAGAGAGATTATTGCATTCTTTGGTTCTTGAATGAACTAAATCTAACTTATCGAATATTAATTGGCTTCGTGGCATCATTTGACTTTATTCCAATAGTGTTGGTGCCTTGGGGTAGGTTTTCATTGTGTCACACTCCTATTAGACTTCTTTTGGTTTTTTGGGATTAGATCTCAATCTTGATTGTAGGTTGCATGACCATGCGATCACAAGGTTTGCATCAATAAGACCTTTTAGTTGTTTATACTTGGTAGATTGATTTTTTTAATAGACCCCTATT
>Ga0325403_1000238_pt1 | contig 34232 bp, 29 predicted proteins | sample PopdelMetagenome_19_FD_205665 | JGI IMG/M metagenome (GOLD analysis project Ga0325403, IMG submission 205665) | Populus deltoides microbial communities from Bellville, Georgia, United States - Xylem-PdKOR-R4 | ecosystem: Host-associated > Plants > Phyllosphere > Stem > Wood/Secondary xylem... | reverse complement strand
AAATTCCTAGGCTAATCGCATTCAATTTCAGAATGTCCAGTTAGTTAAAAATGATTAAAAATGGTTGGTTTAACATGGACAAGATTTTATGGTTAAAATATCCTGCGGTAGAGGAATATTCAATTCTGTTCTCTTTCCCTTTCTTGGTCTCCAAGTTTATATAACATCTTCAAGTCTCAGATTTGGGATTTTTAAAAGTTTTTAAGGACTTCAAACTCAAATAAAATATGTACGTCGATGGAATAAAGATGATGAGATTTACGTTTAATTATTAAAGTTCGAATATTATATTAAAGAATCTTTTGTAATTTAAGTTATTATATAAAATATTATTTATATTATTTTTTTTAATAACTATGATAGTAGAAGTCTCCCTTGCACAATGCTAAATGCAGAAATTCCAAGGTCAATAGCATTCAATTTCAGATTTTAAAAATGATAAAAACAAAATTGATGGTTGGTGAATGTGTTTGATTGCAGGTTGAGCAGCGTGCACTTGTTTATGCTTCACGTGGACAGGATTTTATGGTCAAAGGGCAAATGAGTTGTAAATTTTGTTTTCTTGGTCCGCAAGTTTATATCACTCCTTAAAGTCTCAGATGTGGGATTTCTGAGAAATCTCCATTAATATGAAGAGAAATAGAACTTCTCCATTCTATATTTGGTGGATAATAAGACAACTATGATGCTAATATTCAAGGAATGATTTTGAATCAAAATGTTATAAAAACAAGAATAAATATCATTTTTTTAATATATTAGCCAGGACAAAAATCATTTTTAATATATTAGAATAATTATAATAATAAGTGTGTGAAAATAACATAAATTATATATTTAAATTTTTATGTTGAGATGTTTCATTGAATTCATATGATGTTAAATTTAAATGACTAAAAAATTATGATTGTGTCCACCAACTTAAATTTTTAGTTGGGAGAGATTAATTTTGTTTGTTTTTTTATTTTAAAAATAATTTTTAAAAATGTATTATTTTAATATAAATTTAAATAAAAAATATTTTATAAAGAAATTAACTGCTATCTCTGTCACTGCTGACATGATGCTAGATGGAGCTGTCACAGCTCAGTTTTTCTTTTTAATTTTTATATTAATGATTAAAAAATAATATAAATTATATTTTAAATTATACAGAAACAGATACCCAATTGTCTTTTTCCACCTTGGCGCTATTTTCACTGCGTCTTCATGGAAAAGAAGAACTTTTGTTTTATACAAGCTTTGTCTATATATTAGCTTCCCTTTTGCACTCTCTTTCACACACACAACAAAGCAATGGAGGAGCATTCTGCAAAATGGATAATTAGAGGGAATGAGCTGTTGGATGAAACAGCAGCTACTAGTATCAGAGGTTATCTGAGTATGCTGTATGATCATCTTGACAAAGATGATCAAAGGCCTGTAGTTCCCCTTTCCCATGGTGATCCCTCAGCATTTGCATGCTTTAGGACCAGTCCGGAAGCAGTAGATGCTATTGTCCATGCTGTTCAATCAGCTGAGTTCAATTCTTATGCTCCTACTATTGGAATCCTTCCAGCAAGGAGGTATTTGCTTCGGGTTCTTTTCCAATGCTTATTATACATTAGATATTAGTATCGCTGAGCCAAACTTATGCTTCTACTTTGATTTTATGAAAGGGCTGTAGCGGAATATCTTTCTGCAGACCTTCCATACAATCTATCAGCAGATGACATTTATCTCACAGTTGGTTGTACACAATCAATAGAAGTCATATTATCTGCTCTTGCTCGTCCCGGTGCCAATATTCTGCTTCCTAGACCAGGATATCCACTGTATGAATCACGGGCGAGTTTTAGCAAGCTTGAAGTACGCCATTTTGATCTTATACCAGAAAAAGGTTGGGAGGTTGATCTTGAATCAGTTGAAGCCCTTGCAGATGAGAACACTGCTGCCATTGTTATTATAAGCCCTGGAAATCCCTGTGGAAATGTCTTCTCTTACCAACATTTGAAGAAGGTACAGGTCTATCCTAAATCTATCTTGGCTGCTGCTAAAATTTGCTAGCACTGGACTCTTATATTTCAGTCGCATTACTAGGTTGCAGAGACTGCAAGAAAACTTGGGATTTTTGTGATTGCTGATGAAGTTTATGGCCATATAGCATTTGGAAGCAATCCATATGTACCAATGGGGGAGTTCGGATCGATTGTTCCTGTTCTTTCTCTCGGGTCTATATCAAAAAGATGGATTGTTCCGGGTTGGCGATTTGGTTGGATTGCAACTTGTGATCCTAATGGCATCCTTAAGAAATATGGGGTTTGTTTCTCATCTTTTCTTACAGATGAAGGTTGTTCTTGTTCATTCTGAAGCAAAGCAACTTGTCTAATTAATACCTTCATATTCTTACCAGATAGTGGAAAGCATTAAGAGCTATTTCAACATCTCAAGTAACCCTGCAACCTTTGTCCAGGTTCCTTTGGATCCATTTGTCTGCCTTTTCTCTTTCAGTTCTGTTAGGGACTGGACTTTCTCTAACCTGTAGCATTGATACTTGATATCATTCTTATCACTCCTGGAGGCTGATATGCAAGATTTTCTATTGTTAGACAAGATCATGTGTTCTTGTTCATTTTATTAGTCTAAGCCTGCTTATGCATTATTGATATCTAATATCTTGCTCATACCATTCAATCAATAATCCCGTGGTTTGTTTATCAGGCTGCAATTCCTCAAATCTTTGAGAAAACAAAAGAAGATTTCTTTTCAAAAACTATTAACATAATGCGAGAAGCCGCGGATATATGTTATGAAAAAACCAAGGAGATCCCTTGTGTTACTTGCCCACACAAACCTGATGGATCCATGTTTGCTATGGTAAAAACAAAGCAATCCTGAACTCAATTCTGGCCTGAAAGAAAATTTAGCATGGAAGTGAGATTCCTGATGACTTATATATGTTACAGGTAAAACTAAATCTTTCGTTGCTGGAAGACATTAGTGATGATATGGACTTCTGTCTCAAGCTGGCCAGAGAAGAATCTGTGACCATTCTGCCAGGTAAAGCATCAACAGTTTAGAATCATCTGGTAGATGTTAATATAACTGGGCGTGTGCTTTGATGGTTGTTTCTCCAATGTCTAATATGTTGCACGAGCATAGAAGATTGATGCAAGCTTTCTGTCAAGTTGGCAGTAATAATGTTTTGATCTCTGACGAATTGGGTGCAGGAGTGGCTGTGGGACTGAAGAATTGGCTCCGGATAACATTTTCCATTGAACCACAGTCTCTTGAACAAGGCCTCGACAGGATGAAAGCATTCTGTCAAAGGCACAGCAGGAAGTGATAAGATATACCAAGTCTAAGATCAAGTGATGGTGCCGACAATCTCTCAAGGTGCCATCAAGTTTCTTAAATTCTACACTACTTTATCTACTATGGAAAGTGTCTTAAGAGGACAGCAAAAGTTGTCCCATCTAGTCAAGAAATAAAAACCCATCTGCCTGTAAGCACATCAGAAGAGGGGGTGCTGGAAGAGATCAACAACTTCTCATGGTGTCACTGAAGTTCCTTCAAATATCAAAAATCAAAGTGTTATTACATGTTTGTGCTTGTAAAAAACCTGTCCATCGAGTCTTGAATAGTATGTAAGGGCAAGGAGCTGTCCCTCCTGTCCCTCTTCAGTCATAGGATTACAAATTTGCAACTTTCCTTGATTTTTCCTGACGTAATAAATTCTTGGATCCTATACATCAGTCTGAAACCAAGACACTTGGCAACATCTAGGCCAATTGTTGCACTTACGCCTTCCCACTTTCACCAAGAATTTCTGGCAAAACTAGGGCCAGAAGAAGTTAAGATAAGAAGAACACGAGGCCAAAATATCAACAGAGCTATAATTGTCTCCATCTGAACATGAAATGTGACCAAGCAAATCTAGTACCCAAGAAGGGTAGCTGAAGAAGAATCCCTCATCCTTGTGCCTGGTAAGGAACCTAACTGATACACCAATGGTTGCTTGAAAGATATCCCATGGAGACACTAATGAGCAACAACTCTTGCAGGGATTACTTGGGAGTTTAAGAATTAGATCCGAATAACTTTTATTAGAGTTGAGCAATCATCTCCTGAAGATGGCCTTGGAAGGTTGAAGTCCTTCTGCCAGAGACATGCCGAGAAACAATATATAGTTTTTTACACAATTACTAAACCTGACCCGAACTAAGGTCAGGTTTTGTCTCAAACTAGTTCGGAGGTTGAACCTCCGGTGAAAACCAGGTTAATCTATTTAAATCTTATTGACTTAATTGATCTAACCAAACTCAATAAGACCCTGCATGGTTAATTTCAAGGATTTTTAAAATGACAAGATTTTGGTTTTTAAATTTTTTTTTTGTCTGAAACAACGTTGTTTTTAGGATTGATCCTACAAACCAAAAACATTAAACCTTTGAGCAGTTTGATAACTATGGTTTTACAGAATCATCAGCAGATACATGTTGAACATTAATCCTTGCTTATTATGCCAACACTTCAAAATAAAATATGCTACCATAACTGTAACTAACTAGGCAAGACAAGTGTGTTAATGGACAAATATTTGATCTATTTAAAATATTAAAAGCATTCATGTTAAAAGAATTCTATCCAGAATTGATCTATTTAAAACATTTTTATTTTTATTTTTTTAATTAATCCGTATAACCTATGAGACATTCTACCTGTATATATAATTTGGGTTTAATATCCATACTTTCAACAAATGCAATCCCACCATGACAAAGCCACAAAACAAAGAGTAGATTAGATAGAGAGGCCCATCACTTTCTTACCGTTGCACTTCACCTGGCCCTATTGACCCCCACAATTCCCACCCTAAAAATTCAAAAAGCAACAAAAACCCTGTCTCTCCAACGGCTCCTTTCATTTCAACAAAACCCCAGCATCAAAAACCCTTCCCTTTCTCAATCAAAAACCTCAAGAATCCTCTCCAAATCTTCACATTTACCAAGCTTTGCTTCTTCTCTCTCGAATCTCTCCCAAATCCCCAAAAAATCTGCCATTAAAGCATTCAAGAAATGGATACAACACCTTCTCATAGGTCAAACCCCAACTCTCAAGCAAAATCGGCCTCTCGTTTGTCAAGAATCACATACTCTATTGAACCAGAAGCAAAGCCTCCACAGCTGTCTCTAGACCTTATCCCTTCGTCGGAAAAGAAAACTCCATCAAGTCTTTCACTCAAATCCTCAACCAACTCTCCCCCTCTTCAAGAACAACTACTCCTCTCACCTTCTCCTTTGAGAAAATCAAGAAACCGTCTTGTCGACCGGTATGAGATGCCGGAGGAGGGTGTTTTAGAGCAAAATGGGTCTAGAAGGAGATGCAAAAGTAGAGGATCTCAGATGGGTTCTTTAGGTTGTGCTTCACCAAGGAGTAATAGAAGGTTAAGGAGAAGATTGGAGGTGGAGAGTAGGGAAGAAAGGGACTTGATTGGTTTTGTGGATGAGGTTGGAAAACTGAGAAAGAGAAGACATAGCGGCCGGTCTAAGAAGGAGAAGGAGAAGCTCTCTTTAGTCCCCTCATTGCCTTCTTCTAGCACTACTCCAAGTATGTAGAAATGTGTTCTCTTTTTCATTTTTTTGTTGCCAAGTCCTTTAAATCTGGATTTTGTTGAATTGATTTGTGCTATTTTGATGATGATTTTTGGATTTTAGAAGGTGATGGAGGCAATTTGGAGAGGATTGGGATGGTTGTTTATGATCTGATAATGTGGAAAGATGTGGCAAAATCAAGTCTTTGGTTTGGTCTTGGATGCCTATGTTTCTTGTCTTCCTGCTTTGCTAAAGGGATTAGCTTTAGGTGGATATCTCATAATCTACTCTTTCTGCTTTAAATTTTCAGTTTGAGGTGCTATTAAGGTAGCTAAATCTCTTCAATTTTATGTTTTTAAGCATTTTCTCTGCCATTTCACAACTCGGGCTTATGTTTCTGGGTGTATCATTCCTCTCGAATTCGATATGTCAAAGGTACAAGTCTCCAATGTTATTGCAATAGCCAATAGATTATGTTTGTGTTCAAGTTCATATAATTTGGGTTCTGAGTATTGAGATTCTGATAATGTAATCACAGAAACAGTGTTGAGAAGCTCAGAAAATTTAAGCTGACAGAAGAGGACATTTTGAGAGTGGGTAGATTGATACTTCCAGCTGCAAATCTTGCAATTTCAAAGACAAGAGAGTTATTCTCAGGAGAGCCATCCATGACCCTCAAAGTAATTACCAAATTTTCTTTGCAGAGTACTCTTAAAAACCTTTCCAATTTGATGGAACAGGCATTTAAAGAGCCTTCTATTTCCTGATCACAGGTGATTCCTTTCTTGCTTCTTGGTGCGGAGTATGGTCATCTTGTAACTTTGAGGAGGCTTTGTGGAATTGGTATGTCAACTATAATGATAAATTGTTTACGAAATCTGCTTGAGATCAATGTTTTGTTGATAATTTACTCCTTATATCTTGGTCGTGTCTTTGTGAATTTGAGCAGGGTTTTTCATTAGCTTCACCATACCAAAACTATTTGCTTGCTATTCTAGTCAGATTAACCAGAAAGGTATACAAAGCCTCTCCATGTAAATGAAATGCTGTTAGCTTGTCTGGCCATTTATGGTTCCGTGGAAGTGAATTTTTTGTGGGGATACTGCAGTTGAGCACTTGAAATGCCGGATGATGGAAGCATGGAGAGCTTGTTCTCACAAAAAGATGGTGGGAGCATCAGCAGTCACAGCTTTCTGGAATCTGTCAAGTGTCAAAACCCGTATATTTACTGGTAATTGTGATGGATTTTCAGTATTTTTAAGCTGTTAAAAGCTACATAGCTGATGATTCTTAACATAGATTTGGTTTTATTTGCAGCATTTATATATTTGGTAATTCTACGATGCTGCCGGCAACAACTAATGCCTAGCCAGGAAGAAGGGGGGTTACTGCCAACACAAGTAGAAGGGGAAGCAGAAGGAGAACAAGAGCCATAACAGGCAGGAGTGGCCTCCCTAAATCAGTAGGCATCCTTGCCATTTCTAACAACAGTAACTTGCACTTTAAGCAGAGATAATATGAGAGGCATTGTGTTGTACTCTATAAAACTAACACTTACTGTGGACAAAGAACGATCCCTCCATTTTATTATGTACAAATAAAAAGATACCGTATTTCAATCTTCTGCTCTGAGTAAATGGAAATAAAGTATATGAAAGAAGGTAGGTCTTGCAAGAAGTTGATCGTATAAGAGATAATCATAAGAGTTTATGTTGGAAATACACTTACACTTGGCCCATTTCCTCACAGCCATAGGAATAATCAATTTATATACAATTATTGGCTAATCGAGCACACTTGATTTTGTTTTAGATCAAGGCCAAAAGCTCCTACCAACAACTCCCCGTTCTTATTCTTTATCTATTTTGAATTTGATAATATAAAAAATAATTTTAATATATTTTTAAATAAAAAATACTATTAAATATCGGATACCATAATATAAAACACATACCATAACTAAGAGACCGTTTGAAAACTCGAGTCAATTTTTATTTTTAAAAATTCAATTTATTTTGCTAAAAAGTAATTTTTTTTATATGTTTTAGATTATTTTAATATGTTGATTTTAAAAAATAAAAAAATATTATTTTAATATATTTTAAAATAAAAAATATTATAAAAAATAACCAAAACAACACTCTACGCAATCCCTGAAATCTTCTCCGATCAACAACTCCATCCATCCATTCAGATAGATTCGGGTTATTATCCATTATTATCCGTACAGAAAGAATCACTCTCAGATGCAAAAATACTTGTAGCTCTATTATTCTCGAAAGCAAAATAGATTGGAAGCTCACAACGAGCATAAAGCAAAAGCAAACCTTTTGACTTCAAGTCAACAGAAAGCAATAAAAACACCACACGTGCATAAAGCCATAAACCCCACATAACTTCTCCTAGAAGTTAAAACACATTTAAAAACCCTAATTGCCCTTTCTTTTCCTTTCTCCCTTCAATTTATAAACAACCGTCGCTGCTAAGGCTTATACATCCGAAAAAGAAACAGCCTTGCTTCCTCTCTGGGAAATCCTTCTTCCTCTCCTCTGTGTGAAATCAACTGATCTTCGATCGATCAATCAATCAAAAATGGCAACAACAGCTGAGAAAAGAAAGCCAGTGTTCATCAAAGTAGAAGAACTCAAGCCTGGCACCAATGGTCACAATCTCACTGTCAAAATTCTTGAATCTAAACCAGTCCCGGTCCCTAAGCCACGTCGTGCTCCTATGTCTCTCTCTCAACGCCCTCAACGCCCTTCTCGAATCAATGAATGTCTTGTTGGTGATGAAACTGGTTGTATTGTTTTCACTGCAAGAAATGAACAAGGTGAAAGATTTTTCCTCCTTTATTGATAAAGACTATGCTTTTTTGTGCTTTCTAGGATTCTTTATTGAGATTGTTTCTGGGTTTTGGTTTTTTTAAGCAATGATTTATGGGTTTTGGGTTTTGATTATGGAGACCCAATAAAGGTGGCTACTTTGTTGGTTTTTTTGTTGGGGTTTTGATTTTTTTGCTTTGATGGTTTCTGGGTTCAGGGTTTTGAGACTTGATTTGTATGAATTTGTTATTTGGATCTTTTTTGGTTACGAGGTCTGGCTGATGTGATGGTGTGTTGTTAAGGTGATTGATTGTTGGTTCTTGTTACTGTGTTATGGTTTGTTGACTTGAGAGAACAGTGTCTGGGTCACTGTTTTAATGGGGTGGAAGGAAAGTAAAGTTTTGGCATTGTTGGGCCTTTGAACTTGTAGTTCAAGCTAGCCTGTGAAGTCTGTCTGTTTGTATTTTTTAGAATCCAAAATAGAGGTTTGAATTTTAAGGTGTGTTTGGGAAGCAAAGCCTTTTAAGGGTGAGAATGGGTTTTGGGTTGTATTGACACTTGGTTCCTAAGAGTATCTAGATCGTAGGATGGCCATTTTAGCACAAGTAGTAGTGTTGTATGTTTCAAGACAACACATGTTGAGCTAGAATATTATAGAGGCACCGACTTTACATTTCCCTTCAGTTTCTCTCAATGAATACTATGTTTATGGTCGATTTTTGGATATGTTAAATAGTTCTCGCAATTGTGGTTTCTTTGAAAATGCACTATTGATTTCCAGAAGGCATTGCATTAGATAGTTCTGAATTAAACAATTGCTTGAAGTTTAGAATTCACAATTCACTCTTAATTATTCATTCTTGATTGCAAAACTAATACTTTGAGCCAGTGGACTGTGAATGTCATTTACTGATTTGAAACCAGAATGCTTAGTTCAGGTGCCTAGGAAATTAGCTTGGTGTTACTTTTGTTACTTGCTTGAAATAAAATTTGGATGCTTTGGTCAGCGAGCCCACTGTTGATAACTAATATGTGCCAAGTATGGGTCAAGACCACCTTGGTCTTGCTTGCATATCAATATAGGTAGAGGATTGTCTTCGTTTCTTTTTGATGTTCGTTCATTTCCTGGAGTGTAGCTTCATCTGTGCTTGTAGTTAGTAACAATGGGGAAAACATATCCTGACCCCCCCACCCCACCCCAAACTGCATGCTGGGGAGGCACTGAGGCTGTCTTGCTATCTATAGTACTTTGATCATGCTCTCCTTGATCTGGGTGTTGATAAACACATTTAGGTTGCTTTTTTTCAGTGATTGTAAAGGTTTTGGTTAATGCATTTTGATATCATGCTCTTAACAGTCATTTTAATCTTATGCAGTTGACATTATGCAGCCTGGTGCCACTGTTATCCTGCGCAATGCCAAGATTGACATGTTCAAGGGGTCTATGAGGCTTGCCGTAGACAAGTGGGGACGTGTTGAAGTTGCAGAACCTGCGAACTTTGCAGTTAGAGAGAATAACAATCTTTCTCTGGTGGAGTATGAATTGGTTACTGTTCAAGCATGATTAGCGTCTCTTATGGGAGTGAATATTTCAAATTTAGTAAAGACTTCATTATTGTTCCGTGGTTGTGAACTATAACTTATATATGAAGACTAAGATATGCTCAGAAGTTGTAAGTTTTAGCAATATTGCGTTGTTAATGCAACAATTATCGGATTGAGAATGAAATACTAGTTAAATGTGATTAGCCAAATCCAGTCTCTTTATTTCCAGTTTACTTCGCAACAAGGTGCATGGATTTCGCATGGGTTGCGTTTGCATGCAGAGTAATGCTGGAGGCAATTGTCCTGTGTAAAACTTTTGGTATCATGTTCGTCAGGGTTCAGTTTCCTGTTTCCCTTAAAAATAAAACATGAATCTCCAAGAGAACAGCAGCCAAAATGCATGTGAATCTAAACGAGAAGGGGAAGGGCTTTGGCAAATGCAGATTTCTTTTAATATAGTTGACTTTCTGTGATTTCGATCATAAATCGATAGGAAGGATCAGTCTTTAGCGTATCCAGTTCTCTGGATTTGCTGACTTGAATACCTGATTTGCAATTATTTATAGAATGGGTGCTTATTCATAAACAAAAAAGATTAGCAAGGTTGGAATCGTTCATTTTGATATATATATCAAATTTGTTCATTTATAAATAATTCAAAGCAATCTATTAGAGAATAGGAAAAAATACTTGCAAGTGTCAAGAAAACAAAGACTCCCAAAACGCTAGGTAGTTCAACTCTGAATTTTCATTTAGGTAGGGCTATGTAACATAAAACAAACTCAAGCGGGCGAAGCCACTGTCATTTCCAGGTAATAGTTGCAACTGGTGCGTGTCATTATGCACACGCAACATCCGGGATGTAATGTGCCAAGAGAGAATTAAAGGCCTGAAAAATACGAGTTCACGCTGGAATTAAAGGGGGGAAAAATGGTGCTACATAAGCAATGGAAAAACAAGGGGAGATCTACTGAGTCTTCCAGGCCACATCAAGCAACAACAGATTACAACCCTAAACAAATAAAAGATCAAGTCAGAATAAAAAAGCCAAAACCCTCATGGTTGAGATGCACAATTCCTCAATTCTACTGCTAAATAAACCAAATCTAGGGCACAATGCATAATCTAGCTGACAAGAAATGATTTGATGTCATTGACTTGCATTGGACAAAAGGGCTACTACCAGCAGAAAGCAATGCAAAACACATTTAGCATTCACTAAGAGCGAATGCCTCCCCAATTTAACATGCATGGTTTTTATGAGCTTAAGATGAAGCATGCCTAAGGGGGGTTTGATATGAGCTAAAAGTATCTCAAGCAACACTTTATCCTAAGTAGCCTGAAAGGGTAAGGATTTGCATTGATTCGTGATAGATATGAAGTTACGGCTCATAATTGTCACACATGTAATAAAAAGCTTAAAACAACAAATGGAAACAGATAAACATCACTATACACAGAAATGCAAATATTTGAAACACCTTCATTTTGGTTCACGTCCATCAAAGTGAATAAAGCAGCTATTATAGGCTACATGACACTAGTGGAAAGAGTGAAGTCCTAGAGTTTCTTACGTACAAATACTTAAAGTCTTGTCCTTAGATAAAACATGAAAGGAAAGGGAAAAAACAATTTCAGGGTCAACTTTCCAATAGGCAGCTCATTCAACACTTCTAATCTAGCAGGCATCATTCTCCTAGATGCAAGAACTTTTGAACAAAACTTCCCCGAACCCATTGCACATTCATCATACATCATCATTGCAAGCTGATTAAATACAAGAAATTAGTAGGGAGCATAAATCACCTTTCAACACCAACAGTACAAAAGCTTCAGAAAGGGAAAAAAGTGAAAACTATAACTGAATGAATCTGCAATACATCTTTCAAATTAATGTGCTGAGAACTAAATCTTATCATAAAAATATCAGACGAACAAGTAGTTTATTAGAGCTATAGAAGGATAAGAGTCTACTAATTCATCTAGGTTTTAGAAGCTCAGAAATCCAACCAGTCTCTTCAGCAGCTCATTCAAAACTTCTAAAGGCAGAATTTTGTACTAAAACTTGCTTGAATCTTCTGAGAATTCATCACACATCATCATTGCAAGCTGATTGAATAACAATAATCAGTATGCTCCCTTGATGGTCAGGTTGATTCTTTTTTGGAGAAATTAATCAAAGAAATGCTTAAGCAAACTATTTAAACTCCAAGTAAGAAGTTGAACATTTAAAACTACATGTCATCACAATAAATTATCAAAAGGATTCTTGAACAACATGTACTTTTATTGTAGGCAATAGTTTAAAGAAACATGAACAATATGAGTTCTTGAAACAACAAATATTTACATCCATCATCTTGCTAATGATCACCAATCCTAATTCACCCATTGCATCTGATACTGATACTACAATTTAACGAATTAAATTCCTTTCTAAATAATTCTCAATATCGAGGGACTTTTATTTTATTTTTTTAAATACAATTACTCCTCTTCCATCTAACATACAACTACAGGAAACAGCCAGGCCACCACAGTAGCTGCCAAGCCCTCCATTTGTTTATTTGTCCAGCAAAACCAATTCAAGGTTGACAAGACATCCATATAATACATCCACCATGTTTTCCCCTATTGGCTGAGTCTAGGTCAAGCTACCATTACGCTCCTGCACCATGCAGTTGTTACATTATTCATAGATTCATGGAAATTCTTAATTAGCACAAATGATCTGTATTAAGTTCTGAAGCTCATTCAATATCTTAGGAAGACACTGGATTATTCCACAAGAAAAACTACATTTCAAACACATACAAAAAAATGGACTCTTAATAATAGGTTAGATGGCACTGAGGCAACAAAAAACTCTTTTGAGAATAATGTCAAACACAGAGATCATTTAATAAATACTAATCCATACAACATAATTCTTATCTAAAACAGCTGAGTTTTACATCATGTTTCATCATTAGTTCGAATAAAGTAACTGTTTTGTCTAATCTAAACATGATGCCAACCCTCCTAGTTTAACAGCTTCAAAATAAAGACAAATCCAAGTCATTCAATCTTTGCTTCTCGATCTTCATCTAGTCTTGACTCGTCCTACAACATGAAAAGAGAGGAGTTTGCACCTCTTTATCAAAACAAAGCACTTAAACGAGAGGCTTATTTTCTTCTTATTTATTTATTTATTTGATGTGATAATGCAAGATTGAGAGGGCTTGGCAAATAAACTTAAACGATTTATCTTAACCACATGGCCTAGCATTCACTACTAGCCTAATCCAGCAAACACTAACTTACCAGAAAATTAAAAGGAAGAAAAAGAACATCAAGGAGGATTACAAACGTTGTTAGATACCTAATTCAAGAATAAAACCCACTGGTTAGACATAGAATACGAAAACTACCTAGAACACAAGAAAACGGAATGACCACACATGTCAGACACATAAAATTTACCGTTACCCCATTTCTTAATTACCTTTACCACCACAAGCTCCGTCCCTTTATACCACAATTCCAATTTCCATAACAGTTTCTCAAAAGAATAACACAAAACTACCAAAAAGTATAGCATAATCATCAAGTAAAACAATTCAAACTTATGCAACATCACCAACATAAAACGCAATCAAGAAACAATCAATCATAAAACAGAAACATATAAACCAAAAAGATCAAATCTTTTCTATACCTTCAAGAAGCCAGCCACAACTGCAGCGAGAAATGGAGAGCATCGAAGTCATCAAAGCCGAGGCAGTCACTGTATGGTAAGGCATCATTGATTCAACAGCAAAGCTCATTTCCACTGGACTCCTCCTTCATTAACCAAAACAATATAAAAAACAAAACATCACATTAACACTTTCAATCATTCAAAGCAAAACAGCTCATTAAAGTTTTGATCTTTCTAAATCAAAATAAATCAATACACACGCACACAAAAGGAGAGGTAATGGTGACCTGAGAATGGGTTTGCTCGTGGTGGAGTTGAGGCCAAAGGGGGAGGCTTTAGGCTTTGATTTGGACTGGGAAGCAAAGCGGGCCGCCGCGTTACGGGCGGCGGATGACCGGATAATGGATCTGGCGGCTGCAAATGAGGCCATTTTTGTGATTTTTTTTTTCAGATGAGAGAAGGTTGTTGTTTTTGCTTTTGGTAGGGGTTTGTTAATAGGAAAGCTTAAACCCTATGGAAATTTAGGAATGTGTTGTTGTTTTTGTTTTCCTGTTAAAAAATAATTTTGAAAATTGTTAATTTTTTTAAAAGTTTAATTATTTAAAAATAAATTTTTTTAAAATAACGTTTACATTACATTATACCCGGCTTGCAAAGGACAGGGTTCAAATTCTACTTTCAATCAAAGCCCCTGTAACCAAACACAAAGAAAACCATTTCTGAATTCAACACCACCAATTACCAAACACCCCCCCAATAAGGAAACAAAAATCCCTCCCCTACAAAAGCCCGTAAAATCAAATTCCCAAGTTCCATTTTTCAAGATTTCAATTCCTCAACTCAGAAACAATGGCTTCCCTCTTCAAGGTAAATTCACTATAACACAAAAAAGTTTCAACCTTTAGACTTTATTTCTTATAAATAATCACCTCTTTTTTTTTCTTTTTCTTTTTTCAATTTCAGGATCTAACAAAGCTATCAGCTTATAGAGACAGGAGGTTTCCTGGTAATCAAGAAGAGTTTGAACAGGCACTTCAAACCTCAACAACTGTCTACATTGGTAACATGTCTTTTTATTCTACTGAAGAGCAAGTTTATGAGCTTTTCTCTCGAGCTGGAGAGATTAAGAAGATAATCATGGGTTTGGATAAGAACAGTAAAACCCCATGTGGGTTTTGTTTTGTCTTGTAAGTCTCTTGTTTGTTTCTGTACAGAGTTTCAATCTTTTTGGTGCTTTGTTTATGGAGATGAGAAGATAATCGTGGGTTTAGACTGGAAGGCTGAAACCCCGTGTGGGTTTTGTTTTGTCCTTTAAATGTTTGGTTTGTTTCTTATACGAAGTTTCAATCTTTAAGTTCTATGTTTATGGAGCTGAGAAGATAGTTGTAGGTTTAGACTGGAAGACTAAAACCTCATGTCGGTTTTACTTTGTCTAGTTCGCCTTTGGTCTAGTTCGTTAAAAGGTATGAATTTTCAAGAACTTAGTTTGTGGAAGAAACATGGAAGATAATTGTTGTTTTAGACAAGAGCACAAAAACCCTATGCGGGTTTTGTTTTGTTTTGTGGGTATCTCCTGTATTATTCACAAGGAAATCTGAATTCTGAAGTATTTTGTTTGTTGACAAAATTAGAAAGATAAGAATGTACCCATGTGGCTTTTCTTTTGTAAGGCTCTGGATTTCCTTACGAGGAAGTCTTGAGGAATTGTTTTTGCTAAGGAAACCTGTCTCCTTGTTCCTTTTTAGTGGTTTTTTTATGATAAGTTGTTTTGGTTTATAACTTTTACAAGTAGTTATTTCATGATTATCATTTTTAACTCATTTTTATGCATATTGATTAGATATTACTCTAGAGAAGACACAGAGGATGCGGTGAAGTTTATGAGTGGAACCATTCTTGATGATCGTCCAATTCGTGTGGATTTTGATTGGGGTTTTCAGGAAGGAAGGCAATGGGGTCGTGGTCGAAGTGGTGGACAGGTGAGCTTGCTGCATTGGCCATCAATTTGCTAAAAGCTTACCCTTCTTTTGGCATTAATTGTTTTTTGGTTTGAATTTGTTTTTACAGGTGCGAGATGAATATCGGACAGACTACGATCCTGATATCCTTTTAGCATTGTCTGTGTGTGTTCGATCATGGATCAAATGGTTGCATATTTAAAGGCTTTGTCTTCTAGAAAAAGGACAAGTACTGCCAACATGCTAATCAACTGATTTTTTTCCTCTCCTGATTTATCATTAGTGAAACATAAGGCACCTTCAGTTTCCTTAACTTGAGGTACGCAGAGGTGGTTATGGAAAATTAGTTCAGCAAGAGTTGGAAGCACAAAGACAGCTTGTAGATTATGGTACTGGGTCCTTGGGTTCTTTCCCTCCAGTTATGCCACCACCTCATTGTGAGTTGCTGAGGGTTATTTTATTTAAAAATCCTTTTCTTAAACTAGATCTGTTATTTCCAAAAATTTCCTTTTGTTTTCTAGAATGATTCCAGTGTTTGTTTATATTCTTTGAGTTGTCTATTGAAGTAGAAGGATGGAGTTTGAAATTTATTAGCAATGCATTGCAACAAGCTCGGTAACAGTGCAACCCTGCTGAAGCAAGAACTATAAGCACAGTTTAATTCCAACCTTGTATACATATGTCATGATCTATTATGAACGATTAAATAATCAGTCTTCGAAAAATGCAGTAGAACCTGTTTTTAGTAGCAATGGTGCAACCTTGAACTATGAGTTTAGAATCTAGTAATCTTTTACTGAGATTGTGCATGAATTGTCATTCATGTAAATTGCAACATGATTGTGACCACTTGCTTGAGCATGGAGAGAAAATGTTGTTCTTGTAAGCAAGCCTTGCTAATTTATGGTTTTGTTTTGTTTTGTTATTTGTACTCGTCATTTTCTTCTATTTTTTTTTTATTGTCTTTTTTTAAAAGTTGTAGTATAGTTAATATGTACAACCTGAACAATATAAATGGAAAATGAAATAATGGATGACAATTGTTTCCTTATTTACAACTTAATATCCAATTCTATTTATCATCTTGGATGATGCATGATCTTCTTGGTAATATCTGCATGTGTCCCATAGTTTAGAGTTTGCAGCGCCCATCTAAAGTAAAAACCCTTTGTTGCCTCTTAAAACGTGAATAATTCTTGGCTGGAATATCCATCATGATCCACCCACCTTTTTTTCATATTGTTGCTCATTGATTGATTCTGTTGCTGCTTTTCTTTTAATTTTTATTGAATGGTTCACTCAATTTGTTAACATTAGGTTGTCATGTCTATATCATTGGAATTACACCACAAAAGTTTTCTCTGGCTTCCCTCACTATGCAATGAAATTTATGTTTCAACATCCTGACATTTTATCCCTGCAGATGGCAGACGTGGTGGAGTCCACAATCACGGTGGTTCTCTTCGCCAGAGTGGAGGTATTTTTCCTTTTTATGCACAGGTTGATGGCTTGGAGTGTATTTTTCTTCTTACATTCCTTTATTCAGTATGACTTTTTATTTTATTCAAGAGTTTGGGCCTGGCCTGTATTTGATCCTTCTTGATGTTTTCATAATAATCTTTGCCTGATTGTCTTTCTGGAGAAGCAGATTACCATCACCGGAAGCGGCACAGAGAGGATGACCGACCTCCACGCGAATCTTCAAAGAGAACCTCAGATCATGAGTCCAGGAGGAACTTTGATCCCGACTCACGACTGGTAATCTTTAACTGCATAGCAGTCTTATATGCCTGTGGGCATTCTTTGCAATTGTCAACATGTTGCCAACAGGGTGCCAGTCTTCCATGCCATTACAGGTTTATGTTTTTTACTGTAACGAGGGAGGTCTGATTTCCAGCTTGCTTTTAGCTGATTTTGAATCTGCAATGGCATTGATCACTATAGACTATAGAGAACCCAAAATTCTCACATGCTCTCTGCTTTCCTATGTTTTTGAATTATCTCTTTTCTGTTGTATAATCCATTGTTGCTTTGATGTGACAGGAGAAGAATCCACGATTCCGTGAAAGTGCCAACTCTGATGATGAAGAGGAAGATGATAAGCAGCAACGAACTTAATCAGCGCATATTGATGTGTTTTGTACTATGAAGTTTAGGGAATAGTAGCATTTTGCACTAGTGACCATGTTTTCAAGGACCAAATTGTTCGTGTTGCAGCTAACTGTCTTGTCCTTAGTTTCTGAGTCATAACTTCATAGTTATAGACACTGTTGATCTTTGAATTACCATTCTTTTTACCTGGTGTATGCTTCATTCTGTTTTCTTTTCGATTCGCTCTTTGTTAATAATGAGGACTTCCCTAAACTCAAACAAAGCTTTGAATCGCAAATGACCTAGCTTAGGTACCTGCTTTTCTCGAGGTTGGTATTTTGAAAGAAACGAATCATTCTATCCATCTCCTCTCTGGGTGAATCTCTTTATTTCATTTACTTTGGGAGGGTGAGAAGAGGATGTAAAAACCCATAACAGTAACTAGAGAGAGCTAATATACTGAAGAAAAATTAGCCACAGTCATGCTTACATTCAACTATTGAAGAGGAAACAAAAATTTGATTATCATATGACAATTAACATTACGGTGCATCGATGGAGCTGGTTCTCTCGACCCTCAACCTCACATGGTTTCTTCTCGCTTTGAATTACAACGAAAGAATCGGCAAAATTTGGGATCACATAAAACAAACGTTAAGGTGCTAGCCTTAAGCCGAGGAGCAAGCTTGACTGTGTAAGATCCAACTGGAGATACTCTAGCCAACATACATGACTCAATCAACTTCTTTAATAATTCTTCTTTTTCGCATTGGTTCAGTTACAATGCTTCCCGGGGCACTGTGAGCTTTCCTCCTTTGATCTTTCCTCCTTTCAGCTTCAATCATTACACGGCGAAGGACACCAGCCTTGTATATAGGTTTGGGCAAATGCCTATGCCTGCCATTAAAACACAGAAAAATCAGCAACCAACACTAGCTAGCGGCAAAGTTTTCCAAGTCTAATACTGACTAGTATCATTCTTGTGGATAGTTTTCCAGCCAAATACAAGTATTTTTAGGAGCTAAAATCCCCTTACCTCACAATGCGCTTGACCTCAGGAAGGTGCTTGTAGCGATTCTTTAGCGCTTCGTTGTATTCATGCCTTTTCTGTTCCCTTGGTAGTAGCTGCAGAACAGAAAATGGTTGAGTTGTGATTGAGATATGGGACATCATTGCACATTTTTTTATAGAAAAATGTAGCTAATGAAGAAATTAAACTGTACAACTAAATATTCATCTGTGCTTCAATAATAAAATCATCACTTTTTTAAAGGTTCAGTGCACCATCATATCTTGCGTTGCTTCAGCAGCTCAGTTAGCATCACCACACACATAATCAATATAGACAATGTGGTGGCAATGCTGAAAACTCAGCAGCACTGAGGAAAATATGCAAGAATTAACTTAAAATGTGTGTAACAAATAAGAAGCTTACAACTCCCAATTGTTCTGATGCTTTAGCTTTCCATAACCTCAGATTTGTGTCATCGCTTCCTGAAATAACATAGCTTGCGTCGCAGCTGAACTTGACACAGAATACCCTACATATTTCAGACAGAAAATGAGCACTATGAAAACTGAATCTTCTTTTGGACACCTCAAGAAAGTGCTGGGTCATGCACAAAGGCCTCATTTTTTAAGTGACAAGATACAAATATAACAAGACACCAACAAAAAAAATCCTATGATCAATCAACAAGATACAAGACCAAAAGCATTAATAAGGACTACAAATTCAATCAAACCTTTGCATTCTCTTTGTGTGATAGATTTCCCGACTGTGACCTCCATTATACTGGAAAATTCTAACCTGCAAAAACAAGAAGCTTGATTAAACATAAAATCCAGCCTCATTAACTAAGTTAACTAAATGCAGCAGAATTTGCTCAAATGCAACTCACTGTTCTATCATAGGATCCAGTTACGAATTCCCGACCCGTTGGCGAGAAATCAATATCCATCCTGGGAGTGAATAATTGGTGTTAACAAACAATCTCTTTGGTCATCGCTAAAATTGACAGAAAACTTATAAGTTCAGAATTCAAACACCAGCCATCTTACACTGCAGAAACGTGATCTTTGTGCACACACTTGGCTTCTTCCAATTTTCTGGCATCATAGCTATAGCAGTTGCAATCCTCATTTGCCTGCAGCATTATGCAATATAACGAGTAAATCCTAACAGAATGCAATGTATTCAACTCTATGAAGCAGATCACCCTATGAATAAGATTTAAATTTTTAATCAAGTTAGTATCTGATAGCGCTAAAATATCAAAGATCATACAAACCACCAATTATTCTAAAAAATGCTCAAATTAAAAATTTAAATTCTAAGGAATGCATCAGTTCATGTGCTTACAGCTGTGAAGTTCATGGGTTCCATTGGATTCCAAGAAATAGAATTAGTTTTTGTCTGCAGGAAGAAAAAAGAAAGCACATTAGCATCAAACAATCACAGAATGATGAGTCTTGAACTATGGACTGAATAAATTAGAAGTATTTAAGAGACATATAATATCTGGGAAACCACCTCAACAATGGAACACTTCGTAACAAAAATAAATAAAAAGATTTGCGAATTGCCAACTTAAATAATGCCCCCCCCCCTGTTTGCATGAAACTTAGAGTAGAAAGATACCACATCTCTGGCTTTTGAACAAATTGTATGCCACTGGAACTAGGTCACTACTCCCTGAATTACAAACTTGACTGAATTCTTATGCTATCATATAACTTTTCAAACCTCATCAAGAGTTGGTGAATTAAGAAGTGAAAGAATGCATCTTTATGAAAAGTGAGGGTTTTTTTTATAAAATAAAATCACTTGTCTTATTTACTTCACTCGGACAACAAAAAAAGTTAATAGCTCATCAAAAAATGCAAACAGGAGATCTAAGATCATAACCATGCATTGAACTGCATGCTGATAAATAGTTAAACTTACCCTCATAATAAGTTTCCTTGCTGGAGATGACACACGCAAGTCATACAATATTATGCTGCGATCACTACAAAAAGAAAATACACTTCAAATAAGCATATGTTTCATTTAATGCTGTCGAGTGTGCAAGCTGTTGAGTGACACATGCATGACTATGAAAAACCTATATAAGGTCAATAACCAGTTAACATCCACATACAATGTACACTGTCCATCTTTTAAGGGTGAAAGGATCTGTCATCCTCAATGTCCTCAAATATAAGTAGTCACTAACAAGGGAAGAAAGTCAAAAGCACCATAGAATATGTAGCTTATGCACAAACACAAGAATATAAAGCATTCGCCCCAATAAGATATGGTAACTTGGTATTGGTTTGAGGACATATCATGAAATGAAACAAGATCCTTGGGAATCCTTAAGACTCAAGGGTCCATTGGTTTTGCATCATTAAAAAAAAAAGCTAACTCTCCATACTACTAAATGCTATGTCCAATGACCAAAGTTGAACATGGATAAAAACACTTTCTTTAAGCACAAATATCTCGAACAAATCAATTATTTCTGTTTCCCAAACTTCATGAGGTGCTTAAGAACCTAAATGTGGCTGAATTCACACAACTGAAACATCTAAGCTAGTCACAAATCTTGAGACAGTCGAGGTTCTATTCACATTTGGGAGTGGGAAAGATGAGCCCAAGTTTGGGATCAAACTTTGCTGAATTGTTTAGACCTTCCATATTAAAAGTAAACAAGACAGATAGGATGAAAACATGCTGAGTCAAGTATCCACGCTATCAAGTTCATAGTAACAGACCTTAAAGGTTAGCTGTGCGTGCATACCTTGCTGATGTTACCAAGAGATTTGGTTCCCCTGGATTAAATCGGACAGAAATAACTGAGTCTGTTCCCCACTTAAAGCTGTTCACTGGTTGAGACCTAATTATGGTAGGTATGTTAGAGAATATAATTGAGATAGCTTGTGCACTAGATAGAAATAAAAAAACCAGTTGAGATCAAAACCTATTATGATTCCAAATATCTACTTGGGCACCAGCAGTGGCAAAGAGATCACCATTCCATTGGTGGTCAACAGCCCTGAAAACAGCAAGAAGAGTTCAGAATAGGAGAGATGTTCAAACAAACACACCTAAATTAGATATATATATACGAGAACAAATATCCCTGAAGTGAAGTTATATCGTACCAAAATGCATTTTCCCCCATATAAACTGCCCGTGGCTGTAGATACAAGTAGAAATTTTCTCAGGGTATGCAGAAAGAGGAGATAATTTGATCAATTTATGATTAACTATATCAAAAAAGCATTACCTCAGATGAACAGTCAGACGAGTTGTCTGAATCCATAATAGTAGCTACAGGAACATTCCAGAGCCTGACACTGAACCAACAAGTTCGCTAAAATGTGAGTTAAATTCTAGGTTGAAATGAAAGATACATCCAGATACCACAACGCATTCAGATTCAAAAACTTATTTTTCATCTTAAAAATATATATATCTTACGTGCAATCAGTTCCACAAGATACAAGAGTACTCCCATCTGTAGAGGCAGTCAAACCTCTTACAGCACCCTGGTGACCAGGAAATTGACAAACTGTTCTCCTGTTGATTCAAATCTCATAAGTCAAACATCATCACATGCATAATATCAATGTCTCAACAAGCAATCCACCAAAAGCATAACCAAAACATATAGCAGGACCTGATTCAGTTTTTTTTTTTTTTTAAATCTTTTCAGAATTGATCTAGGGATCTTTAAACATAGTATTCATAGAAAGATTACTCTATTATAATGATCAATCAATTGATAAGCACAGCAAGTTCCTCTGAAGCCTAATCATTTATAATACATTTCTGCCAATTTCAATCCCACAAAAGTGGCCATACGCAGTTAAACATTGAAATTGTATTATTATACTCATCTTAAAAAGCTAGCCTGCATAGTTATTACTCCCAAAGCTCACTTATATTACAAGACTTTGTGACACATAATGGTAGTAAGCAATAACTCATTGTTGTCCTTTTCTTTCCCTATTTTCAGCCCAGAGGAATAAAGATCAATCAACAGTCCAATTTGCCATAGATTGGCCTACAATTCATATGGAAACAAAAAGGAATAAAGAGGCTATAACAGTCTCACAGCTACCACCAGTTCTTTCCCCTTCCATTCAGGTTAAAATCCAACATGCAAGAACCTTAGCTTATAGTTAATCTAAGAAGTAAAAACTTCAAATTGAAAAATACAGCAGGAAGTTACCTATTAGCTATATCCCAAAGGCGAATATCTGCAAACATCCCAAAAACAACGAAAAATCAGAAATATCATACTTATTTTAAGCAACAAAAAAAAATTTGAAACAAACTATTCTAAGAGTCAAATTTAAATGATAAATTAAATCACATAATAATCTTAGAAATACTAAATATTTCGAAATACCTCCATCCATAGAACCAGAAAATATCCCTTTCAAGTAATTCGGATTTTTAGCCATACACGAAACTGCATCAATATGACCGTCCATCGCTCCAATAAACGGCCTTGCAAATATCTATAAGAACAAATAAACACCAATTTAACCAGTTTGAACAAATAAAAAACACCAGATAAACAAAACAAATCCTATTCGATAAAATAAAAGAATCAACATTACCTTATCTAATTTGGCAGCATTAAGTGCCCTCTGGTACTCCACTGCCTTCTCTTGTGTTCTTAGATTCGGATCAAAATTGTGAAACACTCTCTAATCCAAATCCGAGCGAGAAAAAAAAAAGCACAAATGAGGTTTTTAAAAGAGAAATAGAAAAAAATTTGAAGAACGAGTAAAATCCCAGACAGAAAAATAAAGGGTTACTTTCCGAAAGATCAATTAATACAAAATTGGGGATTTTTATAGATGCCCTTTGAGTTCAACAACCGATTCAAAATTGGGGTTTTTTTTGTTAAATCAACTGATACAAAAAAAAAAAAGGAATTTTTAAAAGCTGGGTTTTGAAATATTTAATGAATTGATACAAAAAATTGGGGATTTTGAGAGAGAGAGAGAGAGAGAGAAGGAGCTTACTTGGAGATCTTGGCTACGTTCTCGAGTGAATTCATCGGTAGATCGTGAAATTACTTTCACTTTCATAGTGAATTAGGGTTTCAATGGAAGAGATGGAGTGATGTCTGGTTCAGCTGGGTTGTTAGAGAGAGAAAAACCCTAGTGAGAGAAAGAGAGAGACCGTGTGGTTTTAGCTAAAACCCCGAAGCTAAGAGAGAGGGAGAAAAATAAAGGCTGTGGCCCGGAAAGCTTAACGGGCCTGAGCTCAAGTTAATAAGGTGATGGATTAAACATGGGCTTCTTATATTTAAATTTCATTTCTTTCTTTCCTCTCTTTTCTCTTGATTTTCAACTTCTAATTTTTTATTTATTTATTCCTTGTTTTTATATTTATTATTATTTTTATTTGAAATAATTTATAAAATTAAATTTTAATTTTAATTTCACCCTCATTTAATTTTTTATTTTATCAAATTTAGACTTCATTTTTTAATTGCTATTTTTATAATATGAGATAATTTTTAGAATTGTAATTTTTTTATTTCACCCCATGATTTTTTTTCCTATTAGATTTTATCCTTATTATTTTGATTGATATATTTTTTTTTGGCTTTGCAAAATTTTCTAGATTGGCTTTTATTCTTTTACCTAATTTCATTTTTAACATTTATTTGATTTAAAAATTTAAGCTTTTTGTTAAATCTTTGTCTAAAATTTCATGGAATGTAAGCTTTAAAAATTAACCTCGTTTTTTGAGGTTTGACCATGATTGCTTTAGTTTTTTTAATCATTTTTTTAAGTTAATGTTTTTTTTTAATTTTATTATTTAATATTTTATTTAATTAAAGATTGGGCTATTTTTCATTTCTTTCTTTCTATGACCTTTGTTTTATCCTTTATTTTTTTATTTAATTGAGTTATCTTATGTCTTTTTATTTATTATTTTTTGTTAAATTTATTTTTTAAAATAAATTTTATTATTAAATTAAATAGAATTGATTGATGAATTAAATATAGATGGATAATCACTTTATTTTGTTTTGTTCAATTTGCTTTTTTAGAACAGTGCTGCAACAATTTCTTTTAATGTTTCCAGGAAATAGCATCAACGAAATTTTTTTTTATTTAAATAGCATAGCTTTCAAAAAAAAATTGCTGTTTTGTAATTTATAAAAAGAGAGGAGAGAAAAAGAAAAGAAGAAAAATCATTAATACATTTAAATTATATGACAAAAGCACTAGTATCATAAAATAATCACAACAACAAAATAAAATAAACATAAAAAAATCACTAACAATAAATAAAAATCCACACAAGTAGTCTAATAGCAAGTCCACATCACATACAGCCTACTTTATAAAAGATTCGATATCATCTATGTACTCTATTTTTCTCTCTCTAAACTATTTTTCTAAATATTTTTTTCAACTGTACTCTATTTCTAAAAAATGAAAAATTAATTGTGCTAATTATAATTTAAAAATAGTGCAACCATGTCGGTGTTACTTTCCTGAATATTTTAATTGTGCTATTTCTAAAATATAAATTAACTGCTAACGTCAAGGTAAACTCTTAATTTGCCACACCAACATCTATTATCATTTATCATCCTTCAGTTTTGAGGCAAACTACGCACTTAAAGCATCTTGCAACTGATCATCAATCCACCGACAAGGAAAGCTTAGATTTCAAGTTGGGTTCATGCTCTGTTCATTGCTTTGAACAAAATGAGAGTATTGAATAACCAAGAATGAAGATCAAGTTCCTAATAAATGCACTTGAGTCTTATCACAAACTTAATTAAAAAGCGGAGAAAAATCCCTAACATATTCATCCGGAGTAGTAAATTGCTAGAATACCATCATTAACCATAAAAAGCAACAAGGGGGGAAAATGTATATCCTAACACAAGCATGATACCCCGCTTTCCATTTATCAAGCAGATAGGTCAACAGTTCCGATGCATTTGGGTAAAATTCTCCCACTCAGAATGCGAAGTGTGAGTTTGTTTCCTGCTAATCTACAATGTTCGCTACATAAACCAGAGAAAGAGGAAGACAGGGTGGAGTTGACGTGCAATGTGCATACAACTTCAAACCTTGCTGAAAATCCCAGGCTTGAAGTAATCAGGCAAGGTCTGCAATTTCATATCTTGTCGAAGAAGCTCTATGAAATCCCAGTGAGCAACTACAGATCTTCTCTGTAATCTGGGTTATCCTTCAATATGACAAACCCTTCAAGAATGGGTGAAAGGGGAATATACCTGCAGGAGAAGTAATCGTTAGAGTACTATCAAACAATAACAGAAAAGCTAATGGTGATTTTGAAGAGAAAATCTCACTTCTCGGTAGCCAATTCAGCCCGATCACCAGCAGCCAGAAGAACTGGCGTTGAGTGGGTCTGGAATCCAGTAATGGTCTTGGGTCTTCCAGCTTGACCAACAACATCAACTGCTTGTCCCACTCGAACAGGTACAGATAAAGGCTTGAGATTCTCATCCACTGTCAACAACATTCTTGGCTGTGGCCACAAAAGGAAATAAACTGGTAAGAGTACGAAGCCGGTGATTCAATAGACAAAAAGGAAGCAAATAAGATATAGGTCGATGTGTCTAGACTTGAACAAACCTGCATTGCTAAAACAAGGAAGTAGAGGACATAGTGATATTTCCCCAAAATGATGGCCTTCATATCAAGACATGCATGAAGCATGGTTATTAGACCAGCAAGCGCGGTGCTGTTGGGAGAAAAAAAAAACAACGCTCATATTCAATCTCATCAAGTAATTCCAGGGAAGTCAATTTTCTATAAAAAGAGATTACTTACGGTGATAGTAAGAAGCGATCAGAGTGATATGGATTGATGGTCAGCAGGCCCTTCCCCAAGTGTACAAGACCTTGGGCAATTCGCACCTGCATAGGCCAAGTGAAATCAGTCAACCAATCTTTGATTAATCCCAACAGCAGAATTACAATACTGAAGACTTGTTTAGAAGAAGCATTACACAGAAAAGAAGGGTGGCATCTTTGTAATAATAGCTGGAAAGATTGCGAAGCATTCCAGCTATGCGAGCATTGTTAGTTCCAGCACCTATCAAACCTAAGGAAAAAACTGCAGCCTGCAATATTTGAACAAATATAACAACTTTTAGAGGGTAAGCAACAGAATAAAACTTGTACCGTGAACCAAAGCTGGCTCTATCATACCATTGCAACTTCTGAATCTGTATCATGGCTGAGTCTACTTAATGTGTCCATAACATTAACCTGACACATAAATAGGCAACCGAAATGAAATAAACATCATCAGCAAACAACACCTGTGTATCATTCTCAGAGGCAACTCAATGAGTAAGAATTTGGATCAGTAATCACAAGAAAAACTGTTTAAGAAAAAATATAGTACAAGAAAAACATGCCAACTGTTTATTTCCTCAAACTGTGGGCATATAGAAAGAAAGCCAAATGCGCAAGTAAAGAGGGATAAACGTAACTGATTGGTTATTATCTTGCTTTTTTTCATCATAGTAAGATCTATTGCAAGAGTTTCACCATTTCATAACAGGAAATAAAAATGAATTTACTTGGTTTGCTTACACAGCCCTCATAGTTATTTCAATAGTCAGTTAAAATCATCATAGTGTATCGTGTAAAATAGGTAAACTCGCAAGAGGGATAAACGTAACTGATTGGTTATTATCTTGCTTTTTTTCATCATAGTAGATCTATTGCAAGAGTTTCACCATTTCATAACAGGAAATAAAAAAGAATTTACTTGGTTTGCTTACACAGCCCTCATAGTTATTTCAATAGTCAGTTAAAATCATCATAGTGTACCGTGCAAAATAGGTAAACTTTCAGGTCAATTCAAAGATATTTTTATACCTTAGGATTTGAAATGCAGAGGAGTCCAAGGGCCAAAGGAACTGCTCTACGAATATTCTGCTCCCCATATTGCAACAGATGTTCCAACGAGCGAATTGCCATTTCGAGGCCCAATTCCTCAGCCATTGCTATCATAGCAATCCCAAGCACAGCAGGTCCCTGGTGAGTTTCACTTTTCTCAAGGTGTTCAGCACAATGACCCAGAAGGTTTTGAACCTGCAAGAAAGGCCAGTAGTGCCTAAGAAAAAGACTTAATATAACAGCATCATTAAATGAATTAAATAAAATACCTTAAGAACATTCCCAGTCCCGGCATAGGCACAGGAAAGCAGTGTCATATCACAATACTTTCTTATTTTCTCATTAAATGTCTTCGACACTTCTGCAGTGGCATCCACTCTTTCCTGTTGAAAAAGAGAAAAACAATGGTAATTGAAATTACAAGAGTGTTCCACAGATTCATTGGAAGACAACATCAGATGCACAATAAATGAAACCCATACAAAATCTGGCAACAATACTAGATATAACAATACATGGAGTTGGGAAGTAATATTGGATTCTATAAGAGCCTCCACGAGTTGCGATTACCTGCTTCCCAAGATATAGGAGACCAAGGCCAAGAGGCAAAAATCGAATAAGGGGCTCCTGCAATTCTGACTCGCTCCTGTCCATTAATGCAAGTATAATAGCCTGTGCAACCTCTTCATTGCACGAAGAAACGCAAACCAAGCCCAATGAGATTGCAGAAAATGCTATTACATCAAGTGGAGCTTTTGCATCACTAAGTATCCCGGACAATTTACTGCATATCTGTCAATAACATACGCAAAAGAAATCAAATGACAACACACTTGTCAGCCTCTAATCATACAAGAACACATATTTCGCTCTAATACAACATTCACAGGCTCAAGGATAAATTTTAACTAAACAAATGTTTTATACATTCCTAACCAGAATGATAATTTAGTGAATCAATAGTAGGTTTGATAAACTGAATACAAGATGGCTAATAAAATACACAGCCAATATCAGGGAGCTACAATTTCTACATCACACCAAGGCAAAAGACAAAAATTATTAGTCTACTAAAGATAATAACTGTCATGGACTCCATATTAATCAGCAAGAAAAAGAAGGCTCACCTGCTCATTCTGAGTACCAGCATATGCAATTCCCAACCCCATTATAGCACCAATTCGGATAGATGGATCTTCTTTATCAACAAAATCATCAAGAAGTGCCAGTGCCTGAGAAAAGAAATTAAGTCAGAGAGAGAGATAATTGATAGGTGACAAATTACACTTCTCTGGCACAGGAATTAGGAGAACTCACAGGATCACAGTCATTTCTGATACCACAGTTGACAATTCCAACCCCTAGTAGTGCACCGGCAATCACATGGTTGTCGTTGCTGTGGAAATACTTATCAAGTTGAGCGAGCCCAGAGTCCACATCCCACATTAAAATCATACCCTGTTAAGGGTAACATTCGTGAGAATTTTGCTGCAGGCAGGTTGAATTATTAGTATATCATATAAAGTACAAAAGCATACCAGGCTTGCTGCAGCGCTGGTCTTCCCGTGATCTTTATTCTTGAAAAGCCAATTTCCTGAACCACCACTTGAAGAGTCTGTTGGAGGTGTCATTAACTTATCCTGTTACAAATATAACCAACAAATGTCAGCATAACCAACAACCTCAAGCATTTGCATGTGAAAATAAAAGATGTTTACCTGTCCAAATCCTGCATTTAAAAATGCATTAACAAATGTAGCAGCCAAATTCTGTCTGGCTGAATCAACACTAGCACCAGCACTAGCACGACCATCAAGCAAGTGTGCCTAACAGAAAGCAAGGGAGCAAATCATGAAGTTGGGGTAGAAAAGACATGCATGATTGAATTACATACTTGGATAGTAATATAAAACCATCAGAACCATTAGTTAAAATCTAATTCCAGCACCACATAGACCATCAAAAGTCCAAACCTTATAGATGTCTTCAGGAGATTTGGGCTCCATGACCTCAATGTCACGAGCAAGGGTAAGATAACCCTCAGTCAATTTGGTGTTGTTGATTATTTCCTCCAATACTTCCCTGTCCACATCATCTGCAGATATATCATCATCAAGCTCAAAAGCAGTGCCCTGAAAAAATGAAATGCCAGTTAACCACCAAGTACAAACATATCAATAATTGCCACGAAACTAATGTAATACACATTTATAAACTTACATGTCGAGCAAGGATGTAAGAAAATTGTTTCTTTTGCAGCAGATCATCACAAGATATATAAACCTGCTTGATATACTGCCACCATACAGAATCATTGGGAATTAAAGCACAATTACTTTTTAAGCATAATCGACTCAATATGTATTTGCATTAGATATAAATGACTCATACATAAGCTTACTTGAATCAATAAAATCAAAAAATAAGCAAACCTGCGAGTTATCGAGGAATAATGCAATCTGAAGTGCACTAGCATATTCTCCAAATTTGAGATATATCTCATATGCTATTTTAAGAACTGCCAAATCATCTGGTCCAGGAAGGTATCTGCAAAATATTGCAAAATGAAATGTCAACACAAGGCACACATGATCTGCTATTCAGCATAGAACATGGGTCAGGAGATTGATCTTTGAAAGCCATTTTTTATTATATATAAATTTTTTTTCTACTCAGAGAGAAGAATTGGAAGTGAAAACTTCTTAAAGATTGTATTTCACAAGATTCTCTCTTCTTTAATTCTTCACCACTCAATATGATAACTGGTCTAAAGTTGGGCTTACTTTCAAACATTTGTAGTACTTATACATGAGCATTTACTTGAAAATTGATGCAATTAAATAATGATAAGATACTATGAGGCTAGTTTTGTGATAAGATTCTATAAAAACATAAGTCTGAAAATATTTATTCTTTGAAACTATCGATCAACAAGCCTGAGTAAAATCATGACTGTCATTCACTCACTTTGCTGCACTGGTGAGGTAGAGACAAGTCCTCTTGAAATTTGTTTTATCCACATGCTTACTTAAAATATTAAGATCTTCAACCTGGATTTAGTCAAATCAAAATATTTAAAGCTCAGTGGAAGAAAAGAAAATTCATAAAAGAATGCTAAGATTGAAGAAATAACAGTGTTTTACCTCCATTAATAGGTCCACGGCTTCGGGTTCAGCATTGTGCTGCAAAACAGAAAAAAATTGTTAAATATAAAACACAAAATTATCCTCTCATGATGTGGGGCTATGGTTGATGGTAATTAGATATTTTCAGAACAAACTTGGTACTTATGTGTACATCAAGACTCAATATTGCATCCATGTTCCATTTAAGGGAACCAATCTCAAAAGTTGATTTTAAAGAGTACCTTCATGTGAAAAGCAACAATCTGTTGTACAAGCTCAATCAAATCATGAACCGAGGCCTCTTCAGTCTGTAAGCAGCACAAATATAGTTGGTATGAAACTGGGAACAAATACCAGAGTTCAGAGCAAGTTCTTCACAATTAAATACAAAACAGCTCTGAGCATCATGACCTGAGGTATGGTGCCAATCTATAAAAGAGCCACAGTGGAGGCAATGAAAAGCTTAATGCTAAAGGAACAAACACTAGAATATTTGCGTAGTAATTATAATAGAGAGAGACATCATGCTTTTTTAATGTGATTCTCCAGATAGCATAGTAATGCTTTAAACTGTAAACCTACTTTTGAAGTATACTTTAAACTAAAAGTATACATCAAAGTGAATACCCTTATCATTGCCTGAAAAGTCAGTAGATGTGTCATCATCACCATGAATTTGTTTCTTCTTTTTTGCTTAACTAGTCATTTCAATTTTCAAGAGTATCACTACATAATTAAATTCCAACCTGTCGCTTTGTATGCTCTTGAGCAATTTCTCCAGCCAAGTTCCTGCCGACAAAAAAAAAATTCATGATGATAAGATTGATCCATATGCATCAAATATATGTATCTGCTTGTGTGTCTTCACAAATATTAAATGCTAAACAAACTTCTCTGTCCAGTTACTCCAGTAGGTTGTTTAAAAAAAATAAAAAAACAAAGAAAGATTACATAATATGTTGTGGGCATTGCAGATAGATACAAAATTCATTCAGGAAAATAAGCAATACTAGTAATTCACAAATAAAAAAAAGAAAACTGGGTGACTGAGTCCTAAGAAAATGTAGCAACACAAAAATGCAAGCACAATTTTTAAAGCCGTTGAAGAAAAAAGAAAAGGCCAGTCATTATCAAGCTTTATTTCTTATGACCAAGGAATAAATTTTATTAGAAGAGACGGACTGATTAACTGAAATCAAAGGAACAAGACATCCTCTTGAAAAGAAAGAACATTCCAATTCTTGGAATTTACCATAACAAATATGCTTTAATAAAACTTGTAGCTGTGCTCAACATATTGCAGGCCCAAAAACTAATACACATAGCATTGGCCAGTTCTGTTTTTTCAGACATTTATGGATTGAGAGAACTTAAAATTTCAAGCTCAGGAAAAATAAAAAAACACAATCACAGCAGCACATAAACCAAGCCTTGATCATCATTAGAAGCCCTAAAAGAGCATGTTCAACTTTATCTTGTAAGATATGGAGTGTTCTCAGTGTGAAGATCTCACCTTACGTACTCATGTCCCCATGAACCAATATCACCCTCTGAACCCAACAATCTGTATTTTAAGCTTTCCTGAAAGTCATCAAGTGAAAAATAGATATACATGAAGGAACTCCAAGAGCTTCAGATTAACATGTGCAGAAATAAACATTCATAATCATGCATCAAGTATGATAAGCAAGAGAAAAATATGTGATAAACAAAACAAACATTTTCTTTTTGAGAATGATAAACAAAATACATTAATAGGAATCATGGGGGAAATATATGGGTGACAAGAGCAAAGATGCAGACTGAGTACACCCCTGCATAGAAATCAAGCCAATCACCAGAAAATAAGATGGAACACATTAAAAACATCTAACATGTAAGCATACCCGTTCTCCCTCGGCAGACATGGTGAGTGCCAAGACTGAGAGTATATCTGCCAAGTATTTCTGCAGAACAAAAAACAATTTAATGCCTGAGCTTTTATGAGTGAAATTAAGGGACAACATCCAATTTGACAATTTACCTTCAGATCAGACTCAGCCATGTTTTCATAATGTGCTTTTAAGGTTCCATAATGTGCTCGAAGAAACTTCAATGGCTTTGGAACTGAAGTCATCGAGCTTGTTGAGCTTCGAATTTCCTGTCTGCAAAAAAAGAAGAAGATAAGCGCATTGTCAATACCAATACTCAATTAAGTCCTGCAACTTGATGCTAACCAGTAATCATTTACTATTTTAACACAACACAGATGAAGCCATGCAAGATATTGTCAATCATTTGATACACAACTCAAGAAGCTGAAATTCATTTTCACCCTTGAATATCCCACGGAACAAGAACAAACCTATTCACAACCATTACAGCATTTGTCCACACACAGTTACCAAACACAGTCTTAACTCAGTACAACTATTAACAAAAAGAACAAGCCAGACCACCCATTCATTAAGTGGCCAAGAGCACACACATTCCCCTCAATCGATCTCATAAATATCCATGCAGTTACCAAACACATCCTAAACAACTTCCAGGTCGAACTCTACTTTTGCTAATACCAAAAAAAAATAGCCCTAAATTGTAAGAGAAATCCCATAAGCTTGTACAATTACTACAATTCCAATAAGAAAACCAATTGTACTCCTGTAAATTACCAAACTTCCATCTTACCGATAACCCAATACTTCAACCACATAGCTCCAATCCCCCCCCCCCAAAAAAAAAAAAAAAAACCTAATTCACGTCAACATTTCGCACCCTTCACAACAGCTCCACAGTCTCAAACTGCTTCCAATTCATCATCATCAAAAATTAGCAGAAAATAGCCCTAAAGTTCAAAACTTTTAATGAATCAGTGATTACCTCAAGCTCTCGAGAGCGAGCTTTTGAATCCCAGGTTCAGGATCTTGAACTCTTTCCACATACAACTCTAATTGCTGCTTCAATGCCAAGTCCTCCTCTGACTACAAAGCAAAACCCCAAATCGATTCAAAAAAGCACCAAACTTTCAATAAATCTACGTCACTGTAAACCCTAAAGTAAGAGATTATAGGATTATAGTAATTAAAACTTACTAAATCCTCATCTTTCTTCTCTTCTTTCTTCTTCGACGGCGGCGCCTTCACCGGCGCCTCGTTTTTGGATGCGCCGCTGCCGCCGCTCGCCTTGTTCAGGTCCGGAGCCATAGTTTTTCAATTGAATAGGGATTAAATTGAATTAATTTTAGATTAGGAGAACTGATAGAGCAAAACAGTAGAAGAAGAGAGGCAGCACAATTTAACTTTGATTCAAGTGAAAGAAAGGTATATATATCTCTCAAACCGACTTAGAGAAGAAGAAACTTCATCTAGGGTAAACTATATTGTAGTCCTCACAGATGTTTTTAATGTCCACATCAATCCCTATATTTTTAGATTTTTAGTATTAACTAAAGTTTTGAAATGCCAGAAATGACCTTTTTACATTGAAGGATCAACATTTGAGAGATTTTATTACATTCTTAGCATATTGGCGCAGGTGGGACCAATTTTT
>Ga0325403_1000236_pt1 | contig 34390 bp, 17 predicted proteins | sample PopdelMetagenome_19_FD_205665 | JGI IMG/M metagenome (GOLD analysis project Ga0325403, IMG submission 205665) | Populus deltoides microbial communities from Bellville, Georgia, United States - Xylem-PdKOR-R4 | ecosystem: Host-associated > Plants > Phyllosphere > Stem > Wood/Secondary xylem... | reverse complement strand
ATGTCCTATTTAACTGTGATGAGCTGAGACCTTTTATTAAGTAAGTAGATGTTCGACTTAAACTTTGTCAAGAGTGTACTATTTATGTTTTGTGATACCATACACTCATATAATTTGGAACAACCTTCCAGGAAACATCGACGATACTTACTGTCCAATAACTCACAGCTGACCGAATCCCAGATCTTTCAATTACAAGATGAACAATTTGCCAAATGGTTTAGAACATATGTAGGTCCTATCACAAGCTCATTATCTCTTGCAATGTAATTAATTGTAGTCAATGTTACATAATATCCGTTTATTGATTATTGTTGTATTTAATTTACAAGCTAGGCTTATCAAATGGGAGGTAGTGTTGCTATTTCACTGTCTTTACTATGTCTGGGCCTTAAAAGAAAATTCAAGTGCTATAACGGGTATTTTGTCAATGGATATGTCTTTCATACTGAAGAATACGGGCATGGAAGAAAGACATACAACAGCGGTGTTTGTATTAAGGGATCGACTTCTAATGAGTTTGAAGTTGACTACTACAGTAGATTGGAAGAGGTCATCGAACTGCAATATCATAGCAAGCAAAATAGAGTGTTTTTATTCAAATGATATTGGTATGACACAACTGACAGAGGAATCAAAGTAGATCCTCACTATGGTCTCGTTGAAATCAACTCAAAAGCTAGACACCGCAACATAAACGACGTCTTTGTTTTCGCAAAGCAATGCCAACAAGTTTATTACACATACACCCCTTCCTTTAGAAATGACCGATCAAGAGTTGATTGGTTATTCATTTTAAAAACAAAACCCAAGGGTCGTGTCGAGGTTGTTCAGGATGAGAACAAAGACACAAGTGTGATAGATGAAGTCTTTCAAGCTAGTGAGTTAGTTGAACCATACCGAATTGCTCCGTCGATTAACTTAGAAGAAAATTCAAATTTTCATGTTTTCAACGATTGTCTTGTTGATGTTGACGCAGAGGAGTTGAATGTTGTTCTGAGCTCTACTAGTGGAAAAAAGAATGTTGTTGAAGAAGATGATAACGAAATTGAAGAGTTCGATGAAGTTGATGATAACAATTCAATATAGAACGAAGATGAAAATTTCGACTAACTAAACATGTTATAAAGCCTTATTTTATAATGTAATAATTTTAAACATGAAATATTTATTCTTCTTTAATGGTCAGCCCTTGTTATTATGTTGTGTGTGATGTAAGATTGTAATTCAAGATTTTGTGACAAGTTTACATAAAAAAACAAGAAAAATTTTATGTTTTACCGACGGGTATACTGACGGAATATAACCCGTTGGTATTTCACAGAGAGTTGAAAAAAATTTATGGGATTGTGCCACACTCACCGACGGCTTTACCGACGAAACATAACCCGTCGTTATTTCATAGAGAATTGCAAAAAAATTATGGGATTGTGCCACAATCACTGACGGTATACCAACAGCGTTACCGACATCAAATACTGAAGGAATCACCGATGGATTCACACACATCCCGAAGCGCACGCATGTCTAATACATGTCCATCTGCACAAATACCGACGGAATCACCGGCAGATTTACGCACATCCCAAAGCACACGCATGTCTGACACGTGTCCGTCTGCACACATACTGATAGAGTTTCCGACGGATCGAAAAGTCTGGTGGGATTTTCAAAATTTTTTTGGTGCGCATTTCAATTAATTTCCGACGGTATTACCGTCAGAATTTAATGCCACCGACAACAATTAATTTCCGTCGGTAATACTGTCGGAAAAATTGCTATATATAACCCCCCATCCCCCCATTTGGTTCATTTTCTTCTCTGCTTCCGTTTCTCTTCTTCTTGATTTCTCTTCTCCTCTCGGTTTATATTTAGCTTTTAGAAGGGATTTTATTGTTTTGGTGATAGTTTTAAAAGGTATGTATTCTTTTCTCTTTATCTTTGTATTTTTTTATTTTAATTATGATTATTTTTTTGATGTTCTTTGTTTTGTGTATTGTTTGTAGATAAAATCTTAAATTCAACACACTATTAAGGTAAGCATTTTTTATTCCCAAATTTATTTTGAATTGATATAGTGTTTTTTAGTTTTTTGTATTGTTTGTTTTGTGCTTATGGTGTTTTGTGTAGTGTTTTTTAGTTTTTTAATTTTATTTATTAATTTTATGATATTATTGTTTGCATTGCTATAATTGTTATTGTTGAATTTATGTTAAAAATGTTAATTGATATATATAGAAGTACATTTAATTAGTTAGGATATTATTGTTTGTATTGCTATAATTGTTATTGTTGAATTTATGTTAAAAATATTAATTTATATAAATACAATTACATTTAATTAGTTTATCTTAATTTAAGATATTATTGTTTACATGTCATTGTTATTGCTTGTTATTACATTTTTATATTTATGTGTACATGTTAATTTCTATTTTGAGGTCCATTAGGGTCGATCGTGTTAGGAATGATATTGATTTAGTTACCTTTTACTTTTGACCATTTTATTTTTTATAAATTAAGAGTCTTGTCTCCTAAAACTTGAAATGTAATATTAATCCATAAATTTGAATGTATGACTTTAATCTAATGTTTGTAACTCTAAGTACCAATTTAACAATGAATGTTCATAGTTGAAATTGATTCTTTTACTTAAATATCATTATATGATGTTATTGAATAAAATGTTGTGTTGATGATGATGAGTTGGGTTCAGATCCAGGATGATTGGATCGGGATGTGAAATAAAATTGGAAGTGTAATATGATTTTGTCGATAACTTGGGACCCCCAATATAGGGGAGACTCTGTCGAATTTTTTTTTAAAATAATCGATGTTAATCATGTAATTATTCGTATAAATTTGTGTAGATGCGTAGAATGAAATCTATAGCACGTCGTCAGAAGACGGTTGCAGCTGGTTCTTCTAGCAGCGAGGAGGACGTATCATTAGGTGCTAATCACGGCGAGGAATCTACGCCAACTTGTGATGCTGCCTCTTCTAGCGCGGTTTCACAGTGCAGAAGCGGTGTGCCTTCACAGTGGGGTCAATTCACCCGCAAGTACCAGGCACAATGGAAGGATGATCTCTCAATGTAAGTTTGTTTAGGTTTTAGTTTTTTTTTTTTATATATATACTTATAACATAATTTATGAACAACTAATTAATATTACTACTTTTATTTAATTTCAGGTTCACAAACATTGAGGCTGCAAGGACGATAACATTGGTGTTTAAATCATCGATGGAGATTTCATTGTTTCAATGGAGCCAGGTTTCCAGACATCCTGAGTGGAAACCTAATATCGATGCATGGTTTAAGCAATTTCAGGTCGGTGCTAATTTTTAATTTCCATCTTATATTTAATAAATGATTTTTATAATTTTATATCTTGTACTATTTTTATTTTATATGAATTATTTATATACACATAACAAATTTGAGTGGGATAGGGCGGACAACAATGTTGTGAGGAGTGTATGGGAGAATCACGTGGCAACTAGGTAACATCGAAAATAATATTTTTTTTATATAATTTTATGTTTTAAATTCTAATTTGTTACTATGAAAGTAGGTTGCGTGATTTTTAGTATGACACCCAAAAAAAATCAAAAAGACATGCGAGGGATAACGGTCTTGAAGGATGGAATGAGGTAGCATGTGACCTTAGAGCGGTTCTCACGGCGCTCACAGTTCGGCGCCGACAACCGGAACCGGCAAATTCATGGTTCGGTGACCACGCACACTGGCGGATCCGTCCCATTCAGCGCACATGCAAAGCGGATGGTAAGATTAATTTTAATGAAATATATCGTTAATTAATTTGTCGTTCCTTATAATATATTTAACTTTCAACCTATTTTTTCCTTATAGGCTGCGTCTCTTGGACGTGAATCGAGTCCAATGGAGCTATTTGTAGAGACGCATGTGCGGAGTCAAGACTGCCAAAAGGGGGTGCAGCAGTTCGTGGACAACCGTGCTCAGCACTTTGTGGTATGTTCATTCATTCATTTTATTTTGTAAGTTATTATTTTCTTGAATTGCATCTTGAATTGCATTTAATCATTTTTTTATCGATGGAGTTTTCAGGAGACCTATAATAGCCAGTTAAGGGAGAGATATGGGGACAATCCGTCGACCCATCTAGATTTCGATCCAGATTTGTGGATGGAGGTGGGATGGTCTGGTGGACCCGATAAAAATCGGGTCTACAGGCTCTCCAACACTACGGCTGAAAACTTGCGTTCGACTCGTAGTGTCTCAACTGTTGGAAGCTCTCCATCAGTATCGAACACCCAGTCTGAGGAGTTCATTGCGTTGAAACAACAATATCAACAACTCTCGACGAATTATGATGAGCTCCATCAAATAGTCATGGAGATGAGATCAAAGATGGGTGACGATACATGTGCAGCTTCTTTTTGGCCGTATGGTCCCGGGAACAACCAGTCTCCTCCTCCTCCTCCTCCTCCTCCTCTAGCTCCGCCGCTATTCTAGTTTAATTTTGTTTTTTAAACACATTAAATTTGTAATGAATATTATTTAACATTAATTTTATATTTTTAATGTTTAATCCATTTTTATTTGTTTATTAAGGTTTTTTACTATTAATAAATTATTTTTTTATATATTTTAAATACATACCGACGGATAATATCCGTCGGTATTTCACAAAGAGTTGCCAAACAATTACCAGCCATGCCATAATTACCGACGGCATCTATCCGTCGGTGATTCAATACAGATGGATTTACCGACGGATAATATCCGTCGGTATTTCACAGAGAGTTGCCAAACAATTACCTGCCATGCCATAATTACTGACGGAATATATCCGTCGGTGATTAAATACAGACGGATAATTTCCGCCGATATTGCACAGAGGGTTAATTACCAGCCATGCCATAATTACCGACGGATATTCCGTAGGTAATCACCGTTGAAATTTCAGACGGATTCATTCCGTCGGTAATGTTCCCGCGGGAAACTTTTTTTTGGCGCGTGCGTATCCATCTTTAAGATCGTCGGTGTTCCGTCGGTGGGTGTTTTTTTTTATTTGCGACAGACTTAGCGACGAAAATGGGAGTTACTGACAACTGGTATACCGATGGACGTGTTCCGTCGGGAATTATTTCACTGATGGATTTCATTCCTGTTACTGACGGAATTGATCCGTCGGTAAAACTATTTAATGGTGTAGTGAATGACCTACAACTGTATACTCAAATGATTGATGTTGAAAACAAAAGAAAAACATAAAATAAGTAGAAAAAGTTAAGGAAAGAAATCTAGGATAAATAAAAAAAATAGCATCACTTTAACCTTTTCAATCTTAACCATTATTCTAACAAAATTCAAACACGAACTAATAAAAATTCATGTCTTTTTTTGTTTTTTTAAAAATTGTTTAATACTTCTGAATTTTTTTAGCTTTAGATTTATCATTCAGTGCATAAACATATATGGTTAGTAATTGCAGTCAATTTTGATATGACAACTCAAATTCTCTAGAGTCTTCTATAGAACGTTTTTTCTAATTTTACAATTTCATCCTCTCTACTCAAGATTGAGAGATTAAGATCCGGATTTTTTTTGTATTTTTTTTAAAGTTAAAAAGGTTTTTTTTTTTTTTTTTTTCAAATTAGTTTTTGTTGGAGGAGTTGCCTCCAGCGTACAGGGGACAACTGCTACTATGGTGGATTGGTGGTCATGTTTGCTGATTGTGTTAATATAGCACTCTTTAGTTTAATGGGTCCGGTTGTGACGTGGCATCCACACCTAATGCTTCCTTTCTCTCTCTTGCTTTATTACACCAGCCCTTCCTCTCAGTACTTCTTACTTTTTAAGCCATTGCCTTTACACTCGAAAGCTCTCCTTCCTTCCTCCCAATAGGGCCATCACTGCCCCATCTCTATGAGATGGCCACAAAATCAGCTGAAGAGGCTTTAGAACTGCTGAAATACCAGGTAAAGAATGCTCTTATCATAGATAGAAGTACGTCCACCTACTATTCCTCTCACTTCTTTCATCATTACGGACTGTTTCTTCTCCATTTCCTGAATCCATTTCTCAATTGCTTTTGCAGACATGGGTCTTGAAAGTCTCAATCCACTGTGAAGGATGCAAAAAGAAAGTTAAGAAAGTTCTTCAAAGCATTGATGGTATATGTTGTGTAAAATACTCAGATTTGAGATTCATTTCTTTATCTATCAACTTATACTAGCTAGTATGCATGTATTCACTTTGCATGTTTTCTTTTATTCTCGACTAGGTGTTTATAAAACAGAAGTTGATTCTCACCAGCATAAGGTTACAGTAACTGGCAACGTGGACGCGCAGATTCTTATCAAGAAGCTGATGAGATCAGGGAAATACGCCGAGCTTTGGCCTAAAAACTCCGAGAATAAGGAGAAAAAGTCTGGAAAATCCCAGAACAATGACAAGCAGAAGAGTCCTAAAGATGTCCAAAAAGTTGGTGGTGGTGATGATCATCAGAAGAATACTCCAGCAGAAAAGCCTGAGACGGAAGCTAAAATTAGTGGTGGAAATGGTGGTGATGATCAAAACTCAGGGGCGGAAAGTGATGATGCCGGCTTAGAAAGTGCTTTTCCTGTTGCTGCGGCTGCTAGTGCTGGTGGCAGTGGTAAAAAGAAGAAGAAAAAGAAAAAGCCAAGTGGCAATTCTAACAATGGTGCCAGTGGTGATAATTCTGGTGGTGTACCGGCTGATACCTGGTCTTCTTCCATGGCTGATCTTGACTCAGCTCCATCTATGCCCTTGATGAGTCATAGCTCTCCACATCAGCATGTATACCCGTATCCACCAATGTATCATCAACCTATTCCAGTTTATGGAATAAACTACAACACAGCATATTGTAGTGCTAGTGAGTCCTGTTATGCACATCCCATGCATGCTCAGATTCACTATCATCACCAGCAGAGGTACCAGCCACCAGCCCCGCCATCCGATCTCATCAAGGAGTTTGGTGATGATGATAACGAGATCGGATGCTCAGTCATGTGAATATTTGTAAGGGGTGATATATATGTAATGTGGGGTACGTATACAAAGAAAGTTAAAATTTAAACTAGGGAGATAATATAGGTTAGTGTCTTGTGCGGGAGTTGGATGGATTAATTTTGCAATATGTAACATAAATGTGAAGATAGTGGAGAAATAAAAAGGGCAGCTATGGGGTCTCAAGCTGTTTAATGTTTTGTGCTGCTTCAGTACTTTTATATAAAGCTCAAGCTGTTTAATGTTTTGTCTTTATTTAGCTTTATTTGCTGCTTCTGTACTTTTATACTTTATATAGCCTTAATTGTAATGTTTGGTTAATTCTAGGCCTTGTTTCTTTCGTGTAAAATGAGATTTTTGGTTATGAAACATCAAAATATAGCTTTATTTGCTGCTCTCTTTGCTGCCTGAAACTGTAAAATCGGCATTTCCAGCAAGTTTGCTTCCACGGTTATCTTTTTCAAAACAATCCCTTCCATTGGCTAAGACATTTCTGTTCATGTACATCTTTCGCTCTCAAAGAGAGTGCCACTTCTTACATATGGTCGGTTTAGCTTTTTCTCTTCTTTTTAGATCGCGTCCTGGCAATTGGGACCATCAAGTGATCAGTAAATCTTTTCTCAATCGTCTAAAGGATAAGGTGATCATGCACTCGATCGGGATAGATACATTCTCTGTATCTTTTAGAGGACTGCCTTCTGATCCAAAATCTGGTTAACAAGTAGAGGTTGAAAAGCGGCTTTCAATATAACAACTGCTTTAATGAAGATGCTTTAATCATACGACATGAAGAACCTTGAATCCCAAACATGATCACTTTCGGAACCCATCCTCCACCTTGAATTTGCCTTTTAATCCACAGTAGATTAATATCCTCGGAGGATTATAGTTGCCTTCCGTGCACTTCTTGAAAGGTAAAGGGGCATCTAGTACTCTTCTTAGAAGTTAACGTTTTATTTTTCAGACATTGAGAATATTATATACCTAGTCGGAGGTTTGTCCATTTAAGTGAATGATAGTCTAATCGAAAGCTTGCTCTAAAAAATATAATCATCTTTATTTGTATTATTACTTTTGTCGAAGCCGTGAAATTATTTCAAATTTTATTTCATCCAACATGAACCCTCCCATTAAGAACCCAAATATAACAGACTTTGCACCAAACCTGGTTTCCATTTTATTTTATCTTTTTAATTTCAAGACTTGGGTCGAAGATCTAGAAGATAATTACAGAGGATAAAATTTTTTCCCACCTTTACGACGCCAAGAAGGAATGATGATTGATTTTCGACAGGGCTGTTTATCTTTAATTACACACTCGATAACAGCATACAGCAGACAATTTGGTCGTTCGAAAAAAAATGGTTGTCAATTGTCATGCAAGAGACTTGTCAAATCCCCTTCCTTCCTTGATTGTACTTGCCGTTAAACCATATGTTACAAAATCCATTAACAATCAATTGAATCTCGATCTATGTTTGCAACACTGGTCTGCATATATCTAAGTGGAAGTCGATGCAGCTACTTGCTATTAAATTTTGAAAAATTAAATTCAAGATAAAATCAAAATGAATTTTTTTTTTACCTAGACATTGAATAATTTAAATAATAATAGTAGCAGTCAAAATTGAATTATAATTGCAGTGGCAACAAAAACATATTATGGAACATGATAAACCTATTTTTAACAGGGTTGAAAAACTCTTATGACCCTCCTCCCCTGTGCACGTCTAAGAAAATAAGCATGCTCTGAGTGGGGGCCTGACAGTGTGCCAAGCCCCGGCATGCTGAGTTTGGCGCCAGCCACACTCAGATGTTATGCCAAGCCCTGGACACGCAAAGCTTAACAGTATGTAAGCTTTTTGCTGGCCCGTTGGGGTGCACATCCTCCCTTGTAACGTTTAAGGAAATGATCATCCTTCCTTGACATGCCAAAAAGAATGAAGTAAAGTGGGTCTGACAGACATGTCAAACTCAAGACCCTTGAACTTGGCTATCATCCAAGTCTAATATAATGTGGGTTTGACATGACAAAAGCACTTGAATTTGGCAGTCCGTCACATCCAAGACACTTAGACTTGACAGCCAGTTAAGTCTAAGACAACATGAGTTTCATAAACATGTCAGATCTAAGGTACTTGGAGCTAACAGGTAACCACGTCCAAGATAACAACCATCCTTTCTTGGTATGCCCAAGGGAATGACCATCCTCCATTCCTCTCCTTCTCTAGTTTCAATGGTAAAAAAATATCCTCCTTTTTCATCATATGTGATTGTGGTCTCTTCTCTTAATATTCTCCTTTTTCTTTGGTCCAAAATCTTCTTTTATTTATTTCTTGATTTTCCTATCAAAATTGACAAATTCTAACCCCTAAATGCAAGCCCTAGTTTTGCTATTATAATGACTTATTTTGAGAAAGTCATAAATATAAAAGTTGCATATATTCCTTTTAGTTTTCTTTTAACATCAAGATCATATAATTTGGATATTTATAGAGAAAGTTATGTCTAATTTATCAATATATGTTCCTCAAATTTTTGGTATGAAAACTTCCTATTCTTGCAATAGGAAATTTCACTTTTCTCCTTCTTTTATTTCCCAAAACATGTACATAATCTCTTTAAGGTAAATTTCATCATTTAATTTTCTTTTAAATGGACTTTCTTGAATTTATTTCTTCCTACATATAAATAAAAATAAATACATAAAAACTATATAAAATAGCAATATTTAAGATAATCTAGCATAAAATTGAAAGTAAGAGCAGGTAAAAATCATATACAAATCAAGCACATCATATACCCTAAATTTACTTCTTGTTTGTCCTCAAACAATGAAAAAAAAAATAATTTAAAACATGAATTGGTTAATTCATAAAATTTGTTGCCTTAAAGACTGCCTAAAGTTTAAAATCTAAAGGAATCATTAAATATTACACAAGTCTAAAAGTTAATTCAAAATTCAATTCCACAACTTTATCAATTCTCTCATTCATGCATTCCTATCATTCTCACTTCATTATTAGCTCCTAAATGATTTGTTTTACTTGTAGACTTTCTATCTCTCAAACCTTACATACTATTTTAAGAATAAAATTGCATAAACTTAGTTCTTTTGAAAAATGAGGATATTAGTGTTTAAACTCAAATAGGGTAGGGAATATAATATTGTTTAAAAAAATAATAAGACCAAGGTATGATTCAACCAAGCTTAAAAGGTTGACTACGAATGACACGATCAAATGATCAAATGATTGATGTCTTCTCTTAAGTGTAGAAGTGTCAAAATAATAAATAACCGAACAAGACTTGGGTCAATCCACAATGGGGTTAATTATACAAAATCATAAATAATAAAAGAAACAGAGTTGAAGAGAATTTTGAGATGTGATATTAATATAAAGATTAAACGAAGATAAAATAATAGCTAAGGTTAGAGGATCCACTAATGGTATTTCAAATAAGTATAGTCCAAACTCTTTTATTACTCAACTGGAAGCCACATATAAAGAAGTTTCCAATCAGATGATTTATCATTGATGGCTCATTTTAAATTATTAACATGATCATATTAATTATCTTATTTGAGTAACGCCAACACTTGTAAATGTTATGAAGCATTCATGGTGCTAACTTATATCAACAACAAATTGAATTCATTTCATAGCACAAGTGTCGGTTATCTATACAGTAGGTTATGAAATAATCAAATATTTTTTGTGCTAAAGGTTATACACCATGAATCTAAACTCACCACTTAACAAATAGGATAACAATTATAAAACATGTTAATAGCTAATTTTCTTGAATATAATCATTAAAGTCCATGTTGAGTTTGTACTATACTTATTCTTGCACCATTAGTGTAACCTTTTTACCTTGGCAAAAATAAACTTAACTAAACATAATGAAGAAGAAAAACATAAATAAACAAGATAAGAACATCGATATGATATAAATTAAGTATAATAAAGGAAATTATAAGTATAAATAAGAGATTAATGAGAATAAACAATGAAATAAAACTTGAACATTACAAAAATAAAAAGAAAAAAAAGTAAGAGCATGATCTTGATTTGAAAACCAAGATATGTAAATGTATGGCTAATGTCTTCTTTTATAGGCAAAAATTTAAAACTATTGATTTGGTGGCTAATTATTGCTTTAGTGGTGGTGGCTGGACAAAACTTCATTGATAACATTAGAATTGGAACAAATGATCTTCATTAAAGTTGTGGGTATTTGTCTCATATGTTTTTTAAAATAGGCTTATTTGAATTTTTAGAACTCGATATATTAGCTGAACACCAAACAGTGTCTTGGCTACAAGACAAATTCATACTTTTCTTTGGTTGCTAATATTTGAACTTTAAAAAGGCAGTATTGAATCTTGAACTTTGCATAAATGTTTTAGACCTTCATATTAGCTTTCCATCAAGATAAACCAAACATAAATCCAAGGTCTACAACTCTAAATATGACATAAAAACGAAATGGTGTTTCAATTTGAATTGAAGCAACTCAACTTGAATTTCTTCTCTAAGCCTAACCCTCTCTATCTTTCCAATTTTAATAGTTAAACACATTAATTATTCCTCTGAATTATGAGATATAACTATTTTGCAAACCTACATTTAAAACGAACATTTACCATCAATTAAAGATATCTTATATTATTAGACTTGTTATTATAAAACATATTTAAGTTGGGGATTTTAATGATACTTTAAGTGCAATATGATGATATAAAACTTTAATATTAATGCAATTTTAAGTACTTATCACCCCCCCGAACAAGCTTATTACCGATCCCTATTAATTGAAGTATTAAAATAGAAAAATAATTTACAAAATGCAAAACCAAGGTATTCATCATTTTACTTCCACCAATCTATTCAAATAAAAAAAACTCTCAATAGATTTATGTGTCTAGCACATACCTCTTAATCAAGATATTAACAAACCTTTTTTTATGCTCAATATATCAACACATAGTTATGAGGCTTTACTGGAAAGAAAACAAAATTTATTCTAATGTTTTCTATGGTTAATTTTCTCAGGTTGGATATATATATATATATATATATATATATATATATATATATATATATATATATATATATATATATAAACTTAAAACACAATGCATCCTTAACCCATGTAGTGAGCTTTAAGCTAATAACTCCTAGACTAATTGGTCTAAGAGCATTAGGTGTTGAGACACCCTTACAAGCTGGGTAACTTGGGTTGCAAATATTTAAATGTAGATGATGCAATGTTTGATTCCTTTAAACTTTTTCATCAACTCATATAACAAGCTTTGGGCCAATAGCTCCCAGGTTAGTTGACTTTAGCGTATTGAGTATTAAGACACATCTTCAAGCTTAATTACTTAGTTAAGGAGGCTACGAAACTAAACTTATCTAAATTTTTATTTATTTATTTCATTATCATTGATATTATATTTATTATTTTTGTTTATTTTTTAAAATTTATATAATCTCAATTTAACTTAGTTGCTACCTCTAAAAAAAACATAAATAATGTAATAATCTAATTTGCAACCCACAACCATTTGTTAAAGTAAGTGTGTGTGTGTGTATGTGAAAATGATGGTTTATGAATACTTGTTACATAATTATATAAGCAGCATTTAGTGATAACAATATGAGAGTTTTCAAACTTGAATAATTAAAAAAAATGTATGATAAAATCTCGTTATGAATTTTACAAATAACTACTAGAAAATATTTACCAGGAAGCATCTCAAAAGTTAATAAAATTTCTTCTTACCATGTCATCCTAACAATAACAATTCTATCAAATAGTTTTACTAACATCAAAAAGAAAGTTTTTTTAAAATGATTTCAACTATCTTCTCCCCTCGAAAAAAGAGAGAGAAATTGTTCTCAATGTTTGAAGTCAGAAAGGTAGAGTATAGAAGACATCACCTAAAATAGCAACTGCTGAAATACCTGAAACACACTTAAACAAATATAACCAAAATAGAAAATAATATGTTATGAGTAAAAAAAGACATAGATATTTACGCACTAAGGCTCAAATCCAATCTAAGTTTTTCATGGCTTTCTATGGTTGACCAATCTATTTGATTCATGGAGGAATCAATTTCAAGGATGAAAAATTATAGTTTATTAATCAATTATTCAGCAATTGCAGCAGAGATTATGATTTGTTGTGTCAAAGATGTTATAAACTTTTGCTCCACAACATGATTAAGAAAAAACATAAATTATTATAAAAATCATTAACATTTAACAAACTTATAGGTTTTCGGTGAATGTTCAATTGGGTCCAGGAGGAAATATGAAATATTTATTCTAATATGCCCGAACCAACTAGTATGGCAGTAAATGCATCAAAATGTTCAAGCATTGCAACTATTCAATTAGACATTGTTAAGACCTTTAGTTCCTCTCCAACTATTTTTCCAGTGATGTTCTCTTTGGATAAAGCATTTGGTTTGATAGCCAAAACTTGACTACCTCCTTAAAATGCAGTTGTTGACACATTCTCTATTAACCCAAAGTTGCCTCCCCCATATACTAACTGAGTCTTTCTCTCAGCAAGTCCCGATCAAGATTATAAAAACTTTTTTTCTTTCTCAGAACTGGATCCACAAAAAACACAAATATTTTTTATATTATAAGTTAAGAAACTTGCCATTTCTACACCCTCTTATACTCTTTAAATGTATGGGTTGAATAAAAATAAAGGGAAGGATGAGAAGACTTTATAGATAAGAAAAATGAAATGCAATCATATTACTTATATGTAGGCTAGCTGGAGTCTCTTTTGTTTTTGTCAAAACATGTATATATACAAGTAGTTGTGATTGTGACTCACATCTTCCTTTGGTTTTACATCTAAGAATGACTTAAACACCCTCTATGGGTTTGGGGTAAGCTTCCTATCTTGTTTTTTAAAAAACTGAAAAGCATGGTTTTTTTAGTCAGATTCCCAAAACTATGTCTAGCATATTGTGAAAACCCTGGAAATTTATAATTTAAATATGTAGATGTGTAAACTCTTATGTAAATGTAAGACTGAAAGTGGTAATATTTCAATGAGTGACGGAAACCAAGATTAGAAATAATAGATAAATAATGATATATAATGAAAGAGATGACCTCTATAAAATGAATTTTGGTTTAGAATTCATAAGAACAAAGAAACTGGTAACGTGTTTTGATGGATAAAATAATAAGAAAAATAAAAAAATATTTTTAGGAAATAAGTGAGGTAATAAAGAATGCATTATAATAAAGGATAATGCAATGAAAAAGGGTAGGACTGAAGGTGCAAGCACCAATTAAAAATCAGTGACGTTTCTTAAAACAGTAATAAGCCCGATAAATAAATAAAGGTGGAAATCCTAAAATGAATACATTTTAAAATAATAAAATGACCATAAAGTTTTAGAAGGATAATTGATATGATTTTTGTTTATGATGAGTGAACAAGAAAAATCTAGATTGTTTATGAAAAGTCATGAACTGAACAAGTTTATATTAGGAAGCAGAATTCTCAATCCAATCGTAGGATCGGGATGAAATTTTGCATGAAGTCTATTAATATGTTTTCCTACCTTGGTTAAATATCTCATCCCAATCGGAGTTTGGGGAGTTTGGTAAAGACTAACGATTTAAGCAGAAATAAACCAGATAGTTTACATGAAAAATAAAATAAAATACATAAATTAAGGCATGAATGAGGGACAAAATTGTAATTATGGAAAAAGGTGCCTATAAAACTACAAAGGCCACCAGTTAAAAAAAAAGAAAAAGAAAAAAAGAAGAAGAGAAAAGTGGATAGAGAGAGAGCTGTAGATTTGGAGTAAAACCAATAATACTCTTGTGGCTAAGATTTGGATATATTATTCTCATTACACTTATCTACTAACTGACCGGAGGGATTGGAAGGCATACAATCCATTTGACAGAAATCATCATCGGATATTTCATGAAAAACAAAAAGGAAATGCACCTGCAGGGCAGTTTGGTCGCCAGCCGATATCTCTCTCTTCCACCGTTGGATCATGCTCATTCTTGAATATGTGGTGTGCCTTTTGAATCTATTGCTAGTTTTGGCAAAATGTAGCAAGCTTGACTAAATACATGTTTTGATGAAATTAGAATTGTGTGGGTGTAGGTTTTATGGAAGATATAATGGTAAAATATATTCTTGTTATTGGTATTATTATAGATTAATTGTGTATTCTTTATATGAGGGGAAGTATGATTATTGTGTAAGAATAGTTAGGAACATTGCTATATGAACATGTTGATTGAATACAAAGCTAACTTGTTGGTTGTGTGGATATAAATGGGTGGAACCATGAAGAAATTGAAATGAAAGAAATATGGAAAATAAAACATATTTAAAGCTAGCCATAAGTATTTTTGGCAAATTGATTAGTTAATGAAAATTATCATGGATTCCAACCAATATGGTGAAATTGTTGTTGTGATAATAATCTAAGAATATTAATTGTTAAGGTTTACCGCATATGTTTAATCGCACGAGGAGAGAGCGAAAGAATATGAATAGTTCATCATTTTGTTGCATTAATAGTAATATTAGGAGAAATCCCAAAAGGAACGAGTTTCCTTATTTTTGGTCTAATCTTTGCTGTATTGTAGAGGTAGGGAAATTGTTTGAATGTTTTGCTTTAGAATTGGTTTGAATTTGTGATTTAATGATATCAAATAACCTTGGATGATGTTGTTTTTACAATGAAAATAAGTTGAAAGTTGAAAAGGATTTCCAAGGAATGAAAATCCTTGTAGTCCAAAATTTTAGCTATAAAGGACGGGCTATTGTGATTGTTGATTTTGAGCCTTAAAACAAAATAATTTGGAGTTGGTTTCTTCATAAAAGTTGCATTTCCATGTTTTAGCCTTTTATAGAGATAAATCACGACCAAAACTGAGTTTTACAGTTTTATTTAGGATTAAGACACTAAATAGTGTTCTGGGTTGGTTAAGCTAAATTGTTTGGAATCAGACAATTTTTAATCTTTGCTTGGAATTTACTATTGAGTGATGGTTTTGAGAACAAAATTATAAGAATGAATATAAACATGAAAATGAGTAAGAGTATGAGATCTTAAAGAAAATTCCTTGTGATTGGTTTGAGAATACTAATTGAATGAGAATTAAATGAAGATGTGATGTTGGTTGTATTGTTGATAAAAATTGAATCCCTGGTTGTACAGGGGAAGCTGTGGGGATTGGACAATTGCATGGAGTGGCAGCACGTGCACCTATTCTAGGTAGATGATTCATCACCTTATTTTATAATTGTTAGTTTTTCTTAAATATTTGTGTTATGTATTTAATTGATGTTAAAAGAATGAAACAAATGATTAAGTTGAGTGATTGGTAATTTACGCTTATTTTATAATTGTTAGTTTTTCTTAAATATTACAAATGAGAATTATTGGTAATTTAAGAGAAATTACCAAAATTATTTGGCTAACAAAAGAGGTTAGTCAGGTGCTGGGTAATTCGTATGGAATTACCGAATTGATTGTGGCAACCAAGATGGGTAAGCCAGATTTCTTGGGTAATTAAGAGAATTACCGGGTTTATTGGTTAACAAGGAAGTTAACTGGATATGGGGTAATTCGTATGGAATTACCGGATTGATTGTGGCAACCAAGATGGGTTAGCCGGATTTCTTGGGTAATTAAGAGAATTACCGAGTTTATTTGTTAACAAGAAAGTTAACTGGATATGGGGTAATTTGTATGGAATTACCGGATTGATTGGCTAACAAAAGAGGTTAGCCGGATGTTGGGTAATTCGTATGGAATTACTGGATTGTATGCAAATGATACTTGGCAACCGTGGTTACAATGCATATGATGTTAATAAGAAAAATGAAAGGGATTCGGTACGAATAGAAGAATCAAATGGCATGGATTAGCTATCCAGGTTTGGATTGCTAATGGTATCGATGAGATTTCATTGGTGCCGGTATTTTTTTAAATTGATTAGTCTAGCCCAATATTAGAAGACTAATGATACTAATGAGATTTATTAGGTTCAATGATTACCTTCTAGCAACAGATTTAAAAAGGGGAAATTATTGATTAATTATTCCAAAAGAATGAGATAAGCTAATGATACCAAGAGAAAAATATCTTGGTATCATGTGAGAATTGATTTATAAGGAGATAGTGTTCACAAATCGTTGAGTTGTGTTGAGATTTCCAAGATGGAATTATTCTTGGCAAATGAGATAGGATATTAGATGGATATTGATAATAGATGGAAAATATATGTTGTAAAAGAGGTTTATGTCTAATTTTATATATATAAAAAAATTCCGTAGAGATTATTGTCTGCCATTGTTATTGCTTGTTACTATCTTTTATATTTATGTGTAATTTTAATTTTTATTTTCAGGTCCATCAAGGTCGCATCAAGGGAAATACTAGTTTAGTTATCTTTTGTTTTTGACCATGTAAATTAATTGTAAATTAAAAGACTTATCTTCTAAAACTTGAGATGTAATATTAATCCGTAAATTTGAATGTATGTCTTTAATCTAATGGTTGAAACTCTTAGTACCTTTTTGACCATGCATGTTTATAATTGAAATTGAATCTTTTATTTAAACTACATTATATGATGTTATTGAATAAGATATGTTGTGTTGATAAGAATGAGTTGGGTTGAGATCCAGGATAATTGGGTCGTGATTTTGAGTTATGAGATGTGAGATATTAGAAGTGTAAACAGGGAATATATCGATAACTTGGGACCTACCAGTATAGGGGAGACTCTGTCGAAATTTTGGTAGAAATTTTGATGGAACCTGTATATTAAAAAAAAATACCTTAAAATTTCCAATATATTGCGAAGAAGAATGTAGAAAAATCGGGGATGTTACACATATTCTTTATGAAAATGAGGCCATAAATCATGAATTACACGATGCACATCTCCACTAGGATGCGTCTCAAGAGTCAATAAAAGATTATCTAAAGATTTCTTACTCAGGCCATCCTCAAGGAATTGTATTTTATCTTTACAGTTTATAGATACCATTCCTAAAGAATGACATTATACATTTTAAGTCCATCTAGCACATTTATGATAGATTTTCAATTATTTTACTAGACATTTCTTTGCTAAAGTATTTTTACCTATCTTAGGCATGTGTGAAATAAAAGAATTGGAAACTCATTTGATAATCGAACCTTTGCTTCAATTATCCAGCAAATATCTTCAAGAATTCCATGGTGCATTAACAACCTTAATCTTTCACACTTAGCATGATAAATTTTTGTTATTGTATTTTGAGGTAAAGTAGAAAAATATTTTTTTAATTTCTCATGAGTGGTGTCCATTTTTCAGATGAGAGGTGAAGAAGAGATGCAAAGAAATGAGAAGGAACAAGAAATTGAACAAACATATAAACAAATATCTGTTATCATGGGAAACTGAAAGAACCAACTTGAGAGTCACAAAGTATCATTATCCACCATTTGATTGAGGTTGGAAAGAGACTAGTAAAACAGAAGTCACAGAAAAAAAAACACAAACACAATGTAAGAAAAACAAAATAATCAATCTTTATAAACAAGATAATTCAAACCAATGGATTCATTTTCACTAGGAAAATTATCAAATTAAGCATTCAAATGATATACATAACCATTCTTTGGATTCTTGATATCGAAAGCCCCATAAGGATACACATGTTTTACAAGAAATGGATCGCTCCATCTTGATCTTCGCTTTCCAGGAAATAAGTGAATCAAGAATTATAAAGCAAAACTTTTTGACAAACATCAAATGTTTTTCATATGATTTTCTAGTCATGAAACACTTTGATTCTTGCTTTATGAATTTGGAATTCAAATACACATCATTTCTTATTTCCTCGAGTTCATTTATTTGTAACTTACGCATCTAGCTAACATCATCAATGTTTGAATTGAAAGCTTTAATAGCGTAGTAAGCTTTATGTTCAAAGTCCACAGGCAAGTGATAAGGTGTTTCATAAACTAGCCTATAAATTAACATACCTATTGATATTTTAAAAGCAGTTCGATAAGCCCAAAATACATCATTAAGTTTTAAAGACCAGTCTTTTTTATTAGGGTTCACTATTTTTTTCAAGATTTGTTTGATTTTCCTATTTGCAAGTTTTACTTGTCACTTTATCTGATGGTGATAAGAGGTGACAACTTTATATGTGATTTCATATTTCTTCATTAAAGATTCAAATGGCTTGTTGCAAAAATGTGTTACACCATCACTTTTCTTGGCTCGAGGGATTCCAAATCGACTCAAAATATTTTCTGTCAAAAACTTGATCACTATTTTATGATCATTATTTGGACTTAGAATTGCCTTTATCCATTTTGAAACATAATATATTATGACTAATATGTACAAAAAAACCAAACGATGGAGGAAATGGTTCCATGAAATCTATACCCTAACATTCAAAGATTTTAATTAGAAGAATATGATTTAAAGGCATCATGTGATGTTTTGAAATGGATCCTAACTTTTGATAATTTTCATAAGTTTTGCAAAATACATATACATCCTTAAACATGGTGGAACAATAAAATCCACATTCTATGATTTTTGCAGTCATCTTTTTTTGTAAGAATTGACCCCTCACATTCCTCAAAATGAAAAAAATTTAATAACACTACTTACCTCATTGTCAGGAATGCATCTTCAAAATATTTGATCAAAACAATACCTGAATAAGTAAGTGTAATCCCAATAAAAGTTCTTCACTTCGCTTAAAAACTTTCTTTTGTCTTGGATACTCCAATGAGTTGGCAAATCTCATATAGCAAGAAAATTAAAAATATTAGCAAACTAAGGTATTGCAGCAATATAAAATAATTATTCATCAGGAAAGTAACTATTGATTGGTGTGATGTCAAATGTTAACTCTATTGTCAATCTTGACAAATAATTAACGACAATATTTTCGGTGTTTTTTTTATCTTTGATTGTGATATCAAATACTTGGAGTAACAAAATCCACCCTATCAATCTAGCCTTAGAATCATTTTTAGAAAAAAAAAAAGACATTTTAATTCTGCATGATCACTAAAAACAACAAGTGAAGTAAAAAGATAAGATCTAAATTGTTCACACATAAATACTACTGCAAATAATTCCTTTCAATGGTAGAGTTATTCACTTGAGCACTATTTTAAAGTTTTACTTGCATAGTAAATCATATAAAGTTTTTTTTTTTATCTTTTCTTTGTCTTAAGATAGCACCCACGATATAATCACTAGTGTCACATATTGTTTCAAAAGGTAAAGATCAATCAAGAGGTTGAATGACTTGAATAAATGTAAACAAGTTTTTAAGTTTAACAAACATTTCTTCACATGTTCAGTCTATTTAAAAACATTATCCTTTGTTAGGAGGTTATACAATGATTTAGATATTGCACTAAAATCTTTGATAAACCTCCTATAAAAACTAGCATGTCTAAAGAATGATCTAACATCTTTAATAGATTTTGATGTTGCCAAGTTCATAATTAACTTGATTTTAGACTTGTAAACCTTAATTCTTATCAATGAAATAATGTGACCAAGTACAATACCGTTTGTTACCATGAAATGCTATTTTTCCCAATTCAGCATAAGATTCTTCTCTTCATGCCTACTCAAAACCTTTTCCAAGTTAGTTAAACAATTATAAAATGAATTACTAAATATAGAAAAATTATTCATGAAAATCTAAAGAAAACATTCAACTATAACACTAAATATGCTCAACATGCATCTTAGGAATGTGGCTGGTGCATTTTATAATCCAAAAGAAATCCTTTGATATGAAAAAGTACCAAATGGAAAAGTGAAAATTGTTTTCTCTTGTTCTTCAATTTGGTTGTAACATGAATATTCATCTAGGAAACAATAAAATTCATGACTTCAACTCTCTCTAGGATTTGATCTATGAAAGGTAAAGGAAAATGATCTTTTCTAGTCATTGAAGTAAGTTTCCTATAATTAATACACATGCGTCAACCATTAATAGTCCTAGTTGAAATTAACTTATTTTTCTCATTTGTTATCACAATGACTCTAGACTGTTTAGATACAAATTGGGCATGACTTACCTATTTGCTGTTATAAAGAAGATAAATGATTCCATTATCTAGAAGCTTAATGACTTCATTTCTCACTACTTATGTCATACTAGGATTAGGCTTTCGTTGCATTTCTCTAGAGGGTTTAGCTTTTTCCTCCAAATAAATTATGTGTGTGCAAAACAAAGGACTAATTCCTTTTATGTCAGCTATGGTCCATTATAATAAATTTTTATACATTTTTAGAGTTTGTAATAATTTACTTTTTGATGTGTATTAAGTTTGGAAGATATTATTATTGAAAAAGTTTCATTTTCTCCCAAAAATAAGTACTTAAGATTAAATGGTAATGATTTCAAATCAAGTTTTTGTGGTTGAAAACTTGAAGTTATGGACTCGATTGATCATGATGGAAACTACTCAGTTTTTGGTCTCTAACTACTTGCCTTTGATTCTTCCTGAAAATACATCATTTGCAAATCTTCAGATTCATTAAACTCAGTTTCACTAGAAGTAGTTTCAAATTGATCATAAACTAATTTTTCAATAAAATCTACTTCTTATAAATCATTATCATCTCCAGTTTCTTGCAAATATTAAAAACATTCATTTCCAATGTCATGTTTCCAAAGGATAACTTCATCACTCCATTCCTACAATTAATCAATGCATTAGAAGTTGCAAGAAATGGACGTCCTAAAATAATATGAATTCAATTGTGTGTTTCAACAAGTTATGTATTCAAGACAATAAAATCCACTTGATAAATGAATTTATTAATTGGTATTAACATATCTTTAACTACTCCTCTAGATAATTTTACAAATCTATCAGCAAGTAAAATAGTTACAAAAGTTGGTTTTAACTCACCTAGATTAAGACTTTGAAAAACTGAATATGGAATTACATTCACACTAGTTCCAAGATCCAGTAAAGCTTTTTTAATTTTATGTTCTCCAATAAAGCATGAAATTTTAGGACAACGATGATTTTTATATTTTAAAGCATTATTGTTTTGAAGAATGACACTTGTTTGGCTAAAAAGGTTTTTTTTTTCACATTTAGTTTTCTCTTCACAATGCATAAGTCTTTCAAACATTTAGCATAAAAGGTACTTGTTTAATAGCATCCAACAAATGTTTATTGATATTTACCTATTTAAAAGTTTCAAAGATTTTAGAATTATGATTCACTTTTCTTTGATCGGTCATGGCATGAGAAAATGAAAGTACTAGTGGGGAATCAATCTTTTATTTGCAAAGTTCAGGTTTAACCTCTTCTTTACCCTTAGATATTGACTCATCATCTTTCTCACAAGATTCAAGAATAGGATTTTCAATAACCTTACCATTATGAAGAGTCATGACTAATTTGACTTGATCCATGTGTTGGCTTTCGAAGCTACTCGCACTTGAGTTATATTATCCTTTAGAATTTTGTTGTGGTTGAGAAGGAAACTTAACTTTCTCTTAAAAATTAAGAGTAGATTTGAATTTTGCAGGAATGTCTTTCAATATGCCATAGTTTGAGCATTTTGAGTGTTGATTGACTCTTGTTTTTCAATGAATACATGCAGTGTTTTCTCAAGATTTCTTCTAGGAAGGGGAACATAAGAAGGTGCATATCCTTGAGAATTTTAAAAATTATGGTTTGCTTAAAAGGGTGACTGCGAAGTTTGTGCATTATTGTTATTACTTTTCCAACTAAATTTTGGATGATTTCTTTAACCAAGGTCGTATGTTTATGAGTATGGATTAGGATTTGGCATTTGAAAATTGTTTAAAGCATTGGCTTGATCATAAAGACATTCCTTGAAAGAAGGCAAAGTTGGCAATCATTGGTTAAGTGTTCATTAGCTTGACACATTTGATATATAATTTCTTGAACAGATTTTAATTGACCTCTCTTTTTCAATCTTAGTGTCACAACTTTTCTCGCTAAAGACGCAAATCTTGCTTGCAGGTCATGATCTTCCTTAAAGTTGTACATGTCTCCACTAGATGTATGAGGCTGAGTTTTACTTGGTGTCTCACAAGTTCCTATAGTTTTCTAATTTTAGGCATTTTCAAATAACAAGACTAGGTACTCCATTGGTTCATCCGAGTTTTTATCTCTAAAAGTTTCATTGTACATCAGTTCCACCATTTGTCTATCTTTAGGTATTAAACCTTCATAGAAGTGTGAAACTAATGTCCATGTTTCAAAACCATGGTGAGGACATGTATTAAGAAAGTCTTTATAACTATCCCAACACTGGTAAAACATTTCTCCTGGTTTTTTAGTGACAGTGATGATTTGTCTTTTGAAAGAGTTTGTTCGATGAGAAGGAAAAAATTTCTATAAAAATTATTGTTGCATTTCATCCCAAATACGAATAGATCTTGGTATGAGATTTTATAGCCATGTTTTAGCTTATCTTTAACAGAAAAAGGAAAAACCTTTAATTTGATGTTGTTTATGCTACAATTTAAATCATTATAAGTGTCACAAACTTTAATATGGGAAAGGAGGGATAAGCTGACCTATTCAAATTCTCTCAAAGATAAGAATGGATTTTTTAGATCTAAGCCATAAAAAGTAGGTAAAAGTTGAATAATATCTTATTTAAAATTGAAGTGAGATGTATAGGGGGAAACTATACATGATGGTGCACTTGTTATTATTGGATTCATGTGGTCTCTAAGTGTTCTAAGATGGTTATTATCATTATAAAGTGATTGGTTATCTTATTCAGCCATGTTTTCTTGAATTTAAACATTAAAGTCTATGTTGAGTTTGTATTATACTTATTCTTATACCATTATTATAACATTTTCTGTAAACCCCGGAATAAAAATAAATAAATAAATAAAAGTGAAGAAATTCATGCATATGGTTAAATAAAAAATAGAAATTTAGAAATTTTTGAATATAAATTTCCGGAAGAAATAGTTTGAAACATTATAATAAATCTGGTACTGTTGAGGGTTGGATTTAATTGAAGAGAATAATACACTTAATGGGAAAAAAAGGGGCCTAAATGCAAATAAGGGAAAATATAGAGTATAAATAATCCCTCCTCACCAAAAATCTGTAGGAACTCTAAGGAGAGAAGATAGGGAGTTTTATACCCATTCTTGAGAAATCAAGAGAGAAACACTAAAATTTCAAGAACCCATCCAATATTAAGAGCTTATAGATGGGATAAACACTTAAGAGCAAAGGATTACCAAGAAATTGAACAAGAAGAAAAGAAAGGAGGGAGTTGGAAATCTTCAACTGGTTGAAGATCAAAATCTTAATTTGTACCGGGTAAGGTATTTTAAACATGATCTTAAAAAAAAAAAGAAGAATTCATTTTTAAATTCGATAAAGAATTGATGCCTTGATATTGAATCATAGGTTAAGGTTCTTACACATAAATTGAGGAAAAAGTACTTATTGTTGAGATTAAGTTAATTCATATGTGTGGTATGTAGTTTATAAAAGTATTGTGTGAAGGGGAGGGGGAGAAAAATCTAGACAGACTTGTCTCCTAACTTTCGATGAGATTTCAGGTAGGAGGATAAGGGAATTAGGATCGGGTTCCTCATAGGAATTGTAGATTTGAATGTTAGCTAACCAAGAAAACTAGTCTTGCTCAATTTGGAGATGTAGAACTCCAATTATGGGTTACCAGCTGAGACTGAGTCGTGACTGATTATGTAGGGCAGTAGGATTAATTAGTTAATGAGCAATTTTGACTATTTTAGAGGCAAAACTAGGTTCTCCTCCCTCAGAGAACTTGTAGCCTTGTGTCTTAGCTTTCTAACGAGATGAATCTCACTTACAATGGAGTTTTAGAACTTTAGATATAGTTAAAAATCTAATGAGTGTTCAGACAGTAACAATTGAAAATTGGACAGTAACAGTTGAAAATTAGACAGTAACGGTTGGATAGTAACAGTTCAAAATTGGACAGTAACAGTTGAAAATTAGATAGTAACAGTTGGACAGTAACAGTTCAAAATTTAGACAGTAACAGTTGAAAATTTGACAGTAACGGTTGGACAATAACAGTTCAAAATTGGACAGTAACAGTTGAAAATTAGACAGTAACAATTCAAAATTGGTTAGTAATAGTTGAAAATTAGACAGTAACAGTTGGACAATAACAGTTGAAAATTAGACAGTAACAGTTGAAAATTAGACAGTAATGGTTGAAAATTAGATAGTAACGGTTGGACAGTAACAGTTCAAAGTTAGACAGTAACAGTTTAAAAGTGGACAGTAACAATTCAATGTATAGACAGTAATGGTAGGCTTTAACGTGAATACTATATATATAAGAATATAAAAGAATTGAGTCATACGAACACTTGCACATTGAGATACTAACTCTGAAATTATATATGATATATGTATGTATGTTATTATGAGGAAATTAACATTTATAGAAAGTAACATATGAGTAATGGATGAATATGGATTCTCTATAATTTCGGCTTGAAAGGAATCATAGCCAAAAACTTCCTTATAATTCAGGAGGAGCAACCAGCATTGGATCTTCTGTTAGGGGAGGTCGCGAGACAGGCGAAACAGGTGCGTGATTCTCCTCCTATTTGCACTTATACAATTTAGAATTCTTATGGTGAATGCAATTACAATAAATGTCGTGTTCAATGTAAATAAAATCTAGCGTAAATACAAGATTAGCTTCGACTAATGGCATCCGTGATAAGGTTGCCGGGATATGAATTATGAGATTAGCTTCGGCTAATGGCATCCGTGGTAGGGTTGCCGGGAGATGATTTACAAGAGTAGCTTTGGCTAATGGCATCTGTGATAGGATTGCTGGGATATGAATTACAAGATTAGACTTGGCAAGGTCACCCAGTTCATGCAAGTAAATAAGAGTATTCAAATTAAAGATATACAAATGAGTGTTAATTAGGTTTAAAAGACTTACAAGTAAAATATAAGTTCTCTGTTAGAATTCTTATGGGTTTAATAGGAAGTTTATACTTCATTCGTATTCATTACATGAGCATATATATTCTTTATCAACATAATGATATGTTTATTTATGTAACAGGGCCATCAAATATCCAGGAAGATCATTAGTTTAGGACTCTACTTTGTGAAGCTTATGTAAATATTTAACTTAAACAAAAGGGAATTAACGTGTTTATGTAGTATACTTTTGTGTAAACCTTGATGTATTTATAAAAGTTCAACTTAGCATGTGGTATTTTAGTTATCTTGTTATTAACCCTTTTGAAGTATTTAAGAACACTTATTATGTCGTAAATACCTCCTTTGCATGTTAGTATTCCTTTCCTTTTAAATTTTATGATATGATGTTTGGATTATGTTCATATTGAACTTACTTGTAGGATATATATGTGTATATATATATATATATATATATATATATATATATATATTGTGTGGATTGTATGGGGTGTGGAATTATGAGGTTTGATATAAAGTTCGGAAATTATGGGACCTTATGATGATGGGTTGATTAAATAATTTAATAGTAGTCAATAACTTGGGATGTCCTAAATACAAACAAAACTCTGCCGAAATTTTTAAAAAAAATCCCCTCAAATAAAAAGGATATGTTAGGATCTTTTAACATTGATCAAGTCGTACAGTTCGGACTATTACGTTTTCACCTTGGAAAAAAAACGTGATTAAACATAATGAAAAAGAAAAATATAAATAAATAAGATAAGAATATAAATATGATATAAATTAAGTATAGTAAAGGAAATGATAAGTATAAACAATATATTAATAAGAATATAACATGAAATAAAACTTGAAAATTACAGAAATACAAAGAAAGAAAGCAAGAGTTTGATCTTGATCTGAAAATCAAGATGTCTAAATATATGGCAAATACCTTCTTTTATAGGCTAAAATTTAGAACTATTGATTTGGTAGCTAACTATTGCTTTAATGGTGATGTCTAGAAAACATTTTATTTATAACATCAGAATTTGAATTGAAGATTTCATTAAAGTTATGGTTATTTATCTTAACTTTCCAACAAAAAATTAATGGGTTCATTTTGACTTCCAGAACTCGAGATATGAGCTGAACACCGAACAGTGTCTGAATTGCAAGATAGATTCCGACTTCTTTTTGTTTCTGAGATTTGAACTTTAAAATGGTAGTATTGAATGTTGGACTCTTCATGAATGTTTTAGGTCTATGTCTTAGCTTTCCATCAAGATAAAATCACACCTAAATCCAAGGACTAGGACTCCAGTTACGACCCAAAAACTAAATGGTATTTCAATTTGAATTGAACGAACACAACTAGAATTTCTTCTCTAAGCTTGGCCCTCTCTTTGTCTCTCCAATTTCAATAATTAAACACATTAATCATCATTTGAATTGTAATATATGTTTATTTTACAAACCTGCATTTAAACGAGCATTTACCATAAATTAAAGATATATTATATTATTAAACTTTTATTATAAACATGCTTTAGTTAGAGAATTTAATGATATTTCAAGTGCAATATGATTGTATAAAACCTTAATAAAAATATATTTTTAAGTACTTATCAAAGGATAATGATAATAAATAAGTAGGCTTGAAAGGCTCAATCGATTCAAATAATGCCTAAATCAATTCTCATGTTATATTTTGTCTAAGATTTCACATGAGTTTCATCAAACAATTTCCAAAGTTTGTTGAGATCATACAAATTTACAATAGTCACTTAAAATGTATCTAGGTATGCAAAACAATTAATGATCATGATAAGTGTCGCAGCGCGCATAAAGTCAAGAATAACAGGTCTGCATCCTGAGATGTTGGTGAAAAGAGGTTTAGGTTTAATCATAAAATTATGATTATAAGGTTCAAGAGTCACCATCTAGTGTTCTGGTCACTAGAAAACGTAATGGTCTGCAAGAGTCCGGGTAAGAGACTGATTGTGCAAGAAGAAGATGCATCACCCCCATATACTAAAGTATATAATGAAATCTTAACATTTTAAATATAAAGTGAACAAAATAATTAGTGAAGGATTTTTTATATTTTGGTCAAACGTTAACGGATAATCATAAACTAGTTATGATATCCATTTTACATTTAAAAAAAATAAAAAGACGTGATTTTTTGTTTTTGTTTTTAATGAAAATATGCTTAGAAAACTTTTAGCATTTGATCGTATGCTCGAAAACAAAATATATTTTTTTTTGTTCTTAGAAATGAAAATTTTTTATTTTTAATTTTGTAGGAAACCGGATATTTTTAATACCAGATATGTATCTTACAGTGTAAATATACAGTCCGATATTATACAAAATTATTGAAAAAACATGTGGGTAACCTATAAGTTTTTTTTAATATTTAAATATTATTATTTTATTATTAAATATATTGGGCTGGACCTAGCCTAGCCATCTGGGCTAGGCTGAAACGAGTCCAGCTTGACTCAATTGAGTGAGGCCAATTGGTGGCCCAACAAGCTTTTCTCTTCTTTTTTTTTTGCTGAGCTAGGTCCAGTCCACGACCCACATGGTTGCTGGCTCGGCCCAGCAACCATGTTAATTATAATTGATGTTGCATCCAAATTGCATTTTGCATGCAATACCTACAGAAAGCGGGGGGAGAAGAAGAAGAGAGAATGAGATTACCTGGCATGGAAGGAGTGGTTAGTTAGTCCTATTGTTGATTGGTGGTGGAGCTGTTGGTGGAGACACTGGCAATTGGTGATGGTGTTGGTTGCTAGAAGAAAGTTTGTGGTGGAGAGGAAGGAGTTTATAGTTGGAAGCTTGCAATGGTTTTTCAAACTTTGGCTTCAGATTTCTTGATGCCTAATGCATGGAATCCACGTCTAGTTATAAAAGGTGGAAGATGGACATTTTATCTTTACTGTTGTCAAATCTTGACTCTTAATTCAAACTAGAAGGATACCAACCGTTGGTTCAAAGTTGTTATCATGAACTTTCAAATTTTGACAGTTAAATGTTGTCTGAGTTGGCCTTTTTGGGCCAACATCACGGCTGCTATGGTGTCAATTAACCAGAAAGAACCATATCGGGGTATGGTCAAATGTCAGGCCATCCAGCTTTTTATTGTTCAAAACAACATTATTTTATATTGTTTAGGGTTTTAATTTAAGGGTTGACCAAAGTTCAATTTGGTCCTCCATCTTTTCATTTCTTTCAATCGCACCCTTAATTGACCATAAACTTTCAATTTTATGCGATTTTGTCCCTACCAAACTTCAATGTCAACCTCAGATTCCAACAACTCTTTTATTTTGATCATTTGTCTTAGATTTATGCAAATTAACTCTCAATTGACCATTAACCTTTCAGTTTTCTTCAATTTCACCCCTAATTTCATTTAATTTTGTCCCCAGAGTTTGATGCAATTTCCAAAAAGGTTTTTGGTTGTGAATTTTTTCAATCTAACCTCTAATTGACCATAAACTTTGATTTTCTTGTGCTTTTTACCCCTGATTTCAACCAATTAACTTTTAAAAAATTAAGTTTGATCCGCTAATATTCTTAATTAAGCCTAGCTTGGGCTTCAGAACTTAATAATTCACCAATTAAGTCTCAATAAAATTAATTTAACACATTTAAAGTATAATTAAGTCATTGCACTTAATTAAATCATTTAATGTGACCCAAATTAATTTTTAAACATAATTAGACTTTTAATTTAGCTCATGATTAAATCAAATTGACATATTAAAAATCTAATTATATCCTTATGCTTAATTTTTATACAGATTATTCTAATAATCATTTAATGTGACCTTGAATCTTTGATTTCTACACATTCTTAGCAGATTTCAATCCTAACTTTAAACACGTTGTTCTCTCTCATCTAGGTGAATTACTGGGCCAACTATATATAGTTGGAAAGCTTGCGATGTCTAGTTTATAGGCTGACTTGAATTGCAGAACAATAACACTTGTAACTCTATATATGTCCTAAATAGTGCATGGAGGTCTAGTTTAGCAAATTCGACAAGATTCATTCAGTAACTTCTACCCTCTAAAATAATATGTTCTTGAACTCTATTTGACCTGAAATTTTATCAAAATATATTCCTATATGTCTAGTAGCTTCCTGTAAAATTTCAGCTAATTCCAATATATAGTTTGAGAGATATGTTCAATATCGCAAAACTGATCAACAGATATTTCAAGGCCAAATTCAGACTTCACTTAGTTTGTATCACTGGTTGTTTTATATAAAGTTATCATTTGTGCTACCAATGTAGTAATAGAATCAAGTTAAAAAAAAAAAATAAGGCCTGTTGTTACCCGTTTTTTAATTCGCGCACAAAAAAAAGAAAAAGACACACACACACATTTATATTAGGAAGGAATCCAAAAAAAATATTAGGAATGAGAAAAGGATGTTGGAACGCCCATAAAATGGCTAGAAATTGGTTGAGGAGATTCAAAAATACAAGAATTGAAATTTGATAGTATATTTTTAACTGATGAAAGCCCTATTAACAAGAAAAATTCAAAATCAGATGTTTATGGACTCAATTAAAGTTTATCTAAGGTTTAATTGAATTAATGGAGGGTTTGATTGCAAGAAAAATTGATTTTTAAATCAATTTAGGCTTTTATTGGAAGAAATGAAAGTTTTGGGGTCCAATTATAATTTGGAAGAGTCGATTGGATCAAATCAGTGGCTTAATTGCATAATTATTGAAGTTTGATGGCTAATTAGGGACTTGATTGAAACAATCCGAAACCAAGGACCAAACTGAAAAAAATGTTAAAATCAAGGAATCCAATTACAATTCATTCGGGGGGCTTTATTACAAAATTGTAAAAACATCCAAGGACAAAATCAAAAATATTCATTTGAATTTTGAAACGGCGCTGTTTCATTAAAGCACTATTCATTGTCTCCTTCAAGAAGCCGTTTTTAGCAGTAAAAACAAAGATACATTTTGCAGAAAAAACACCAAATTGCTCCAATTATGGGGCACATTTTATGGTTGTTATCCCTCTGTTTCCAGATTACAAGGCGACAGTTACCACCGCAGGGTTTTCCCTAGCCTATAAAAGCCAGAGAAAGACAATGAACAGGAGATTAAAAAAAAAAAGACAACGAGACAGAGGAAAGAAAAAATAGAGGGAGAGGGGAACGTAAGGAAGAGAAAATAGAGGGAGGGAGAGCATAAGAAACTAAAAAAGCAGCAAGAGAAGAAAGCAGAGAGAGGAGAACAGAGGAGAGCAAACGGCAAAAGAAAGAGAGAGAGAGAGAGAGAGAGAGAGAGAGAGAGAGAGAGGAGAGTCAACGAAAAAAAAAACAACAGAGGAACACATTAGCAAACCGAAGCAGAGAAGGCAGATAGCAGAAGAGGTCAGCACCACCATCGTCTTCATCTCTCCAGCACCAGATATGTTCACTTCCCTTCTCAGTCCCTGTAATAAAAAGCGTCATAGTAACTGTGCGCCTGCGTTTCTGGTATTTGCAAGAAGCAGGATGAACAATATGAATGTAATTTAATTACCTTCGCATTACTTAGAAAAAAAAATATTCTTTTGAAATTATTTCAAAAAAATCTGTGATTTTCCGCAAATATTTTACTGCATTTTGATCAATATTGGTTTGTATTTTTACATTGTAAAAATACAAATCCGGTATTAAAATACCTGGTTTTTGTCAAAACATTAAAAAAATAAAATGTTTTGTTTTCACGCATACGACCAAGTCTCTCAAACAAAAAAAAATCACATCGTACTTTCATACAAAGAAAATTTCAACAATAATAATAAAAGAAAAACATATGTTTTAGCATGCAGTATCGACTTTAATAACTAGTTTGTTAAAGTCATGAGGACTAGGCCAATATTTTAAAAAATTTCAAAAAAAATTATTTTGTTTTCTTTTAGTATCTGGGGTTACGATCTTATACGTATAACATATTCCAGATATTAAATTCTTTTGTTGATGTTAGAGTGGTTAGGTTTTACTCGATAAAATAAGGATCTCCTTATCGAGGAGGACTTTTCTTAAATCATAGACGGACCAACAACTAGAAAACACGACAAGACCTTAGATTTTATCAGACAATAAAACGATGCAGCTTACCTTAGGTATGACGTATTTGTGGTGCTAATACATTTTCTTTACGCAACCAGTCCTTATACCCAATATCTGAGACCAGTTAGGGTTCCTAGTAACCAAAATACTAGGTGGCAACTCCCATTCTAACTTTTCACTGATAAAAGACAACAATTTCTTGTCTCCTCATATTTGCCAGATAGATAGAAGATAATATTTTGAAGGTGGATGTTTTCGCAGCGACGCCACACACGTTTGACAGAATAGCGACTCTGTTAGGGACCTTGTGGACTAAGCTTTGTTTTTGTCTGATCTTTATGTTTTGTTTAGTTGCGTGTTTTCTATTAATATGCTTAATTTATTTTATGTTTTAATTTTTGCACATATTTGATCATGCATTGAATAAAACTGCCTCATGCATTACATAATTTAATTTGTGGGAGGCATTCACAATCTTATTAAGTTAGAAGGGGGATTAGTGATCTGCCCTATGACTATTGGTCAGGGTTCAGATGCGTGAAACACCCAACTCATATCTGAGTGCCTGCTTGGTAATGGTGGGCATACGTGCCTTAACTATTCCTTGCAACGTCCCCAAACTATCTTTATGAAGACCGTTACTGAGCAGATATAAAACCCTTTTTGAGACTTAGATAGTTAACCTACCGTTTGTTTCACAAGATATATACTTTCATTTGCATCAAAATTAATCATGTTAAATTCATCACTCCAGGTTCCAAACTGGATTCATTAAATATTGTTATTTCACTAAAACTTTTTGCTTTCATGTTATTTCACCATTTATTTTAATTTTATGTGCTAATCCCAATTCATAAGAGGTTAAACACACAATGACGATAAAATTGGAAATTAGCACATAAAATTAATATAAATGGTGAAATGATACAAAAACAAACAAAATTTTGCTAAATAATGCACTTTTGGATATCATAGTTCTGAATTGTGACATTTATTAATTCTCCATGAGAAATATAGAATTATATCATGAGATGATGGATAATTACTTAATTTTTAGCCCTATTGATTCCAAGATTCTAGCTTTCCAACAAAAGTCTTTTTTTTTCTATGTGCTAACAAGGTACAAAGAGAAACGTATAATCTGAAATGAAAACATACATTATGCAAAGTTAATTATTTATGCTCCTCTTTAATTATTAGGGAAATGACATCAAAAGAAAATGAAGTCTCTCATAGAAAGTTAATAGATGTCATAGTTGAGAACTGTGACATTTAATTAAATGTCACGGTTTCCAATCACGACTTCCAAAAGCATGCTATTTTGCTAAAACATTTTGCTTCCATGTTATTTCACAATGTATTTTAATTTTATGTGCTAATTTCCCAATTTATCTTGGGAAATCAAGCTTTTTTTCTCTTGTACACCATCACAGGCTAAACACACAATGACGACGACAATTGAAAAAACAATAGATATTTGACTCGTGCTCTATTATGAGTTGTAATTTTTTTAAAGAAAAATAGATAGATAGACTATTTTGATATTTTTTACACAAAAAATTTAAAGTGTAAATCAAAAAATTTATCCAAGCATCTAATCAAACCAATAGATAATTATCAATGCAAATAAACGAAAAAAAATCGTTAACAATAACTAAAAGTTAAACTAGACAAATTGAGAGGTAGATGTAGTTCAAGATATTTAATCTCGTAAAATGAGATATTTACTTGTTTATATCTACCAAATTTATTTCTTAAAACCAATAAAAGATAACAGAAAGAAACATATATGAAACTAAGTGAATAAAATAAGAGGAAAAAAAATATTATGCAAAGCCGGACATATCAGAAATATTATTTCAAAAGAAATATTTTTTATATAAAATAAAGCTTATTTGTATAAAACAATCTTCAAAAATTAAACACTAAACAAATAAAAAAAACCTTTATTTAAAAAAGCTCTAGAAAACCTGTGGCCTAAGCCATGAGACCGGGATAAACTGATAGAAAAAAATTAAAGATAACAACAAAACCAATCTTTTTTTAAATAATACAAAACAATAAAATAAAATGAGAGAGAGAAAAAAAAAAGCAATCTCTATCTGTATCAATTCTTAAAACTTGAGACTCGTATCATTAGATCGGTGGCACGAGAAATGAAAAAAACCATGAAGCCTAATCCTAAACAAACCAAATGTCGAATGATGAAACCGGGAAAAACATTGTAGCACAAAAAACT
>Ga0325403_1000235_pt1 | contig 34397 bp, 19 predicted proteins | sample PopdelMetagenome_19_FD_205665 | JGI IMG/M metagenome (GOLD analysis project Ga0325403, IMG submission 205665) | Populus deltoides microbial communities from Bellville, Georgia, United States - Xylem-PdKOR-R4 | ecosystem: Host-associated > Plants > Phyllosphere > Stem > Wood/Secondary xylem... | reverse complement strand
CCATATGCTAATGAGAATAACTGTCAGAATCTATTCTTATAACCATTAAATTACGTGTTAAATACTTAAAAAAAATAAAGAAATTTCGAAGTACATTGTCAGTTGCACTTGGTAAAAGTGTACCACAAACGCACATATATATATTAACAGCAAAATTAAGTTAAAAGTGCAAAGAATTAAATATGCGTTGGACCGGCAAATGGGTTTTGGTCTTTCCAACATATAGCAGACTGCCATATAAAAAACCAAATTTTCATTATTAATTTTAAGAATATTATTGAATATAATTTATTTAGTGGATAGAAGTCGAAAGCAGATCTTAATTTACCAAAAGCAAGAGGGTGATGAGATTGACTACATGTATCAGTGAGGGTTGTCTATAGATACTCGAGAACATTCACTTTATCCTTTAGATCGGTTGTCTTAGACCTAAGTTGAGTCATCTCAGCACTAAGTTGAGTTGTTTGAGCTTGAACTTGTTCTCATACATTCGCTTGAACAACCAAATATTGTTGGCTCGATCTCGATTGTGAGGAACCAATGGTTGATACATTACAACACTTTCACATATCCTCAATCGTAGTATAGGAGATATTGCAAACTTGATTTCTATTAGGTCCATTAGTAGATCTAGCCTCTAACCATGTTTTCTGAAAAAAAAAAGTCAACAAATTAAAAAAATAACTTAAAAAAATTGTTGAAATCCAACTTACCATAAACTTCTGAGCTCGTCTATTCATGAGCTGATGCACCCTTTTCCGACGATTCTCATTTTCCATGTGGGTTTCAACAAAAAGCTCAATTGGTATTGGATCGCATCCAAGCACCGTAGCCTATAAAAGAAAGCTATTGTTACTTAAATATTTTCATATAATACAACAATTTTTTTAAAAATAACTTATAAAACAAATGGAATGGATCTGTTAGTGTATGTGGTAATGGAATCATGAATCTTCTTGGTCTGATTTTTTACATCAGACTGCAATCACCACAAGAAATGCTCAGACATCACATGCTAGATATAAGCATCCTAGATACCCTTCGAGATGTGTAGAGGTCTGAAATTTCTCCACGCAACCACGTCTTTCTAACTTGGGAGACCTTTTTCTTTTGCAAATTTCTTTTTTTTTACCTCGTACCAGAAATCATGCAACCTGGTTTTTAGAAAAAAAATTATCGGTTAAGACTACAAAATATAAAATTTTAACATTTAAAAAAATATCACAATTTGAATTAAATCTTATCTAATAGCATTGTGATTCTACCATACTCTTCTGGCAACAACGTTATCAACCTCCTCCCGGTATAATGTTTCCTTACACATTAATTTTGTAAAATAATTATTTTATTAAAATTAAAAAAACTAACAAAATAAAAAATAAAAAATTGTTTATGTATATACTAACCTTGGACTTTTTGAACTAAGCATCAATCATGCCCATTTAGGATTTTTAGAAACTTGACTTTATTGAAACAAAGACACTCTCATCGATGATTCCATCATTGATTTAATCATGTGAGCAACCTCCACATTTGCAAACCTGAAATTTTATTCATTCATTAAGTTTTTTAATTAAAAAAATATCCATTGTTGTTATTTTTTTTTAATCATGCAAGAAAGGAAAACTTACATGGTGTGGTTAGGCTTCTACTAAGCAATATACTTCTTAATATATACATCCTGCTCAGAAGGAACACCCCTTCTGCGAGTCGGCCTCGCACTCGATGAGCTTATGTCAAGAGAGGGTGCCTATACTTGAGGTGTTTGGTCATGGTCGACACCTAACTACTTATGGTCATCAGAAATGCTGTCAAAAGAACCAACAACACTCTTGTTCGTATTACTCTCTAATGATATTCTCTTTAAATTCTAAACAAATTAATTATAAAACGGTAATAACATTTTCATTATATTTTATTTAAAAAAAATTGCAGCACCCCCTCTATATGGGAGTCTACTTAAAATTTTATTACCTACAAATACGTATCAATAAATAAAGCCACAAACCAGTTGATTTTATAATCATGCTAGAAAGGAAAACAAACTTACATGGTGTGGTTAGGCTTCCACTAAGCAATATACTTCCCAATGTATACATCCTGCTCAGAAGGAACACCCCCTCTGCGAGTCGGCCTTGCATTCGATGAGCTTATGTCAAGAGAGGGTGCCTATGCTTGAGGTGTCTGGTCATGGTCGACACCTAACTACTTATGATCATCAGAAATGCTGTCAAAAGAACCAACAACACTCTTGTCCGTATTACTCTAATGATATTCTCTTTAAATTTTAAACAAATTAATTATAAAGCGGTAATAAAATTATCATTATATTTTATTTAAAAAAAAATTGCAGCACCCCCTCTATATGGAGAGTCTACTTAAAATTTTACCTACAAATACGCATCAATAAATAAAGTCACAAACCAGTTGATTTTATTTATGACTAATATTTAATTTAAAACCATTCCAAAATTCAATTAACATATTAACATCCTCATATATTTTACAATTATTGCACATTATTGCTATCCAAATTAAATACATTCCATCATCATGCCAATCAATTTAAAACATAATAACATCATCTCAATTACCAAATTTACATAATTAAAATGTATTTTATTCCTTAAAAATTAAATATAGTTAAAAAGAAATGTAACGCACTAGTTGTCAACCAAAATTGTAAAATATAATCCAAGTCATTATGTTCTTATAAATGCTAAGTATATACCCTTAAAGTTTATTTCACATTAAGGAATGCAAGCAAAACATATTCTACATGCAAGAAAGCTCAATCTAAACACTTTCTTTTAGCATTTTAAGTCATCTCCTTAGGATAAAGAGTCACTATCCATCTTATGTTTTGTTGAGCTATTCATATAATTGCAATGGTTTTACAAGATTGACATCCCAATCTACTTTGCACACTTGCCTCATTTTACATCAACATTTTTTCTTACATAAATGACACCATAGGTCCATAGCTGCATCACAATGAAAAGAAGCAACATTCCAGGGGTGAGCATTAGTTTAAAAGTTTGCTTGTCACTAGCACTGAGGATGGGGGGAGGGGAAGAGAAGGAGAGGGAAGATAAAGAGAAGAAATTGACAAAAAGAGAAGATATAATGGAGATGGGTTGTTCTTAAGAAAATAGGGATTCTGGTATTTTATTATTGGGGTTTTTTACTAACAAAATTACCAACAGACGAATAAATATTTATTATTTTTGAACATCCATCGATAATTTTGTTGGTGATTAACATTGAAACTTTTTAATAAAACCTGAAATTTTAAAATGAAATTTTGTTCCATCAATAATTCCATTGATGATTTATAATTTTCAGTGGAAAAGTTCTAAAATTGTTTTTCTAACCCTGTAGAACTTTTCAAGGGACTTAGATATGTAATTGTCAATGGTAAAGTCCTGTAATTGTTTTTTCAACTCTCTAGAACTTTTCAAGGAACTTAGTCTGTCAGTAATTATGTCTGTAATCACCGAAACTTTTCAATAAAACCTGAAATTTTCCAAAACCCCTTCAAAATTTTAAAATGAAATTTTGTTCCATTAGTAATTCCGTTGATGATTTGTAATTTTCAGTGGAAAAGTCCTAAAATTGTTTTTCCAACCCTGTAGAACTTTTCGAGGGACTTAGATATGTAATTGTCAATGGCAAAGTCCTGTAATTTTTTTCAACTCTGTGGAACTTTCCAAGAAACTTAGTCTGTCAGTAATTATGTCTGTAATTGTTAGTGGCAAAGTCTTATAATTTTTTTTCAATTTTCTGGAACTTTCCAAGGAACTTAGTTCGTCGGTAATTATGTCTGTAATAGTTAATAGCAAAGTCCTATAATTTTTTTCCAACTCTCTAGAACTATTCAAGGACAATTAAATATTTATTAATTTTTAACATTCATTGGTAATTAACACAAAAATATTTCAATAAAACCTAAACTTTCCCATAAGCCCTCCAAAATTCTTTAAAGAAATTTTATTCCGTAGGTAATTTCATCGATAATTTGTAATATTTAGTGGAAAAGTCCTATAATTGTTTTCCAACCTTGTAAAATTTTTCAAAGGACTTAGATCACTGGTAATTTTATTTGTAATTGTCAGAGGCAAAGTCCTGTAATTTTTTTCAACTCTCTGGCACTTTTTAATATACTTAGTCTATTGGTAATTCTGTTTGTAATTGTCAGTAGCAAACTCTTGTGATTTTTTCCAACTCTTTGGAACTCTCCGAGGGACTTAGTCCATCAGTAATTATGTTGATATTTTATATTCTGTCAGTAGTTACATCAGTATAAAACAATTGTTTTTTCCCTAATTTTTTTGTATTTAATATCTATACAACCCGTGAATACAGTAAAATCACAATACAATAACATAAATTCTATACAACAACATAATAATAAAATCAAAACAATAAATGTTTCAATTGTATTAATAATAGTTCATTGTAAAACAACAACATATGGAAAAATTACATTAAAGTCAATGTTATTAAACATTGATATTTTACATATAAGATTATTTCAAAATCTTTTTAATCATAATTATCTTCTTCATTTTCTTCTATTTTCTTTTTCTTTTTCTTCTTCTTTATTGTCATGTCCATCATAATCTTTTTTATTGAATTAAAGCTCATCGATCTCATCATCTTTATTGACTTTTGTATGTCCACTCATTCTCAATATATCATTAAACTCTTCAGTGTCAACATCAAGAAAAATATTCTTAGTTACACAAAAATTTGAATTTTTTTCTAACTCTGTAGATGGAGCAACTCAATAGGGATCAATTAACTCATCAAGTTGAAATATATCATCTCTCACAGTTACGTCATTGTTACCATCTTGAACAACTTGGACATGACCCCTGGGTTTGGTTTTCACAATAGATAATCAATCAACATTAGAACAATTCTTTATAAAGAAATGAGTGTATGTGTAATAAACTTGTTAGCATTGCTTGGCAAAAAACAAAAATATTTTCAATATTGCGAAGTATAACCTTTGTATTAATTTCAACCAAACTATGGTGGGGATCTATTTAATTCTTTTATCAGTGGTATCATATCAATGACATTTGAATAAAAAGATTCTATTTATGCTCGGTATGATATTGCAATTCAATTACCTCTTCTAACTTCCCATAATAATCAACTTCAACCTTATTAGAAGTTGATCCTTTAACACAAACTTCACTATTATTGGTCTTTCTACCCCGACCATACTCTTCAGTATGAAAGACATATTCGTTGACGAAATATATATTATAGCACTTAACCTTTCTTTTAGGATCTATACATATTTAATTCAAACTACCACTAACATTTCTTCCGATTTGATAAACCTGATACATGATTACAATCATTAATAGTTAAAAAGAAAGGTGTAATGAAATTAACTATAATGAAAGTTAAGAATTATTAAGTATTGTTTACATGTTTTCTGAACTACGTGATAAATTGTACATCTTATAATTGGAAAATTTGAGATTCAGTCAGATGTTAATTTTGACATAGTAAAAATTAACAATGTTGCCTATAAGAGTATAAAAGAAAATTATTTAAAAATAACAACATGTCTGAATTTTGGCTTCTCTAGCTTTAGTTGTTTTTTAGTCAGTTTTCATTATTTCATGTCTAGAGCTTAGTAGTTTACGTCTAGGGTTCTTTTAAAAAAAGAAAAAAGATGTGTTATTTTAGTTTTGTGTTGTCTTAGAATATATCAGTAACATAAAGAGTAAAAAAAAAGAATGTTCAAAGAGGAGCAATTGAATTAAAGAATGGGAGGATGGCTGAAAATGAGAGCTTTTATATCAGAAGAACCTTCTTTGCTAGCAAGGTTCTTCTTGGTTTTGATGATGATATTTTTCATCTTGTATATTAGAATATTTTTCCATGATATAGATTTGAGGTCAAATCTTTTTAAAGAAGAGAAGGATAATACGAACCAAGTCAAATCTAAATTTGATCTTAAAATGAGTGTTGGCCAGTTTTACAAGATTAGACATATATTTTAAAACATGCATTGGATTAAGCTGAAATTTTATAGGGAGATACTAGACACTTGGAACTATATTGTTGGAAGTTATCAGATAAATGGAGTCCAGGAACATATTATTTCAAAGGTTCCAAGTTACTAGATGAATCTTATAAAATATACCAAACTAGACCTCCATGTACTTTCTAGGTCATGTCTAGAGCTACAGGTGGAATTGTTCTATGATTTGAGCTTGGCTGGAAACTAAACATCTCAAGCTTCTCAACCATATATAGTAGGCTTAGTAATTCATCCAGGCGAGAGAGAATGAGATGTTTGAAGTCAGGACTAAAATCTGCAAAGAATGTGGAAATAATTACAGATTTGGGATACATAGAAGAATTTTAGCTTGAAGACTTTGTTTTTATTATCATATTTTCTTTTAATTATATAATGTTGAGCAATGATTTTTAATTTAAGCTTGTTTTGACCCATTAAACATTATTTAAGGGTTTATTTCATTATTGAACTTATATTAACTGATTACTAGTTTAGGCTCATTAGCTTGCAACCCAAAAAGGATCCATTAGGCTTAGTTAGAGAAGACTATATTATTTTTTTAACTGCAAATCTCAATAGTAAGTTAACGAATAAACATGAGTTTTCTTTTTTTTTGTTTGTGCCAAAACAACTTTTCTTTGCAGGGACAAAGATCGTACCCAGACTTATTAAAGATTAATTGGCTTTGTGGTATCATTCATATACTTAGGGTTCTTACATATCAGGTTATCTTTGGGTCCAAGTATTTTTTCAATACCTTTAGTTCATAGGTATAGGGTTACCTCTTGATCAGGGTTCTATCAAACATGATTTTCGACTTTCCAGGATGTTATCTACTTTGTTGGGAGTTGCTTGACCACGTGATCAAGAGGTCTGCATCAGTTGGTATCAAAGCTATATTCTAAAATCAGGTTATATCCTTTATTTTCTTCTTGTTAGTTTTGGCTTCTTTAGCTTTAGGTGTCTTTGAGTCGATTTTCATTATTTCATGTTTAGAACTTAGTAGTTTACATTTAGGGTTCCTTAAGAAAAAGAAAACAAAAACAAAGGTGTTATTTTAGTTTGGTGCAATCTTAAAATATATCAGTAACATAAAGAGTAAAAAAAAAAAACATCCAAAAAGGAGCAACTAAATTAAAGAAAGAAAGGATGGCTAAAAAGAAGAGCTTGTATATCAAGCGAACCTTCTTTACAAATAAAGCTCTTCTTAGTTTTGATGATGATGTGGTTTTTAAGCTTGGTATTGATATGTTGATCTTAGAAGATGTTTTTCATGATATAAATTTGAGATCAAATCTTTTAAATGAAGGGTAGGATGATACGAACCAAGTCAAGTCTGAATTTTGCCTTAAAATAAGTACTGACCAGTTTTGCAAGATTAGGCATACATCTCAAACCGTATATTGAATTGAACTGAAATTTTACAAAGAGATGCTAGACACAATTAACCATATTATGGTATAATTTTAGGTCAAATGGATTTTTGTAACATATTATTTTAGAGGGTCAAAGTTAGTAGACGAATCTGGTAAAATCTGCTAGACTAGAGCTATAAGAGGACTTTTTCTATAATTCAAGGTTGGCTATCAACTAGACATCGCAAGCTTCTTAATCATATTTGGTAGGCTTAGTAATTCATTTAGATGAGAGAGAGAAAAGTGTTTGAAGTCAAGACTGAATATGCCAAGAAGGTGTAGAAATTGAAGATTCGAGCTATATGGAAGAATTTTAGCATGGAGACTTTGTTTTTACTATCATATTTTATTTCAATAATGAAATAAACCCCTAAACAAATTCTAATGAGTCAAAACAAGCCCAAATTAAAAAGAATTGTTAAACATTAAATAAATAAATAAAATAATAAAATAGGATGATAAAAACAAAGTTTCATGCTAAAATTCTTCCATGTAGCCCGAATATTCAATTTTTGCATATTATTGGTAGATTTTAGTCCTAACTTCAAACATGTCATTCTTTCTCATCTAGATGAATTACTGAACCTAACATATATGGTTGGAAATCACAACATGTATGGTTTCCATCCCAACTTGAATCAAAGAAAAATTCCACTTGTAGATTAAGATATGTCTCAAACAGTACATGAACGTCTAGTTTAGCAGATTTGACAAGATTAGTCTAGTAACTTTAACCCTATGAAATAATATGTTTATGAACTCCATTTAACCTAAACATTTACCACACTATACTTTTATGTGTCTTGTATCTCTTTGAAGAAGTTTAGCTTAATCTGATGTATAGTTTGAGAGATACGCCTGATCTTACAAAATTTGTCAGCAAACATTTTAAGCCCAAATTCAAACATAACTTGATTTGTATCATCCTCCATTTCTTTAAAAAGATTCAAGCTCAAATCTGTATCATGGAAAACATCTTTTAAGATCAATAAATTAGTACCAAGCCAGAAAATAACATCATCATCAAAACCAAGAAGAACTTTGTTAGCAAAGAAGGTCCCCCTAATATATAAGTTTTCCTTTTCAGCCATGTTCCCCTTCTTCAATTTCAGTTTCTCCTCATATATTTGCTTAGATGTCAAAGATACAAGAGTTATAGGTTTTGCATTCATCTCAAATGAATACTTATTTGTCACTCCATCTTGTATAACTCTCTTATCATACTGTTATGGTCTACCAAGCAACATATGACTAACTTGCATTGGCACAACATCACATAATACCTCATCATAATATTTATCAATAGAAAAAACAATTAAAACTTGTTTATTCACTTTCACTTTAACATTATCATCTAACCACTATAATTTATAAGGTATATAATGTTTGGTAGTGTGCAAGTTCAATTTTTCCACCAATTCAGTACTAGTTACATTAGTTCAACTACTACCATCTATAATTAAGCTACAAACCTTATTCTGAACATTGCATCTCGTATGGAATATGTTCTCCCTCTGACCTTCCAAATCATCCACCTTGACATGCATATTTAATGCTCTCCTCACCACAAATACCTCTCTCAAAACCAAATCCTCAACATAAACATCATCAACATCCTTCTATGGTGACATCTTCTCCTCTTCATCCTCACCATCAATCTCAACCTCATTATTAGTTTTCATAATCATAACTCTTTTGTTTGGACACTATCAAAGAACATGATCAAAACCCAAACAATGAAAAGCATTTAACATCATATTTATGAGAAGCAGGAGTAACATTGTTACCTTTAACAATGGTCAAGGTGTCTTTCTTCTCTCTAGGGTATGTAGCCTTACCCTTCTTATTCAATTGTGATGGAAAACCTCCAGTGTTAGCCTTATAAATGGGTTTTTAAGGTGTCGAAGAGCCTAATGGTTGGCTTTGTTGAATGGTACCCCTCTGTTTAAGATGTTTATCCACCTTTATGGTCATATACACCATATGGAACTCTATAATATGAGCTATATCATGATTAAGGTCATTCATGAATCTAGTCATCGTAACATCCCTATCCTTCTCAACATTAGCTCGAATCATAGCAAGTTCGATCTTCTTGAAGTACTCATCAACACTCTTTGTACATTGACTCAAACTTTACAACAATTGATATAATTCTATATAGTAGTGGCTAGGCACAAATATCCTCCTCATAATAGATTTCATCTCATCCCAAGTATCAACTTATCTCTCATAATTTCTTATACGGTTTGTCACTAACTGACCCCGCCACACAATGAAATAGTCAGTAAAAGCAATCATAATAAGCTTAACTTTCTTGGGCTCTGGATAATTCTGACACTAAAAAATCCATTTCACCTTCTTCTCCCATTTTAAATAAACTTCAAGTTCATTCTTCCTTTAAAAAACTGGTATTTTCAGCTTAATTGTATGCAAATCTCCACCAAATTCAGTATTATGGTCCTAATACATATAATTACCCCTCTAAACAAAATTATCACAATATTTTCCCCTCCAAACCAATCATTTCACTGCTTTCCAAAACATTCCTCATGTCCCACGAACACATCTTTAAAATCAACATCACTCATGTTCGTATTATTAACCACAAACTCATCCACATCAATGTTAACTCGCCTAACAACCCTCATAACATTAAATTCTCTTCACTCATGCCTATTTTGAACCCTCATCATGATCATTAACATGTTGCCTCTCCAACCTATCTAATCTATCTCCAAATTCATTGGTCATTTGATTCATCCGCTGATTTATAATGCGTAACTCAGTTACAATTTCATTGTCTCCTCTATATGGTGTCATGTTGTTGCCTCTAACATCTTCGAATCTGAAAATTGGTTAGTTGACAAGAAATACATATTCCTCACCTACTCCCTCATGTGTTTGCACTCCTCTCATGTTTCACTCAAATATATGTTTTTTAAATATGCTTGTTATGTTTTTTTCCTCTCGTCTCTCCTTTATTCGGCTCTTGCAGAACTATTTCAACACCAAATATAACATCCTTAGTAGTGTAGCTAAATATGCGTATATGACTCAAGAAGCAAGAAAAATATAAAAGCAAGAAAAATATAAAAACAAGAAAAGATAAAATCACAATTATAATTTCACAAGTAACAAGTGAATTTGTATGAAAAATGGACGTTAAAGAAAAAAATGCAAAGGTTATAAAAAAAATAAATGACACTTAAATATATCAATTATGATGTTATTATACTATCAAAATTAAAAAAAAATATAAGCGAAACAAGTTTGAATTATTGACACAATTTAGACTCGTTACGACAAGTTCCAGTCCTAAATTTATTTCCTATAGCAAACAAACTCCAAATAATCTCAAATTTGATATGGGTTGCGATTAGAACCGTAAACCTCATTATATAAAATTTTAGAATTGTATGGATTTATTTGACTTGAACCCCTTCTAATATGAATTTGACCTATTATGACAAGTTTTAATCCTGACATTGGTTACTATAACAAACGATCTTCAAATGAGCTTAGTTTTTATATGGGGTGCAATTAGGACTCTTAGAACCAATATATAAAATTTGAGAATTTTTAGAATTGGTTTGGTCTGAATTGTCCCTTATTTGTCTACTATGGCATATTCGACAAAAGTGACTTTTAGACATTCTTTTCCTTTTTCTTTGACTTTTTATGCTACTGATATATTCTGAGATAAAAACAAACTAAATTAACATGTTGTTTTTTAAAGAAACCCTAGATGCAAACTACTAAGCTTTAGACGTGAAATAATCAAAAACCAAATCAAAGACAACTAAAGCTAAGGAAACTGAAACTAACAAGAAGAAAATAAAGGATATAACTTGATTTTGGAGCCTAACTTTGATACTAAATGATGCTTACCTCTTAATCACATGGTCAAGCAACCCCCAACGAAGTAGATAACAACCTGGAAAGCTAAAAATCAGGTTTGATAGAACATTGACCCAAAGGTAACCTTGTACCTAAGAACCAAATGTATTGGAAAAAGAATTGGACCTAGAGATACCCGTATATTTAAGACCCCTTAGTATGTGAATGATATCAAGAAACGAATTAATCTTTAATATGTCAATGTACGATATTTGTCCCTACAAAAAAAAGTTGTCTTGCCACAAACAAACAAAAAGAAAATAATGTTTATTCTTCAAATTACTGCCATAATTTGCTACTCAAAAAACATTAGATAGTCTCCCCTAACTAAACCTAATGGACCCCTTTGGGTTGTAAGCTAATAGGCCTAAACTAATAATCAACTAACATAAATCCAATAATGAAATACACCCCTAAACAATATCTGATGGGCCAAAACAAGCTCAAATTAAAAATAATTATTCAAAATTAAATAAATAAATTAGGATGATAAAAACAAAGTTTTCATGCTAAAATTCCTCCATGTAAACTGAATCTCTAATTTTTGCATATTCTTAGCAGATTTCAGTCCTAACTTCAAACATGTCATTCTCTCTCGTTTAGATAAATTACTGAACCTACCATATATGATCGGAAATCACAAGATGTGTAGTTTCCATTTCACCTTAAATCAGAACAAGATTCCATCTATAGTTCCAGATATGTCCCAAACAGTACATGAAGGTCTCATTTGACATAATTAACAAGATTCGTCTAGTAAATTTGACCCAATGAAATAATATTTTCCTAAACTCAATTTGACTTGAAAACTTATCAAAATATATTTCCATATGTCTAGTATCTCACTATAAAGTTTTAGCTCAATCCAATGTACGATTTAACATATATTTTGATCTCGTAAAATTGATCAATAGACATTTTAAGGCCAAATTCGGACCTAACTTGGTTCATTTCATATAATTAATAACTTAATCTTCAATGGAGATAGAAATAGCCTAAAAAATCAAAAAGAATATAGGGTCCTTAACTTGACTTTAATAAGTTAAGAATAAGAGAAAGGTATTGCTAAAAATTTTACTAGGAAAAAATGTAAAAGAAGAGAAAAGAAAAGGAATTGTGAAGGTTGTAAAAGAAAAATAATAAATTGGGATAAAAAAGATAAATTACAGAAAAAATAATAATGAAATTGCATATAGAGGGCAGCTATTGTTTTTAGCAACTATATGATCTTTTTATATTATTAAAGAGATAGAAACCTACAGGAATGGTAATTCTTAACCTTATAACAAATGTTGATAGCAAATCAAGATCTCATAATATGAATCATAATATAATTTAAACTCATATGAATCTTTATAATAACATATTTTCCAACTAATTTGTAATACTTGCCACCATAATTTGCTAAAGACTCTTATTTAAAATAGGACTTGGTCTTATTGTTAATCACTCAATTTTTTATCTTTATGGTCAATTGCTTTTTATCCTTCATCAGTTTGAACTCTTTCTAAACCTAGTTAATTTTACTATTAACAATCAATTTAACCTTTCTTTCCCATCTTAGTAGTGAATAATTATTGTTTTTATTTTGTCAACACATCGATGTTTATTTTTGGTATAAATAATGTCCATCATATTCTTTTATTTAAAGCTTAAATGAAAGAATATCCCTTGCCATTTCAATGTTGAAACTAATCATACAAATCGACCATAAATAATATGGAAAATGAATATTATTTCCCAAAATTATTGAGTACACTTTACTATCTGACATGTTACTAAATCAAATCATTTTAACAAGAAGTGTGCTCTAGCTTTTAAAAGCAATGCTTATAATTTACAAAAACAACAATGTTATATCATAATTAATTTATCAATTCTTTAATTAACACCTAACATGCAAAAACCATAGATTTTTTAAAAAGAAATGAACCACGAACCCTAAGCTTCCCTTCTCTTTTCAATCTTTGAAATGGCATTCTCAAGCTATGCTTTGTAAGAATTTAACCTTATGACTAATTGAATCCATCACATAAATTAGTTATCATCAATAATGCTCTAGTACACATGACTAAACAAAGAAGAAATCACCAACATAGGAGACAATTTATTTTTCTTTTATGTTTAAAGAGAGAGACTTCATTTACAACATGGTCATGCAAATGTTACTGTTTAGAAGAAGTCAATTCCCATATGGGCCAACATTGCTACTGCGGACTACATTGGTGAGGAATGGAAATGCCATAGGATTTTTTTACAATTTAACTATCCAGAATTCCCACCTAGCTAAATAAAGAATTGTTAGCTACCATTTCTCTTTTTCATGATACTCTATGTGTGAAAGGACTTGACATTTTACTAGTTTTTTTTCTCAACTAGGATATAAGAAAGTTCACACGTGTCCTTCATATTATAGTTACCAATAATGGCACCCATATAAGGATTTTTCTTCACTTATAGCTTCACCTTTTCTTTAATCTCATTAACTTTAGACTCCAATTACTCTTTAAAAATAATAAAATTTCTAGCCTTATTGAGACCATAACCTCTATGATTGTATAGAGATATAATATAAAAGTCATATAAAGAGACTTAGGACTAGTTTTAAAAGAAAATTTTTATTAGGTTGTTATGCTATTGTAATGAACAATATTTTTCTCTTGTTTAAGGATTCTATTTCTTTAGCTAAGCTAGAGGCTATAAGATGTAATTGGGAGAAGCTTGTATGAGTCTATAGAGGTGAATAAGAAAGGAAATCTTCAGTCATCCCTAATTACTCAATATGGAGACACGATGAATTATTCGGGATACGTGAAAGTGTGGGAATATAAGGTCCAATGGAAATTAGCAAAATGGGATAATTTATAACTAAAGAACCTAAGGGAGAAAGGATAAACAAAAAAAAAAGAATTGTGAGATGAGTTGGATAGGCTAAGAATTGAGTTAAATAACAACAGAAGTCAGCATAAATTCTTAGAGAAGCAGCTTTTGGAAAAAGAGAAGCTGAAGGTCTTTCTGAATTAGCAGCTGAAAAAAAAAAGGATGAATTAATAGTTGCAATAATAAAAGACTTGGAACATGGAAATAATGATCGAGAAATGGTTAAAAAGTCCGAGGAAATTGTGCATGGGATCCAAGAGTAGTTAAGGGAAAGAGTAGCAAAGTGTGATGATCTGGTGAACAAGCATATGATGTTGGAAAATAAGTTGGTAACATTGAAAAAGACTTTTGAGGACAAGAGACATATTGACAAGGGATTTATACTTCTTTGAAGAAAAAAAGGAATTATAACAAAATGAGGTTGAAGGCTGAAAAAGAGAAAAATAAATTAGTTAATCTTAGCATTAAAGAAAAAAGAAGCTTAAGAGCTCAGCACAAAGCCTAAGCTCATGATGAAAGTGAAGCTAAAAGGGCAGTTGATTCAAACATGGCGTACCAGGATAGAGTAGATACCTTAAGAGACAAGGTCTTTATAATTTTGTCTAAGCTAGGATTTTAGGAGGAAGAATTAAGAAAATTGAAAGAGCTGTATCTAAAAGCTGAGAGAGAGCTAGGTGGGCTGAGATAGAAATTCAAGGTATGACAAGATCATATCAGCAACTTCAATGTACAGCTGAACATGAAGATAACAGAGCTTTGTATTGAACGAGAAGAACTTTAGAGGGTTAGGAACCATATCTAGAAGTTAGAGAAGATAATTCAAATACTAGTAGGAACAATGATTTGCTGGCCATAAGTAATGGTGCACTGCTTCAAGACAACAATTTGTTCCATTAAAATATTAAATAGACAAATAGGTTGATCGATAGGGTGGCTTGAAAGGCATTGTGAGTGAAGGTCTCCATGATCTACAACAATGTTAGCAAGTATGCAGAGTATTTGAGTGAGGTTTCAACTTTTATAAAAAATATAGCCAATATAAGGGTGGCATTTAAGATTAGTAGAGATGTATAAGATTTTTATTCCATAATGAAAACTCATTGTATGAACTATTTTCTTTTGATGAATGAGAAAGGCTTATAGCCACTCTTCATATGGAATTCAACCGATTCAAAGACTTGATTAAAAATCTTTTCAAATTCATCAAATTACGGATTCTATATGTATTTAACAAAGAAGTCATGGATTAACTCCTTGAACATGTTAATCCATATTCGATACATGTGTACCTACATTTATATTCATAAGCATGTATACATTCATGTCTTAGAGTTTGAATGTCATGAATGCATGCGAGGTTCAGATTAGGGAAGGTACATCCAACACTAAAGATATTTAGTTGTAGAGATATATCCTCTATTTTAGACAAAGAGATGGTTACTCTATTTGCAAATATGCTCAAGACGCCATACTACAAACATGTAATGGGTAGTTCAGCACAGTAATTTACTGTTGTCATGGTCGAGCATATAGAGCAAAGGATAAAAAGTGGTAGAATCTTTGCGCCCATTGAAAAGAAAGGCTTTGAATGGAAAAAGGATGTTGATCATATTCAGGGTAGCTACACAAGCAATAATTCCAAAACTACAACACTCCATCTATTCATCCCAAATCACTAATATCAACTTTAACTCTTTTTTTCTGTCAAAAAACTTGAAACCCAAAACCACCTAATCAACAACCAAGCTGAAAACCAATCTAAGACAAATTACCAAAGAATTCAAGAATAGTTATCCCCATTAGCACTACCCTCAAATGAGATGTATCAAAAGCTACTGAGTATCAAACATGTAGCTCTAGTACCACTCGCGCCACTACAACCACCCTATCCCTACTAGTGTAAGCCATAATTCACCTGTGAATATCACATCGGTATCATTGGACAACATTAATACCTACAATGCCTTCAAGAATAAGCTCATGCAATTAATCAAAGTCGGGTGGATAAATTTTTTCGGAGGCCCCGAATGTAAATACAAACCCCCTAATACCTTGGGTAGTGATTAGTAAATGCATTAGATACTGAAGGCTCAAGTTGCTTAAAGGTGTCATTGGATAAGGTTCACAAAATACTAGTAGAAGCTGACTACTAGAAGGGTAGTTGTGAAAATGGATCAACAAGCAGGAATTTTTATAGGTATCACCATGAAGAAGGCCATATGACCAACCATTATAAAGGCTTCCACAATAAGGTGATACAAATGCTAACTTAATAAACTCTTGGAATGGAAAGGGCAATAGATAAAGAAGTGTCCATGGTAGATAAGCCTAGCAAAACTAAGGAAGTCTATCGGATAAGGTAAACTACAATGATTTACCACATAACTACAAGTACTCCTTCTAGAGCACGCAACCAACAGAAGTTGAAGGCTTAACCCGCAATGAAAGATGCTTTACCCTAGAGGAGCTTGAGAAACAAAGGAAGGTTAAAGGGAAAGAAGTGGTTGACCTGAAGGAAGAAGTGAACAAACTTGTCACTTAATAAGAGACCAATGAGTTCTTAAAGATGATGAAACATGGTGAATACAGTGTTGTTGAGCAGTTTAAGAGGACTCCTGCTAGAATATCATTTTTGTCAATGATCTTGAGTTTTGAACCACATCAGAAAGCTCTACAAAAGGTTTTGAATAACATATATATATGCCTCAAGATATCAACTAGGAAACTATGATACACCTAGTAAGGAGAATCTAGGCTTTAAATTATTTGTACTTTATAAAAGATTAATAGGATCCGACTGGTATTGGGGATGACAAACCATTGTACATCACAGTGCGATGCAAAGATGTCCTGATAGGGAAGGTATTGATCGAAAATGGTTCGACATTGAACCTTCTACCAAGGCACATGATGGGAGAAATGCTCATTGATAAGTCACACATGAAACCAAGTATTATGATGATGAGAGCATATAATGGCTCACCAAGAAAAATAATTGGTACCCTAAAAGTAGAGCTATATGTAGGGCCACAAGTGTTCTTGCTGACACTGCAGGTAATGGATATTCATCCTTCCTGTAGTCTATTATGAGGAAGACAATGGATCCATGCGGCTAGAGCGATAGCCTTTTCGTTACATCAGTTCTTGAAATATATCATGAATGAGATGCTGGTAATTGTCAAGGTTGAAAAGACAGTTTACATGATAAGGAATATGATTGTACCATTTATCGAGAGTGAAGATTGAAAGGACAAGAATATTCATGCTTTTGAAATCATGAATGCTGAGTGGGTTCCTAAGAATACAGTACTGAGAAGGCTAAAAATTTCAGAATCAGCAAGGATGGCTGCCAATTGCCTTTTAAAATATAGGATTTCTTTCCAATATAATCTTGATACTGGGATGCCAAAGCAACTCAATGTGATGAAAATAAAATGTGCTGACCAAAGATTCAAGCTTGGATATAAACCTAAGAAAGACTACTATAAGTGGATCACCAGGATCAAAAGGAGGGCAAGAATGGAAAAGATTGAAAGTCAAGAGCCAAAAGAGGAAAAACTTATTATCCTGCCACTTCGAACAACCTTCTCGAAACCTACTCAGGTGATTAGATTTAACAATGAAATGTTAAAGATAACAGATCTCCATATTAGAGCTTTAGAATATAAAGATGAAGAGCATATTGAGGAGGTAAAAGTCAAAGTGGAGGATGAGATGCTACCATAAATGTCTATGCACATTGTCGATGAAATCCCTGTGAAAGCCTTTATAAAAAAAGCTAGTTGATAGGGAAGTGTACCAGAATTGGAAAATAAAACATGTTCCTATTGTGTTCAAAAAGTAATTTTCCTTGTTTGACTATGCTTGCTGAGATTTTGTTTGGTTATGTTTTGTGGTTTCTACCTATTTCAAGTCTTGATGGTAATTTTGGCTCATGATGCCACAAGACCCTCTTTTTTCAAATGAGTCTTTTATTTTAATGAGATCATACATTTTTCTATGTTCAAAATTTTTCTCGTTTCCTTTTGTATACCATGCAAATACACACTTATATAAGTGCACCTTATGCTTCCAGGAGTTCTGAAAGTGAATCTTCCATCAATTCACAAACTCACTACATTGAGAATAATTGGCCAGACTTTAAAAATATAATTGCAATGAGTGATGAAGATTAGGAAGGAGAGGACCTAAAAAAAGTTTACTAGGTTGATGGAAAAAGCTGAGAAAATTTGGAAACCCGCTAGTGAAGTACTAGATGTAATAAATTTACATACTGAACAAGATTAGAAAGAATTGAAAATTAGAACCCTTATCACGATCGAGGAGAGAGATGGTTTGATTTCCCTATTACAAGAATATATGGATATCTTTTCCTAGAGTTATGTGGATACGCCTGATTTGGACACCGATATAGTGGTTCATAGGATTCGTAAATGTTATTGAAGAATTAGTTTATGATCAATTTGAATCTACCGTGAGTAAATCAGAGTTTGACGAATATGCAGATTTGCAAATGATTTATTCTCAATGAGAAATTGAGGACAAGAAAGGCACCGAAAATGTTGATATAGATCTTTTATCAAGATTGACAAAAGATTCGACATCCGACATCACACCAATCGATAATTACTTTCCTGATGAATCTTTACTTTCTCTTAGTTCAATGCCTTAGTTTGCTAAAAATATCAATTTTTTTGCTTCAGGATTTTTGTCAGCTCACTGGAGTACCTAAGACAAAGGAAAGTTTTTGAGCAAAGTGAAGATCTTTTATTGGGACGACCCTTACTTATTCAAATATTATCCTGATCAAATATTTCAAAGATGCATTTTGGGCAATGAGGTAAGTATTGTCATTAAACTTTGTCATTCTGAGGCATGTGGGAGTCATTTCTCATCAAAAAAGACGACTGTAAAAATCTTATAATATGGATTCTATTGGTCCACCATATTCAAAGACACACATGTGTTCTGCAAAGCTTGTGAAAATTGTCAAAAGTCGGGATTTATTTCAAAACATAAGGAATCTTTAGATAATCTTCTATTAACTTTTGAGACGTATCCTGGTGGAGATGTGTATTGTGCAATTCATGATTTATAACCCAATTTTCATAAAGAACATACTCGTCATAGTCTTGGGAATCTAACTAAAAAAGACCATGTTTGCTAGTTTTTAAGAAAACTGGATGGGAAGTTTATCCTCGACCCATAGAGGGCGTTTAAGCCGTTCTTGGACATAAAACCAAAGAAAGATGTGAGTCATAATCACAACTACCTGTACATACACATGTTTTAAAAAAAACAGAGAGAGAGAGAGAGAGAGACTTCAACTGACCTATATATAGGTGGTATGATTGCATTTTCAATTTCTCATCTATAAAATCTTCTCTTCCTTCCCTTAATTTCTACTTAACCCATACATTCAACAGATATAGAAGTGTGTAGAAATGGCAGGTTTCTCAAGTCATCAAATAAGAAATATTTTGGTGGATCTAGTCCTGGGAAGGAAATAGAGTTTTTAGAATCAGCAAATCATCTTGGTCAAGTACTAGCTAAGAGAAAGATTCATTTAATGTATGGGGGAGGCAGCCTTGGGTTAATGAAGGGTGTGTCAATAGCTGCATTTTTAGGAGGCAGTCAAGTTTTGGGGGTCGTCCCCAACGCTTTAGCAAAAGGGGACATCATTAGAAAAACAATTGGAGAAAAATTACAAGTCTCCACAATGTCTGATCAAATGAATACAATGTTTAACCATGCTGATGTCTTTATTGTCTTACCAGGTGGTTTGGGCATATTGGAAGAGATCTTTCATATTTCCTCTTGGGCCCAACTTCACATTCACCATAAACCTATAGGTTTGTTAAATGTTAACGGTTTTTATGATAATTTGTTGTCTTTTCTTAATCATGCTGTGGAACAGAAATTTCTAACATCTTCGACATGACAAATCATAATCTCTGCTACTACTACTGAACAATTTGATTGACCAACTACAATCTTTCATCCCTGTAATTGATCCCTCCATGAGTTGCATAAACTAGTCAACCATGTACAACTGTAAAAAGTTTAGATTGGATTTACGCCTTCGTTTCTAAAAACTTTAAGTCTTTTGATTTTATTATTGTGTTTTGTTATTTCTTATATTTATTTAAATATGTTTCAGGTTTGTCAGTGTTCGTTGTTTCAAGTGATGTCTTCTATACTATATCTTTATACCTTAGAACATTAAAGACAATGTCTCATTTTGGTTGAGGGGAGAGGGTAGTTGTTGATATTAAAAAAAAAATTAATTAACTAACTACGATTTCTATTATTAAAACCATTTGCAAAACTGTTGTTACTATGATGGTAGAGTAAAGGATAAATTTTAATGACTCTTGAGACGCATCTTAGTAAACATTCTTAACAAGGTCTATTAAAATACTTCTTGAAATATTTAGGTTCACAAACTCTCACATTGTTATCACTTGATTCTACTCATATACTCATTTAACAAGTATTCTTAAACCTTCATTTTCACACATATACTTTAACATATGATTGTCGATTGCACATTGGATTATTACATTATTTATGTTCTTTTGTTAAAGGTAACAACTAAAGGAAAGGGATAGTATATAATTTGCAAAAACAAAAAAAAATTGAATAAATAAAAAAAATAGATAAGTTTGGTTTCGTAGCCTCCTTGACTTAAGCAATTAAGCCTGAAGGGGTGTTTTAACACCTAATACCCTAAAATCACTAACTTGGGAGCTATTAGTGCAGTGCTTGTTACATGGGTTGAGGAGAAAGCTTAAGAAAATCAAACATTGCACTATTTACATATTAGTAACTGCAACCCGAGTTACTAAGCTTGAAAGGGTGTCTCAACACCCGATGCCCTAAGACCAACTGGTCTGGGAGTTATTAGCCTAAAGCTCGCTATATGGGTTAAGGATGCATTATGTTTTATTTAAAAAAAGCAAATTAATAAAAAAAGATAATAATAATAATAATCTAAACCCAAAGGAGTTAACCTTAGAAAAATATTAGAACAGAATATTGTTTTCTTTCAATAAAAGCCTCATCATCTATGTTTTCATACATTGAGCACATAAAAAGAAGGTTTATTAATATCTTGTTTCAACAGTATGAAGCAGTATATAAATTTAATAAGAGTTTATTTATTTGGATAAATTAATAGAAGTTGAATGATGAATGCCTTGCTTTGTGGAACTTGTAAATTGTTTTTCTATTTTAACACTTTGATTACTATGGACTAGTAATAAGCTGGTTGGGGGGGGTGTGATTAGTACTTAAAAGTGCATTTTTATCAAGATTTAATATCACCATTTTGCATTTGAAGTATCAATAACTCCTTAACTATAGCATGTTTTATAATAACATTTCTAATAATATAAGATACCTTTAATTTATGGTAAATTTTCATCTTAAATGCAGGCCTATCACATAAATCAAATGATTGATTGATGAGTTTAACTACTGAAATTGAGAAGACAAAGAGAGAGTTAAGTTTAGAAAAGAGATGCTGGTTCAGTCCAAACTGGAACACCATTCGGTTATTGGATCATAACTGGAGCTATAGAACTTGGATTTAAATTTGGTTTATATGTATGGAAAGCTAAGACATAGGCCTAAAACTTTCATGAGGAGTCCAAGATTTAAAAGTGTCATTTTCGACTTCAAATGGTAGCAACAACGGAGAAGTTGGAATTTGTCCTGCAACCCAGACACTGTTCAGTGTGTAGCCCATATCTCAAGTTCTAAAAGTCTAAATGTGCCGATTCTTATTTTTTTGGAAAGCTGAGATAATTTTCCAGAACTTCCATGAAGACTATCTATTCAAATTCTGATGTTAGCAATGGCATTTTGTTTAGACATGAAGATAAAGATTGTCACCGAGTCAAGATGTGGCCACCCACTCAACAATTAGTCATCAAATCAATAATTCCAAATTTTAGCCTATAAAAGGAGAAATTTGCCATGCATTTAGGCATCTTGGTTTTCAGATGAAGATCATATTCTTATTTTCTTTCTTTGTATTTTGTAATGTTGAAGTTTTATTTAATATTATATTAATCTTTTGTTTATGCTTTTCATTTCCTTTCCTTTACTTAGTTAACTTATATCTTATCTATGTTCTTATCTTGTTTATTTATGTTTCTCTCTTTCATTATGTTTAGTTAAGTTTATTATGTCACGGTGAAAAGGTTACACTAATGGTGTAAGAATAAGTATGGTGTAAACTCAACATGGACTTTAATGTTTGATACTAACATGTTTTATATTTGCTATCTTATTCACTCTTAATACTTTGCTTGTGATTAGTACTTAAAAGTGCATTTTTATCAAGGATTTATATCATCATTTTGCACTTGAAGTATCAATAACTCTTTAACTAGAGCATGTTTTATAATAACAAGTCTGATAATATAAGATAGCTTTAATTTATGGAAAATGCTCATTTTAAATGCAGGTATATCTCACAATTCAAAGGATTGATTGATGTGATTAACTATTGAAAGTGAAAGGACAAAGAAAAGGCTAAGCGTAGAGAGGAGATACCGATTCAATTCAAATTGGAACACTATTCAGTTATTAGGTCATATCTGGAGTTGTAGATCTTGGATTTCAGTTTGATATATATATATATATATATGGATAGAAATCTAAGAAATAGGCCTACAATGTTCATGAATAGTGTAAGACCCATATCTACCATTTTCAAATTCAAAGTTTGGCCACAAAAGAGAAGTCAGAATCTGTCCTGCAATCCCGCCCGAACACTGCTCAGACGTTTACCCATATCTGGATTTCTAGAAGGTAAAATGATGTGCAATTTGGTGGGTGAAAGTAAAAGACAATTTCCAACAACTTTCATGAAGAAGACCTGCTCAAATTCGGATGGTAACAATGACATTTCATCCAGACAAGAGCTTGAGGGCTATCCACCACGTCCACCAGCAGCACTACTCAGTATTTTAGCCATATCTCAAGCTCTAGTGATCTAAATGCTCTGAAAGTTTATGAGTGGAAAGATAAGATGATTGCCAACAACTGTCATGAAGAACACTTTGCCAAATTCGGATTGCATCAATGTCATTTCATCCAGCCAAAATGCTTGAGTGCTGCTGTCCACCAAGTCCACTAAATCAATAGTTTGCCACTACATCAATAATCAATTACCAAATGAATAGTTTTGAATTTTAGCCTATAAAAGGAGGCATTTGCCATTCATTTAGGAATCTTGGTTCTTCAGATCAAGATCATGTTCTTGCTCTCTCTCTTTATATTTTTGTAATGCTTAAGTTTTGCTTTCATTAATCTCTTGTTCATGCTTTTCATTTCCTTTACTATACTTAGTTAACTTATATCATGTTTATGTTCTTATATTGTTTATTTATGTTTTTCTTCTTCATAATGTCTAGCTAAGTTAATTATGTCAAGGTGAAAAGGTTTCACTAATGGTGTTAGCATATGTATAATATAAACTCGACATGGACTTTAATATTTATATCCAAGAAAGTTTGCTATTAACATGTCTTATCATTTTTATCTTATTAACTCTTAATACCTTGCTTGTTAAATGGTTAATTTAGATTTGTGTTGTATAACACTTGGTACATCAAATACTTGATTCTTCATAGTCTTCGGCCGACATCGTTGTTATGAGAGGAACTTGATTTGTTGTCAACATAAGTTAGCATCACGAATACCTGATAAAATTTATAAGTATGGTGTTACGTAAATAAGATTATTAATATGATCATGTTGATAATTTATAAAGAGTTTATACTTTACTTATCTCTAATACTATTAGTGGATCCTCTAACCTTGACATTTGTTTTTATCATTGTTTAATCTTCACATTTATCTTACATCTCGAAGTCCTCTTTAACTCATCATCACCATTATCATCATTGTTGTTATTGTTGTTGTTCTTATTATTATTATTATTATTATTATTATTATTATTATTATTATTATTATAGTTCACCTCCCTGTAGTTCGACCCCGGTCTTGCCGGGTTATTTATTACTTTGACACTCCTGCACTTGGGATAAGACATCAACTCTTTGATCGTGTCAACTTATTAAATGGTTAATCTAGATTTATGTTGTATAACTCTTGGTATAACAAATACTTGATCCTTTCATAACCAACTGTATGGTCTAACCGATACTTGTGTTATGAAAGGAACTTGATTTGTTGTTAATATAAATTAACATCATGAATACCAGACAACGTTGACAAGTATTATCATTATTCGAATAAAATAGCTAATGTAATCATGTTAACAATTTATAATTCGATTGGAACCTTCTTTGTGTGTGGTTTACAGTTGAGTAATAAAAAGAGTTTATTCTATATTATTTGAAATGCAAATAGTGGATCCTCTAACCTTGACAATTGTTTTATCCTTATTTAATCCTTACATCAATATCCCATAAAATTCTCATAAACTCTTTATTTTATTAAATATATATATTATTTGTAATTTATATAGTTCACCTCCTTGTAGTTCGACCCCGATCTTGCAGAGTTATTTATTACTTCGAACACTCCTGCACTTAGGATAAGACATCAATCTTTTAATCGTATCAATGCTACTCAAAGTAAAGGTAGAAATACAGAAGCAATAGAATGCAGAAGTCTTGGATGTGGTCCATTATCCTTAATGGGTGGCTAACGAACAATTCCAAGATTAGGGTATGTGTGGCTTACATAGATTTGAACAAGGTAATCTTAAAGGATGACTTTCCTTTACCCCATATAAACATCTTAGTAAATAATGCTGCAAAGAGTGTCACGTACTCATTCATGGATGGATTCTTATGATATAATCATATTAGAATGGCAGAGAAAGGCAAAGACAAAACTAATTGTCACGCTTTAAGGACCTTTTTTTGCTATAAAGTGATGACATTTGAATTCAAGAATGTTAGTGCCACGTATCAAAAGGCAATGGTTACCTTGTTCCATGATATAATGCACCAAGAAGTGGAGGTCTATGTGGATGATATATTTGCCAAATCAAAGAAAGAAGAAGATCACCTACAAGTATTAAGGAAGTTGTTCGAAAGGTTGCGTAAATTCCAATTGAAATTGTATCCCTTAAAGTGCTCATTCGAAGTAAAAATAGGAAGACTGTTAGGTTTTGTAGTAAGCATTCAAAGAATAAAAGTTGATTTGGACAAAGTAAAAGCAATCTAGAGTATGCCAATGCCCAAGATAGAGAAAGAAATGATAAGTTTTCTCGGGCATCTGAACTACATAGCTTAGTTCATATCTCAGCTCACGGTGACTTGTGAGCTATTATTTTGTTTTCTCAGAAAGAAAAATCTAGGCATATAGAGTAGTGATGATTACTAAGAAACTTTTGATAAGATCAAGATGTATTTACAAAACCCGCCATTAATAGTACCTCTTGTGCTAGGAATACCCTTAATCTTGTATTTGACGATGACAGAAATAGCCATGAGATATGTATTATGCCAACATGATGAATTTTTAAGGAATGAATAAGATATTTACTATTTGAGCAAGAAGTTCAATGGTTATGAATCCCGATATACTACAATAGAAAGGCTATGTTGTGCTTTGGTTTGGAGTGCATATCGATTTAGGCAATACATGTTGTATTACATGACATGGTTGATCTCAAAACTGGATTGAAAAGCCTTACTTGTTAAGTAGGATAGCAAGGTGACAAGTGTTATTGGTAGAATATGACATTGTTTATATGACAAGGAAAGTTGTAAAAGAGAGTTTTATTGCTAACCATTTAGCAGATAATGCTTTGGAAGATTAGGAGCCACTAAATTCTGACCTTTTCGATGAGGACGTATTAGCAGTCGATGGTAATGGTGAAATGAACGACTAGTGGACCATATTTTGATGGAGTTATGAACGCATCACGGAATAGGGCTGGAGCAATGATAATTTTTCCAAAAAAGAAGCAGTACTCTATTTCAGTGAGATTGTAGTTTGAATGCACCAATAACATGACTGAATATGAAGCCTGCATCATTGAACTGGATGTTGTTTTAGAACTAAAAATTAAAAAGCTCGATGTTTATATGAATTTTATGCTAATCATCAGCCAAATGAAAAAGGAATGTAAAACCAAAGATGAGAAGTTAAGGCTATATCATGACTATCTCTTAAAATTAGCTAATGAGTTCAAAGAGATAAAATCCACCTGCAGGGCAGAGATAAGAATCAGTTTGTTGATGCATTGGCAACCCTAGCTTTGCTGACACAGATCAATATTGAAAGCAGGATCCAACCAATAAGCATCGAAATCAGAAATCTCCAAATTCACTATTTCTCACTTGAAGAGTCACCAGATGGAAAACTATAGTACAGTGACGTTAAGAGGCTTATCCAGCACCGAGAATATCCTCTATGAGCCTTCAAGGTGGATGAAAAGACTTTGAGGAGGATGACAATAGATTATTATTTGGATGGAGAATTCCTGTATAAAAGGTCATTTGACAAGACTTTGCTTAGGTGTTTGAATAAGAATGAAGTTGAGCAATCGGCATACAAAGGCAAGGCAAATACAAAGGTTTGGGTACTTCTAGTTGACTATGGAGATGGACTATATCAACTATGTTAGAAAATGCCATAAATATCAAATATATGGTGACAAGATAAATGCACCTTCAGCATTGCTGTTCAAAATGACCTCGCATTAGCCTTTTGGCATGTAAGGATTGGATACTATAAGACCAATTAGTCCAAAGGCCAGCAAAGGTCAAAAATTCATCTAAGTAGCCATCTACTACTTCACTAAATAGGTAGAGGCCAACTATTATGCGCATGTGACATAAAAAGTGGTTAGGAGGTTCATTGAGAAAGATTTGATTTGTCGCTACGGCATGCCAGGAATACTGATAATGCTTGTCACACCCGGACATCGCGGCAACCGATTAAAAAATAATATTGATTGGAAAAAAAAAGATATCTGGCATCTTATTCTTTTAGGGGAAAATGTCTAGTTCAAGGAGTCACCACCTAGTATTATGGTCACTAGGAACCCAACTAGTCAACAGAGATTTTATGGTATGAGACTGGTTACGCCAAAGAAAAGATGTTATCACCTCTTAAGCGTCCTATCTAAGGCAAGTTGCATTGCTGGTTTTGTCTAAAATTGCTAAGAATTAGTTCTCTTTCTCCTTTTTTATTCTTCCTTTCATGTTCCTGGCTATGGCGTCAGTGAACATTTCCTACAAATATTTCCAGCTCTGGCATTGGTAAATATCGCGCAAATCCAAAAAATACAATACTCCTGACTCTAGCGTCAATGAATAATTTCGCAAAAAAATGAATTTGAAAAAGAAATTTTCTATGCCATTTTTTTTCTTATTTATCCTTTATTATTATTTGCCCTTTTTAGATGGAAATAAAAAAAGGCATTGCACGACATATTTGCATTTAACAGTAATAGTCCACGGATTGAGCACATTGCTAAAAAAATTACAAAACGCAAAAAAAAATCAAAGTGTGAGGGGCCCACAAATAAAACAATGAAGATCCTCAAATATTTTTGGAATTTTCTAATATCAAAATGGGGTTCGTTTGACCAAATATCAACTAGAGTGAGCATAAAAATTATGGTCAAGGCATAAGGGTGTGTTTTGCTAAACACATCCTTAATAAACACAATTTGGGCCGGCTGGGTCTAAAGCCTAGACCTGGTCCACTCTTTTTTTTTTGGGGGGGGGGGCTGGGTCGAGCCCACCCAGTATGGGCTGGGCTGGACCCAACCGGACCAACCCAATCACTAGCCCAAGCTAGTGACCCAGCTGGTCTAAAGAGCAAGCGTGCCTGAGCAGTTCACGCACGCTTGCTACAGCCCCTATGTAATTAAAATGCCAAAACAGGGAGGATGAAAGCTTACCTGGTTTGCAGAACCTTTGAATAGGAACCAAGCGGTGCAGGGCAACGTTTTCTTCTTTTGTATTCTTTACTGCTCTCTTTAAACAAGAATGAAGCTTGCTTGATTTTCTTCTTTTCCATAGTACCTATGTAATTAAATTTCTTTGCATTTTGTTTGTCTCGCCTAGGTCTCTCTCGCCCTCTTCTTTCTCTTGATCCCTGTCTTCTTTTTTTTCTTAATTTTTCCTAATGACCTCCTTTCAGGGTTTCTTTTAATGGCCTCTTCTTAGGGTTGTTTTTGTGATTGTTCCTTCCCTTCTGTGCATACCCTGAGATCTATATTTATAGTGCAAGAGTCCCATCGCGTGTGAGAAATGAAGTTTTAATCAAACTTATTCTCTTTTTTGAAGTTTGAATTTTATTAAGAATCAAATTTGAAAGCAGATAACTATCATTATCTTGAAGACAAGGATTATCCTGAAGATAGAGATTATCTTAAAGAGAAGGATAGAATGACAAAAGCACATTGTAGTCCCTATTTTTCATGCAAGCTGACAAATCACACTTTTCATCGAAATAAATCTCTGATCCTTTAATTTTACATTTTAAACCCTGTAAAATTAAATCAAAAGCCAACGGGCTAAAATTAGGTTACAACAATGCTCAGAAATTCTACATAAAGCTAATTGTTGAGCTCTGACTAAATGGAAGATTAAGCATCTAAATTCTTCTCCTTATAGACCTAAAATGAATGGGGGCGGTCAAGGCAGACAACAAAAATTTCAATAAGATAATCTAGAAGATGGTGGTCACTTATAAGGATTGGCATGAGATTTTTTATATGCATTTCATGCGTGCTGAACCACGATCAGAACTTCTACAGGTGTAACCCCTTACTCTTTGGTATACGGGATGAAAGCAATAATGCCTTTAGAAGTGGAGATTCCATCATTAAGGGTTCTAATTGATGCAGAACTAGAAGAATTAGAGTGGGCAAAACTAAAATTTAAGCAGTTGAATCTGATCATTGAGAAGAGACTGGCAATCATTTGTCACCACCAGTTGTACCAAAACAAAATGGCTAGGGCCTATAAAAAAAAGGCCAGGTCAAGCGTGTTTAAAAAAAAAGACCTAGTATTGAAGAAGATTTTGCTAGCATCAAGAGAAAATCAGAGTATATAGGAACCGAACTATGAAGGACCATACATGGTGAAGAAAGCCTTCTTCATAGGAGCTTTAATTATGGCCAAGATGGACGGAGATGATTTGTCTAGACTAGTAAACTTTGATGTATTTTCCTTGGTGTATTTTCCTTTTCTCTAAACAAAAAGCTTTGCATTATCTTATAGGCTCATACAAAAAAATCCATTTCTTTTAGTGTTTTCTCAAAAGTTTTTGGGAAATCAAAGTTGTTAATACAAATGCAGAAGTCAAATGGGTGTTTGTTTTTAACAAGCAAGTTTTAGGATTTCAAGTGATCTCCTAGTGAGGTGACCAAATGCTTAAAAACTTGATAAATAAACCAAAAACCACCTAAAATAACTTTGAAGTTGTCTTTTGGTTGAATGAATAATGATTCATAATCACAATGAGAAATGATTTTGCATATCCAAACTAATCATACTGAGATAAAGCACAGCTTACTAATCTTAAACGCATGTGTTTGAAATAAAAAAAGACCATCTTTGATAATTCTTTCACGGTACTAAAAAAATATCATTTACAATCCCTATTTGGGCCAAATAAGTTTTTTTCCTTACAAACCACCCTAACTAAGATCACACCCCATACTGGGAGCAAGTATGAGAATTAGAAAAGATTTTGACAGTTAGAATATACAAAATAATCATCAATGATCAAAGATGCTCAAACAAACCTAGGGCATGAAAAATTCAAAGATTCAAAAAGGACAAGCATGCCACACTAAATGAAGAAAACAAATAAAAGAAATCCAAGCTCGAAACCGGGGGCATGACTAGACCATTCTACAAAGTTAATTATAAGCTTTAGGAATCCCTTGACAAAAAAAAAAGGTTTGAGATTGAACTTTAGTGATTCTTAGTCTTGAGATCCCTTAAACACTTTTTGAACCTATAAATATCGTTTCCTTTCATAGCCAAGAGCCAAAACCCACTTTAGATGCCCAATAAAGCACTTTTTAACCAAAAGCAAGTAATATAAATTGCTAAACAACGCTTTCCTATGCAAAATAAGCTTTTCAAGAAACTTTGGTTATGTTTTATTGCTCATGCAAGTAAAATGAATGCTTCAAATATTTTTCCTTCCTTTGAAACTCTCAAGTCAAAACTTAAACCTTTCTGGCCAACAAGATGAAAAACAAAAGGTCATTTCACATTCTCACCAACAGAAAAACCCACAGAGATTCAATTTTAATGAAACCATATCCATGGGAATTGCTTGAATTCTTTTCGAAACAAGTTTGTTTTTAAACTAGTATCAAAATGGTTTTCGTATTTGAAAATGGCTTTAAAATTCCAAAGATTTCCTGTGAAAGCAACCTCTTGTAAAAAACTAGACACTCTTCTATATGACATCATCCCTATGAAAACCCAAGTAAACAAAACAAGATAATATACTTGGGGGCATGATCAGACTAGGAGAAATCCAAGAAACATAATATGACTAGCTAGCTCCATAATTCCTTTATTAGGAAAACAAAGAAAGGAAAGCGAGCTTGAAATCCTCTTTTAGGAAAATAATAGGGTATATCAATATCATCTCACCTAATCAAATGAGCATCCCCTTCCCAGAGGACAAATCCACAAGTTGTGGTTCGAGTAAGAAAAAACAAAAGAGCCATGGGATCTTACTACTAGGATCGGAGCTTTGAGAGATAGAGTTATGAAGAAAGGAAACCTATATTTCTCAGGTAAAAATACATGTATATTAATCACAACGCATTGCATTTTGACCCTTGCAGAGAGTCTAAGGAAAGAATCCTTGATGGACTCAAATTTTTCCAGCAAAAAGACCTAACAAGATTATAAACCCAATAAGGTTTCAAAGAAAGAGTCCAACAAGACTCCATCAAATAAGAACCCAGTAAGGTTCTAAGGCTAGTAAGGCTCTTGCTGATTAAAAAACCAACAAGATTTTGATGCAGCATCTTTGAAATTATTTTCTTTCGAGTACGCTTTCTAGCCTTCATATATGAGATAATGTGCTTTCTAGCCCTATCTATTTTATTTTAAGCGCTCTTTCTAACCCTTACATATCAAATAATATGTTTTCTAGCCCTACCTATTTCATTTCTGAGTGCGCTTTCTAGATCTCACATGTTAGATAATGTGCTTTCTAACCCTAGTTATTTCCTTTCTGAGTGTGCTTTTTAGCCCTCAGATATTAGATAGTGCGCTTTCTAGCCATATCTATTTCCTTTCTGAGTGCACTTTCGAGCCCTCACATATCAAATAGTACGCTTTCTAACCCTATCTATTTTATTTTGAATGTGCTTTCTAGCCCTCACATATTACATAGTGTATTTTCTAACCTTATCTATTTCCTTTCTAAGTGCGCTTTTTAGCCCTCGGATATCAAATAGTGCGCTTTCTAGCACTATCTATTTATTTTTTAAATGCACTTTCTAACCCCGTATATTAAATAGTGCACTTTGTAGCCCTATCTCTTTTCTCCTGAATACGCTTTCAAGCCCTCACTTTTAACACTTTTGGAGAGATTATCCTTTTTTTAACCTAGTTAATCTACAATCCCTCATCTTCTTTTCTTTACTAGCTTCCTTTCTAAAATCTCTTACGAGACTTTTTGTCGTAAACATTATAAAGAGCGGGTAACTGTTATAACATAATTTTGGGTTTCCTCTAAAATTATCTTTTTTCTTTTAAAAAATTAAAAAAAATAAAGAGCTAAAGTAGGCTAAGAAGGATTTCAAATGTATAGAGAAACCAAAATGAGAATTTGGATAAAAATCAGGAACCTAATTGTGCATAAGATTAAAAGACAATGCTGATTCAGGGTTTTAAATGATTATTGGATGAATCTGTATAAAAATTAAGTCTAAGGACTTAAATAGACTTTAAATAAGACGATTTGATTTAATTTTAGGCCCAATTAAAGGTTTAATTATGTTTAATAATTAATTTGGGTCAAATTAAAAGAATTAATTAAGTATAAGTACTTGATTAGATTTTTAATTGGTCAAATTAATTTTGTTAGGGACTTAAATGGTGAAAAATTAAGTTTAGAAGCTTAATTTGAGCTTAATTGAGAAGATTAGAATTTTAAAGGATCGGATTTTATTTTTTCAAACTCAATCGAGTGAAATCGAGGATAAAATGGCAAGAAATTCAAAGTTTAGAGGTCAATTAAGGATCAAATTAAAGAAATTCAGAACCAAAGACCTTTTTGCAAAAAGCATGTGAATTCAGGACCCAAATCAACTGAAAACAAGGGTGAAATTAAAGAAATTGGAAGTTTGAAAATCAATTAAGGATGAAATTGAAAAAAAATCAAGACTTGGGAGCAAGATGAAAATGGCACTAAAGTTAGGGGATCATTTTAAAACTTGACATGGGTGAAATTGAATTGATTTTTAGAATTAAAATTCAATTGAGGACTTAATTGAATAATTAAAAGATTAAAGACTGAAATTGAAAGAGAGGATTTAACCTAATTTAAACCTAAAACACCAAAACGACATCGTTTCATTTAATTGAAACGATACGTTTTGTATAAAATGATGTCATTTGCTAATTAAAAAAAACAATGGAAACAATATCGTTTTGAAGCATGTTGTTCATCATCTTTAACACCTACCCAATGTAAGCAATAAAAAGCCAGCCTTGATGCCACCTTCAAAACTCTCTTCTCTCTCATACCCTCACCATCCCCTGTATCCCTCTGACACTAAGCTTTATATGTAAGCCACCTTTTATTTATCTTAACATCACTAAAGCCCTGGCATGACAAGTGAAAATCACGACCTGAACAACAAGCCAAAACATGCAAGTGCAGTGTACTGAGAGGCAAATTCACATGATCAAGATCAACGGCTAGGATGAAGGTTTGGTCATCAACAATTATGATTTTGCATCAAGATCAATGGCTAGGATGAAGGTTTGGTCATCAACAATGATGATTTTGCCAACACAGGGGCCTTGGCATCCCTTAAATCCCTTATAAATACCAACTCCAAGACAACTATAAAGGGTGTGGGAGAGAAAAGAAACAAAAAAAAGAGAAAATACATAAACATGAGAAAAATAAAAAGACATGAAAGACCCTTGTCCAACCAGTACACACAAAACCAGCACCACCTATAAGGTCCAACCACCTATCTTTAACTCTCCTTCTCACCACAAGACCCACTATGATTGTCACCAAAAGAGAAACAAAGAAACTTAAACCAACAGCAACCAATAGTGGTTTCTACCTCATCTTCAACCAGACAACCAATAGTAGACTACCTTCCACACACCATCATTCTTCTTGAAGCCACTACCATATCAACACCATCAAGGGTACAAAAACCAGCCCTCTTCAACACTTAGCAGGTCTTCTTCACACCAGCAGGAATAAACAGTTTATATTTACCAACAAGTCTTTCACTTCCTCAGCCATCAGTCGCACTATGGGCCATCAGCAGCTCCACCATCCACCACGCAATGACTAAGACGCCACCACCAGTGACACGACCAAAGAGTTGATGTCTTCTTCCAAGTGTAGGAGTGTCGAAGTAATAAATAATCCGGCAAGACCGAGGTCGAGCTACAAATAGATTAACTGTATAGACTACAAATAAAGAAATAGATAATAATAGAAAAGGAGTTGAAGAAAGCTTTGAGATGTGATATTGATATAAGGATTAAACAAGGATAAAATAATTGTCAAGGTTAGAGGATCCACTAATGGTATTTCAAATAAGTATAATATAAACTCGTTTTATTACTCAACTGGAAACTACACACAAAGGAGGTTCCAATCGGATTATAAATTGTTAACATGATTACATTAGTTATCTTATTCAAATAATGTTAATACTTGTAAATGTTGTCAGGTATTCATGATTATAACTTATGTTAACAACAAATCAAGTTCCTTTCGTAGCACAGGTGTTGGTTATACCATACGGTTAGGTTATAAAAGTGCCAAGTATTTGTTGTACTAAGAGTTATACAACATAAATCTAGATTAACCATTTAACAAGCAAAGTATTAAAAGTGAACAAGATAACAATACAAAACATGTTAGTATCAAACATTAAAGTCCATGTTGAGTTTATACTATACTTATTCTTA
>Ga0325403_1000234_pt1 | contig 34406 bp, 14 predicted proteins | sample PopdelMetagenome_19_FD_205665 | JGI IMG/M metagenome (GOLD analysis project Ga0325403, IMG submission 205665) | Populus deltoides microbial communities from Bellville, Georgia, United States - Xylem-PdKOR-R4 | ecosystem: Host-associated > Plants > Phyllosphere > Stem > Wood/Secondary xylem... | reverse complement strand
GGCATAAGTCCGGTACCTTCAGCAAGTCGGCAGCAACCATGACATAGGAGTAACCTTCCGCATTGCGGGAGCTGAACGTAGAATTATAGGCAGTAGAATTTCCATTTTTGCAAGAAGAAGCATCCACTATATAGTCTGGAGGACTCAGTACAGGATTTTCGCAAGTTATAAAAGTTAATCTAAAGGTCATAAAGTCGGTGCGAAGTTTATCGAACCCAAAGTTATATGGAAGATAGTTCCTGTAGCTGATGTAATTATCATATGCGATGAGAGATCGATGAGGGATGGAGAAGCAATCATCCTTCTGAACAGCAGCTTCCACAAGTCGAACCGTGAAGTTACTGTATTCGATCGCCTGAACATAATATTTTACCGTCTTCAAGTATAAAGTTGGACGATTGTTTTCACAAACAAGTTCATAACTTTTGTGGCCGCAGCTTTTGGGATCGGTGTTTAATCGAAAAGGGTAGCTGATATTATGGATGTTGCCACAGGAAGAGGGAGAGCAGTAATTGCTGTTCTTTCTAGCACTGCAGCTATGGTGGATGGCTATGATCTGTAGAAAAAGAAGGGCTGCATATGCACCAAAGAGGTGACTTAATGTTCCACTGAACATCTGGACACCAATCGTTTTGTTACACTTTGGACATGAGTTTTATAGCATATGTTTTAGTAAATTACATGAAGAGCTCCTACCAAATTAAGAAGGGGTGGGCAGCTGCTTTATGGCTTCCAGTTAGGAAAGTCAAGCTAGTCGACATGATTGAGCTTCTAATTGTTTTGGCATGATTTGACTTTACACGAATCTAAAGTAATGAAGATGGCATCTAGATCTGAATTATTGCCGGTTCATTTAAATTACTTTTTGCCATCAAATTTGAACATTGAATTGCAGTCCACAGGGCTTGGCTTTTGGATATGGAAAATCACTGCTCGCGGAAAGCCAAGAGACACACGGTCTGTTGTTCAGAATTAGTAACCTGCCGCCCATGTGGAAGGTGGCAATCTACAGCTAAAAAGATAATGAACTTATCTCTAATTTAAAGTGTGAAAACAGAAGAGAGTGCTTTTTCGAAAGAAGAGAGTGATTGTCATTTCAAGGAGCTGATTAATGGAGGAGACTTCAAATTCAAACATCAATGAACTTATCTCTAGCTTGACAAACATCAAGTTGACATAATCTTGAAGTTTCAAGGTTGTCTCAATATTGACTAGCTAGCGATTGTTGACTAGCCAGCGATCGTATGCTTGTTTGTAGTTTAATGGTTTCACACTACCCAATTGCATGCTTATTTACTAAACATGTTTTTCTACTAAAATCATTTGGTTAATCAAAACACAGGATTGTTTTTAAATTATAATATATATATATTTTTTAATTATAACCGCAAAAATTACCGAACGAACAAACACTAAATGATTGCATTTTGAGTTTGTTTATTAGACAAAAATCCTAAATGGGAGAAAATAAAATTGAACTCAGCCCATTCCCCATTGTGTTTCATATATATCCATTTCTACGAGCAAAAGTCGTTGCTTTTTTGGCCTTTGCCACATGCAATATGGTATAAAAGAAGCCAACTTGTCAGCATTGAAATGAGTAATCCGTAGGTAGCTAGTTCTTCGTCCCCAAAATTGTAAATGGAAATACTAGTAGGCCAACTTGTGGGTGGTTCTTACTTCTTAAACGACGTGCATATAATAGTTGTTTTTTTTTTTTTCTGACAGACTTGGCATTCAAAATTCCAAAGCATCCAACTCTCCTGTGGTCACCCGTGATGCGTCTCAAAGTCTCTCTTCCTTTATATATAGTCGGATTCGATATGTATCATAAAAGTAACGTATAGTTTACTTTATTAAACATAATTTTAAATTAAATTATTGTATTAAACTGAAATTTTATCAGAAAATTTTAAAAATATTTTTTTATGTTAAGGTAAACTTTCAGATGAATCAGTGTTCGGTAAGGGCTTGCAATATAGGTCAGAATAGACCTATTTTATAAAAATCTTTTTCATACGAAGATGTGACAACTTGTTTTGAATTTTTTTTTTAATTTTACAAGGATCTTTAATGAGTTGTAGTATAATTTTCAAGTATGGTAAAGATTTATTAATGTTCCAAAATCATTTTTTTACAAGGATTTTTTTATTTATCCTAGTTACACAAGGAAAAAAAAAACTTTATGAGTTTCATTTTTATTTTTGTTAATTGCAGCCCAAGTTTTGTTTGGACTTAATTAATATTTTTTTTTAGTTAGGATTCAAGATTTTTTTGAATTAAAATTTGAGCTTATCAGTAACGATTTTGAGCTAATTTTTATAAGTGGGTCAATTTAGCCTATAATAATAGATTCATTAGGGTTAATTTCTCAAAACTATTTAAACACATAAGATTTAATTTTGATAATCATTAATGAATAATACTTTTTCTCCCCCAATGCCCCCGCTTTTTGAGTGTTGTGTAGGCACTTATTTATAGGTATGTGGTTTCGTCCACAATCATGTTGCTCCTCAATTTGTTTTTTGAAAGTTTTGATTTTTTTATATTTTGAAAATTTTTGAAAACAATCAATATTAACATTGACTTTACAAAACAAATCTAATTTTATAAATTAAGCATTTAACATAATTAACATTGACTTTACAAAACAAATCTAATTTTATAAATTAAGCATTTAACATACTTTTAAAATTTAAATTCTTTTAATACGACGTTGAAAATACTAAAAAAGATGCAAATATATAAAAAAAATACATTTTTTGAGGTTTTAGTTGTTTTTTTTGCTATTTTTGGTTTTTTTTAATTTATAAAAAAACATAGGTAAAAAATTAAGTAGCAACAATAAGTATTTTGAGTGTTACAAGGCCACGATGCCTCACAGCTTATCAGAGCTTATATTTGAGCTAAAGCTGAAGTCCTTGGTGTCATTGGCAAGGTTGCAACGGCTATCACTGGCAAAATCACATTAGGCTTGAAACCATGAAAGCTGAAAACTCATTGGACAAAATATCATGGTCATAGAACATATTGGTTATATTTTCTAGCAAATTAAAAAAGATCCACGCGTAGAATAAATCAAATTTATACGACATAAGTCAGCTCTAACCATGACATAGGAATATTATTAGATGTAGAATTATAATATGCAGAGCCATTTTTGCGAGTAGAAGTATCCTCAACAAAAAATAGAGGATTTAATATTGGATTTGCACAAGTTATGAAAATTAATATAAAAATGCCTATTCATCAGAGTCATTAAACCGACCAAAATTAGATAGAGAGTAATCCTTGTTGTTGAACTTATATTCGATTAAAGAACAACGAGGAATGGAGAAGCAACCATCCTTTCTGAATATCAGCATCAACAACTTGAATTATAAAGTTACTATAACTGATTGCCTCAATATAATATCTTACCTTCTTCAAGTACAAAGTTGGATGGTTGTTTTCACAAGCAAGTTCATATTTTTTTGTGGCTATAGCTTTTGGGATCGGTGTTTAATTGAAAAATATATATTATATTGGGTGCTCTGTAAGCTAGTTAATTACAAATTTTAACTAACATCCATATGATTTCGATTATCATCAAAGTTCAGATAGTTAAGGCATACAAAATTAATATATTACATAAATAAACAAACATATAAGAGTATTTCTATCAACGACCAAATTGATATGAAGAATCGATGCTACAACCATTGGACGGATCTCTTAAACTTGTTGGATTAGCCATATTGATCCTATCATCATTTGATGTCTGTTGTGGAACGAGAAAAGGCTTAGGAGGCATTTGTAGAGATTCAATATCTACTTGAAGCATCTGTACAACTCTGTGCATCGAGGGACGATCAATAGGCTTCAATTGTATGCACCATAATGCCACTATAATCATCTTTTTTATTGTATTCTTTTCCTGCTCTGTCGCTTGATCTTCAAGTATATCCCTTCCTTCATTAACCTGGTCATAAATCCATGAAGGGAAGTACATCTGACTTGAATGATCTGTCAATGCATTTAGATTTTTCCTTCTCCCAACCATTTCCATCAATAACATCCCAAAACTATAAACATCAGCTTTGTAAGAAACGCCTCCGATACTTTTGTAAAATAACTCAGGAGCCATGTATCCCATCGTTCCTCTAGCCATGGTAAGGGACACAACGCTATTATTAGTCGGATACAATTTTGCAAGTCCAAAATTTGAGACTTTTGGAGTGAAATTTTCATCGAGAAGAATGTTGTGAGGCTTGATGTCAAAATGCAAAATCTGCATGTCACAACCTTCATGTAGATATTCAATGCCACGAGCCACCCCTAGAGATATTTCATATAATATATGGTTGCTTAGCAGTATGCTTCCTTGCCTAGAAAAAATATATTTTTCAAGAGATCCATTAGGCATGAACTCATATATAAGAGCACACTTCGAGCCCTCAACAGTAAAGCCTATGAGTTGCACCACATTGCAATGGTGAATTCTTCCAATGGTGGCAACTTCATTGATAAAGTCTTGCCCATTAGCTTTTTCTTTGCGCAAAATTTTTACAGCCGCGAAACGACCACTACGAAGCTTTCCTTTGTACACCGAGCCATAACCTCCTTCACCTAACTTGTCATTGAATCCGTGAGTTATCTTCTTAATCTCCGAGTAAGAGTACCTTATAAGCGTGAGATTATGATCATGACTTTGCAAGAATTCTTCTATGTTACCAAACATTGATAAATGCCTTCTTCGCCATTTGTAGACCAATAAGGTTATAAGACATGGAAGCCCACAAAGGAATAATAATGTGTGATATATCCCTGTATATAGACATTATAAGAACATTAATCAATTATGGAAACATATTATTTGTTATTAGATTCCCACGTAATTGTTTTTCTAAATGAAATTATGATTCTTAATTCAAACATGTATCCACGAAAGCATCCAATTTTTTTAAATTTGAAATTCTTGTCACCAAATAAAATTAAACTAAGATTTCATTGATTTTAGGAGAAATTCAAAACATATATATATATATATATATATATATATATATATATATATATATATATATCTGTGTGTGTGAAGTTTTTCTTGCCTATATATGTTGTTTTCAAATTTTGTAATTTTATTCATTATTTTATAAAATATTTCTCTTTATTTGTTATAATAGTCATTAAAATGAGTCCTCAAAATTTAATTTATTTTTTTTCAATTCCATCCTAATCCTCTAATTTTAAACTTAGAGCTCTAATAAACAATGAAATAATTGTATATTTCACACCTCTATTCTTGATATTTTTAATATTATTTTTTTATTCATATAGTCCCTTTATTCTAGATATATTTTAATATGATCCCTTTATTGTGATTTGATCAATACTTCCATTAAATGTCAACGCATGCCAAGAATATAGAATTTTACACCTATACTTTAAAAAATAATAATTAAATAATTATATAAAATCAACAATTGAGAAATATTAGAAAAAAATGAAAATTCAAATAAGTTTGAAAAAAAATTAGATTGAAAAATGAAATTGACAAACCATTAGAAAAAAAAACACCATGGTGTATTGTAAATATTATTTTGTCATAAAAGAGAAAAATAAAATATGTTAATAGTCATTCTTTTTTATTTACATTTTTTATTTTTTAATATTTAATAAATTTTTAAATACTCCATTTCTTCTTTTACTAGATGATTTTCAATTTATTTTTTCTATTTTTAATTGCTATTTTGTTTAGATAAGCAAAAGATAATGGATGAAACCATTGAAGTACCAATACTTAGAGATAATATCACACTTAATGGTTTCGCATCTTAATACATCCACTGTCCATTTTTAGGTTTCAATGAAGGGTTGCAATTTTTTTTTATTTTAATCTAATATATATTTAATTTGTTTCTAATAGTTTTAGAAATTTAAAGTTTGATTTTTTTCCTAATGTTTCCCATTTGTCATTTGTTTATAATTTGTTTTATCTTTCTTTTATTTTTAGTAAAATTCGAGCTTGAATTTCTATATTTTTTACACTTCTCCATATTTAATGGAAAAATTGACATCGGTTGCAAGAAAAAACATAATTATAATGAGCAAAAAAAAAATACTTACCGATGAGCACAGGTAGTGTAATGAGCAAAACTATGAAAATGCTTAGTGCATCCGAAGGGATGGTCTTTGTTATATAAGGATAAGTATAAGGTCCTGCCAAATAAATACATGAAGGGCATGAAAACAAATAGAAACTAAGAAACACAAACAATATTACATAAAGGCAATGCTCTTGACATAGTTGCCTTGGACACAACCCTCCTCTGTAAGCCAACAAAAGTTTCAACAAGATCCTAATTTGAAGAGAGAAACTAAAATTGTAATAATTATAACCTATATATATATATAAAATATGATGTATAAACTATATTTTAAATAGATAAGGACTAAAATATAATTATTAAATTCAAAACAACTTCTATCTTGATGCTTTCATATGCTAAACAATGCATGTATAATTATATAAAAATATAGTTTATACATCATATTTTAGCAATAGTAAGATTCTTAATTAAATTATTAAGGTATTTTGAATTGTAATAATTTTAAACTTTTGTATGGTTTTTGTAATAATTTTATGATATTCTAACTAAACTAATATATAATTAAGTATAATTATCTAAATTAACACCAAATATTTAGATTAATAAGACATACATGACCCAAATGAAAGAAAACTTTCACATCCATTTTTTTAAGAGGAAGATTGTAACTTAGCTTAAATAAAACATACATGAACTGATCCTCACCGTTTCTATAAAAGTTGAATTTCAATCGTGGTTTCCCTACAATAACAGAAAAAGGAGCAATGTAAATATGTGAAATATAGTAGGATAAATATATTTCCTTTTCATTAATCACAATTCACAGATAAATTTATCCAGCCACCTTTTAGTTTTTTTTATTAGTAGAATATTAGTATATATTAGTACTCTTTTTAGAAAGTGTTATAATAAGATAAAATAAATTAACTCACTCGAGCTTTGATAATATTGTATCCACTCGCCATCTATATTCACCAAAAAAAAAAACAAAAGGTATTGTCAGTGTCTAAGATTTTGATATACAAAAAACTAGAGAAATGCATCAAATCCAGTCCGTATATTCTTTTTGCAAAATTGAGCCATAATAAATAAAGACTCCTCACCTGGTAAATACCTGTCTAGCGGCCATACATTGACTACATTTCAAGGAAAAGAAAACATTGCGTCAATGTTCAGAATCTTATAATTCATAAATTCGTAAAAGAAAACATTGCGTCTGTTTTGGTATTCAAATAACATGATAGCTAGAAATACACTTGGAGAGTTTAAAGCAAAATTAAGAAGAATATTCTCAATCAGCCATGAGTAATTGGGTCAAATTGTAAGACTTTTTTAGTTCAAGGACTAACTTCATTAGGTTTAGTTATTAGTTTTCTAACTTTTCTAAAACAACCTTCATAATTCATCAGGTCTTTCTATTTTAAAGTCATAAACTACTTTTCTTTAAACCTTTGATTTTCTATTCTAATTTCTTATCTCTTTAATTTTGTATAAATTTTACTTAATCTATATATATATATAATCTACATCTGTTTGATCATTAGATAATTACTGTTATCCTCCTAAATATTGAAGGAAGACAAAACTTAAATGGTAACAATGACAAAATAAAGTATCTTAGAAAAATTAATCTAAAACAGTTTATTTGGTGATAAAAGCCCTACATAAATTTAAAATTCATTTCATAAGTATTTAGTTGGTATAAGCCAACTATTTAAATAATCGAACAAATTTAGAGACCACAATAATTAATAAAATAAGTTTCAATTAAAAAATAATTTAATTCACCAAATAAAAAACAAAGCGATAGAAATAAATAATTAACATAAATACAAGGATAAATTAAAAATTTTATCAATTTTTTTAATTCATTAGCACATTAATTAACAATTACTAAAAGGTATGACTAAATCACTATAGCCACACCTACAAAACAATATTTATTATATTATTGTTTTGTCTTTTGAGTTTTTTATTTTATTTTTTAAATTTTATTATTTAATATTAGGTTATTTTGGAAATTATACTTCATAATTTTCTTTTAATGTTTTGGGGTTATATACTGGTTTTATGAATTTATTTTTATTTTTCTTGATTTCAACTTTATAATTTTTTTTATTTTTTATATAGGGTTATCTCAATTTCATGATCTAGTCATAAGTTTTGTAGGTTGATTCAGGTTGACTATATTAGTTTTTTGTTATTTTTTAAATGAATATTTTTTTAATTGGATTTTTTAATTTTTTTAAACTTAAATCGATGTTGTACCCTACTAATAAAAAAAACAATTCCAGCCTTAGAACCATTAAAAAATCATCCTCTGAGCTCATACTCAGAACTTACCTAATATATTCTCTGAGCTCATACCAGCATAATGGGTATTTATTGAGATGGATAGAGTGGATATCCTTAGTTCTTACATGAGTTTACGAAATAGCAAAGTTTCTAAAGATTTCTCTCTTCAATCCACTTTTTTAATGTCTTGAACCTTGTTTAGGTTTTATGTTCAAGAATTTAGATAAATAGAAAAGTTCTTACCAAGATAACTGAGTATACGATTAGTCAGAAAATCTGCAAGGAAAACAAATAAATGGTAAAGAGACTAAGTGACATCGATATTACTCTTTATTGGGGAATATAAAATAATTATGCATGGTGCATTTGATGTAAAAAGGTTGAGGAATTGTATATAATATTTTAAATTATCATTACAAGGTGAAAGTCAGTTTTATATAATATATAATTAATTTAAATTATGATAGGGAAAATATTTTTTTTTAAATAATTAATAAGGCTGTAATAAAGAGGTATAAGATTTTAAAATTTGAGAGAGAGACAAATTTGTGTGAGAGAGAGGTTTCATTGCTCATTGGATAATATATGTTAATGTTCCGTGTAGTGGTAATTGAGAATGTTTGAAATCTGCCACACTAATTTGGTGGTGACTGCACTTGTATTTATATACATCCAGTATGTAACGTATTACATGAGAAAGGAAGGTAACATTATACATTATTGTGAGCAAGAGGAAAGGAAGGAATTAGATATGATTGTGCTGTGATTAGGGCTGTGTATATATGGAAAGGCTTTGATTAAGGCTGATGATCTTCAACACCCCCCGCAAGCTGATCGTCGGGTTGGAACCGATGTTAAGCTTGGACCGGAAAAATTGAAAGAGAGCTTTAGGCACACTTTTGGTGAAGATATCAGCTACTTGTAAGTGAGAAGGAACATATTGTGTGCGAAGCTTGTCGGCAAGAACAAGTTCGCGAAGAAAATGATAATCTAACTCAACATGTTTGGTCCTCTTGTGAGAAACAGGGTTGGAGCTTAAGAAAATGGCACTTTTGTTGTCACATAAAAGAAGAGGCCGCTGTGGAAGAGAAACTTTCAGATCACGAAGGAGATGTGTGAGCCAAAGCAATTCTGTGGCAGTGAGAGCAAGTGCACGATATTCAGATTCACAACTTGAACGAGACACAGTAGGTTGCTTCTTGGCACTCTAGGAAACCAAATTGTTACCAAGGTAAATAGAATAACCAGAGGTGGAGCGACGAGTGTCAGGACATCCGGCCCAGTCGGCATCAAAATAAGCAACTAAAGTAGTAGGAGTGGCAAAGGGGCGGAAGGTGAGACCAAAATGCAGAGTCCCTTTGACATAACGAAGAATGCGTTTTACTGCAAGAAAGTGGTCATTAGTTGGAGAATGTAAAAACTGACTGACAGAGTTGACAACATGAGCAATGTCAGGACGCGTGATGGTCAAATATTGAAGGGCCCCAACAAGAGATCGATAAAGAGTAGGATCCGAAAACATAGAACCATCAGAAGATAGGTGCTGAGAAACAACCATGGGGGTATGAACAGGCTTGCTATCAAGTAACTGAGCACGAGTGAGAATGTCACGAGCATATTTTAGTTGACTAATAAAGAGACCATCAGTTGTGGATGTAGCTTCAAGACCAAGGAAGTAACTCAGAGAACCCAAATCCTTAGTAACGAATTCAGAATGAAGCTTACAAGTAAAACTGTGAAGAAGAGATGAGTTGTTGCCTGTAATGATGATGTCATCAACATAAAGAAGCAAATAAATAATGTCAGATTTCCTGTGAAAGACAAAGAGTGATGTGTCGGCACGACTGCAATAAAAGCCGAGTTGAGTGAGGAAAGAGCTGAAACGCTGAAACCAAGCACGAGGTGCTTGTTTGAGTCCATAAAGTGCTTTCTTCAATTGACAAACATGATTAGGGAAGCGAGGATCAATGTACCCAGGAGGTTGTTCCATGTAAACCTGTTCAGTAAGATGACCATTGAGGAATGCATTCTTGACATCAAGTTGACGAAGAGGCCATTTGTTTGTCACAGCTAGAGATAGGACAACACGGACAGTGGTAGCCTTTATAACCGGGCTGAAAGTGTCGGTGTAGTCAAGACCAGGTATTTGTGTATAGCCTTTAGCAACAAGGCGAGCTTTAAGACGATCGATGGAACCATCAGGCAAATATTTGGTCCGAAACACCCATTTAGAACCCACAATATTGGTGTCGGCTGGTCGAGGGACCAAATTCCAAGTGTGATTATTTTGCAAAGCCTGAACTTCTTCATCCATAGCGGCGAGCCAAGAAGGATTCTTAGCAGCAGATTTGAATCCTTTTGGTTCAACAGATGCCAAAAGAGCTGAGAGAAGACCAGAGGATCCCAAAAAAGCAAGATTTGCCGGGTGCCGAGTTTTAAAAATTCCAGCTTTGGCTCGTGTAAGCATAGGATGAGAACTCATCTGAGAGACAGCAACTGGAAGAGGAGGAGCCGGTTCAGTGGGTTCAAGGGAAGTTGAACTGGGGTCCGAGTGCTGCAGAGAAGAACCTGCAATAGAATCGTCCATCTGCATAGGCTCATTCACAGGATCAGTACAAAGAATACATGAGTTAGATCTGGACTGTGTAATATACGGGGAATGTGGCGTTGGGGAAGAAGCAGGCATGTTTTGATAGGGAGGGGTTGGTTCCAAAAAATTGGAAAATTGAAGGGAAGACATGGATTAAGCCTGAGAAGTATCTAGAGAGGGAAAGTAATTTTCATCAAATTGAGCATGTCGAGTGATATATATTCTAGATGTAGAAGGGTCAAGGCAACGGAACCCTTTATAAGAAGTGTTGTAGCCCATAAAAATGCAAGGAATACTTCGAGGGGAAAATTTATTTGGCATATAATCACGTAAACACGGATATACACGACAACCAAAGGGATGAAAATTCTCATAATTGGGAGGAGAACCATATAGAAGTTCAAAGGGGGACTTACCTTCGAGAAGCGGTGCGGGCAATCGGTTGATGATGTAAGCTGCAGTGCTAAAGGCATCAACCCAGAAGCGAGGAGAAGTGTGAGAATGGAAAAGAAGGGCCAAACCAGTTTCAGTCACATGACGATGTTTTCTTTCAGCTCGACCATTTTGGGCAGGAGTATATGGGCAAGATAGCTGATGATGGATACCCGAGGTACGAAGGTGAGTTTTGAAGCAATTGCTTGTAAATTCTGCACCACCGTCACTTTGAAAAAAATTTATGCGAGAAGAATATTGATTTTCAACAAATTTTTGAAATTGAATAAATGTATCATAGAAGTCAGATTTCAATTTCAAAGGATAAAGCCAAGTAAAGCGAGAATAATCATCAATAAACAAAACATAATAGTTATGGCCCAAATTAGATTTTACAGGTGAAGGACCCCATATGTCACAGTGAATTAGATCTAACACATTTGATGACTTGTGTTCATTACGAGTATAAGGCAAGCGATGATTTTTTGCAAGTTGACATGTGTCACATAATTTAGGAGATGGCAGTAAAGAGGTGAGATGAAGTTGTCCTTTTTTATTTAATAAAGCAAGAATAGAATGATTCACATGTCCAAGGCGTGCATGCCATAAATCATATGAAGCATGAAGAGATTTATTTTTAAGGACAGAAATAAATGCAGAATTGCCGCGCTCTAGCACATATAAGCCTCCATCACGTCTACCGGTTGCCACCACCTTTCCCGTTAGGCAATTCTGAACAGTGAAAAAATTATTAGCAAAAGTAACTGATAAAGGAAAATCATTTGTGAGTTTACTGATGGACAAAAGATTTTTAGTAAGGTGAGGAACAACCAAAACATCTAATAATTTAAGATCCGGGGAATGGGAAATATTGCCTGTGTGAGTAATGGGTAGGGACGCACCATTCCCTACAATTACACATTCCTTACCCGTGTAAGCTATGGACTGCTCCAATGTGGAATTATCTGGAGTCATGTGAGCTGAAGCCCCTGTATCCAAAAGCCAATCAGATTCAGCAAGGAATGCTGTGGATTCATGCCGGTCATAGCGCTGCTTACAGCGATCAGCATAATGTCCCTCCAGGCGGCAGATCTGGCAGCGTGGTGGATGACGACCTTGGTTGGTGTGAGTACGGCTCTATCCAGAATGAGAAGAGTTGCTATTGGACCCGTATCCACGACCACGATTTTGGCGAAAGGAGCTGCTTCCACGATGAGAAGAGCTTCTGTTGGCAGTGAATGCTGCAACTGGAGGCGCTAAAGTCTCCAGAGATTTTTGAAAAATTTCAAAACTCTCAGCTTTAGAGACAAGATCAGAGAAACAGGGGAGAAGAGCTTGTGCCATATGGGCAGTTGAGAAAGTGGAGAAATCTGGCCCGAGACCACGAAGAAACCAGTGAACTTTGTCGGTTTCATCAACTGGGCGACCGATTGCATGAAGCTGATCGCATAAAACCTTGAATACACGGGCATAGACAGTGACTGGACGGGTGCCACACTTCATCAATTGAAGGTCATCTTTGAGACGAATCTCACGAGCCTTGGAGCGGTGGCTGAAGGTGCTTTCCAAGGCTGTCCAGACCTCATGGGATGTGGAGAGGCCGACAGCTTCAGCCATTGCTTCCTCTGTGAGAGAGGAGAGGAGAAGGCTGAGGAGGCGTTGGTCAGTTGCTTTCCATGCTAGGTAACTGCTGTTTGGTGTCTGAGAGGTGGGAGGATCAAATGGTGGTGGCGGCACAAGGGTGCCATCCACATGACCCAGCAGACCTTGGCTGTCAAGAAGAGGAAGAAGCTGACTCTTCCATAGAAGATAATTGGAGGAGGAGAGCTTGATTGTAACCATGTGAATCATGGTGTTGAAAGGAAGAAGAGTGGGAGAAGAATCGGATGAACTGGAGGCCATTTGGATCGTGGGATGTTAATCCAATGAAAGCTCTGATACCATGAGAATATTTGAAATCTGCCACACTAATTTGGTGGTGACTGCACTTGTATTTATATACATCCAGTATGTAACGTATTACATGAGAAAGGAAGGTAACGTTATACATTATTGTGAGCAAGAGGAAAGGAAGGAATTAGATATGATTGTGCTGTGATTAGGGCTGTGTATATATGGAAAGGCTTTGATTAAGGCTGATGATCTTCAACAGTAATAATAACAACAATTAATAATAATAATAATAATTAATTGTTATTATTATTTCAAACAAAACATTATAAAATATATATGATAATCTTTTTTCTATGAAAGTTGTTCATATCATGTTTATATTCACAAATTGATCTGAAAAAAATAACCATGAAGTGAAAGAGCTACTTACCTATTGCAATTCTGATCGGACCACCCCTTATTAAGTCTATATATATATAAAAGAAAGAGTTAAATTAATAAAATTAATTAAAAACCTTTTAAGAGAATAACTATATGCAGCTCATATCAATGAAAGAACTAATATGAGCTTAAGACAAACGGTAACGCATAATTTTTCTCTTTGTGTGTGTGTGTGTGTGTGTGTGTGTGTGTGTGTGAGAGAGAGAGAGAGAGAGAGAGAGAGAGAGAGAGTAACGTACTGCAATTCTTGTTTATGTTGGCTTCATCAAGTTTGCAGCGGTTCTCTTTCAGAAAATCACAACAGGCCCGAGACCATGAAAGATAAAACCCATATAGAATACTATCTTGGACATCTATATAGGAAATATTGGTCCCATTTTTCAGCTGATCAAAAGTGAGATGCAGGGGATATATCAAATTTACATGGCACGAGTCCGGTATGTCCCCGAAGGAAAAATAACCAATTAAGACATAGCTGGAATAACCCTCCATATTGTGGGAATTAAAAAGACTACTACCATTTTTGCATGAAGAAGTATCCACAATATAGTCTGAATAACCCTTCAGTATTGGATTTGGGCAACTTATAAAAATAAAAGTTGTAAAGTTGTAAAGATAAAAGTTATCGAGCCAGAAAATTTCATATGGAAGATAATCCATATGATATTGACTGGTGTCGGAGGAAGGATCTACGATTAAAGAATGACGAGGGATAGAGAAGCAATCATCCTTCTGAACATCAGCATCTACAACTCGAATCGTGAAGTTGCTGTAATCGATTGCCTGGACGTAATATTTTGCCCCCTTATTCTTCAAGTATAAAGCTGGGCGGTTGTTTTCACAACTAAGTTCATATTTTTTGTTGCCGCAGCTATTGGGATCGGTACTTAGTCGAAAAGGGAAGCTAATATTATGGATGTTGCCGCAAGAAGATGGAGCGCAGTAAACACTGTTCTTTCTAGCACTGCAACTCTGGTGGCCGGCTAGGATGACTAGAAGAAGAAGGGCTGGATATGCACCGAAAAGGTGCTTTAATATTCCACTCAACATCGAGAGAAAACTTGCAGGGAAAAAAAAAATAATGGTTTTGTTTTTGTTACTCTGCCTGCATATATATATATATATTCGAATGCGAAAGGGTGAAGTCTTCGAATTATTGCATGGTTACTGAAGCATTAGGAAATTACATGAAGGGTTCCCAAGCTTTTATGACTTTGCCGCAATTACAAAATCAAGGTAGCGGTCGTCTTGGCCCGTTCTGTCAATTAATATATGAAAAGACTTTGACCTATATAAAATTATAAATTAAACACAGTGAAGAGCATACTACTTTAATATTAGCAAAGACAGGGGTCACTTTTGTTGTTCATGTGAACATTCAACCATTTAATTTTGTTTGTTGTTTTATTTGAACTTTTTTTTTCCTTTTAATTTCACGTCAAATTAAATTGAATTAGCTTTAAATTATCATGAAAATTAAAAAATTAAAAGAAAAAGGATTGAAAGTAAGACTAGAAAAAATACTTGTCTCAAATCAAATTCATGACAATTTTTATTTTAATCTAAAGATTTATTTTATTTATTTTTTAGTTATTGTCTTTGAAAGAAGAGAAAAAGTCGCTTGAAAAAGATGAAGAGAGAGAAAAATTCATTGAATGAGCTACTTTTTAGAGATGACACTTGTCGTTCTTGGTGTTTCATTTGACGATGAAAGTTTGATAGTGATGATTGTTTTCTTTAAACATCTTTGAGAAAAGAGACCGGGCTTTATTTAGAGAATTTTAATTTTGTTAATTTTTAGTTTTTTAGATGATTTTGAGGGGTTTTTTTTGTTATTATGTGATTTGAGGGAGTGTTTGTGGTGTTTTTAAGTGAAAAATACATTAATATTTTTTTATTATTTTAATCTTTTTAGTATCCAAGAAAAATTATACATGTACTAAAAAATAAAAGGAAATGGTAAATTCTAGTAGAAATTATATAACTATAATTTTATTTTTTTTTGTTGCAGCAAGTATCATAGTGATGATAAATATATATTTTTTGGGTTTTTTTAGAAAAACAATTTTTCTTAGATTTTTCTCTCTTTATACTTGGCATATTTATCACTTAAAACTTGATCTATTTATAAACATTTTTTTTTTATCTTCATTGTTTTGTTTTTTTTTCTTAACACTTTTTTTTTGGAAAAAAGAATATTTTTTATTCTTTACACTTGGAATATTTATCACTCTATACTTGACCTATTTATACAATTTATTTTGTTCTTATCTTTATTCTTTTGTAACTTTTCCTCTTTTTTCTTTACACTTTTTTTTTTTGAAAAAATATTATACAAATTGTCATCACCCAATTTTGGGTGATTCCCCAAAATTCATTTTTTTCCCAAAAAAATAAAAAATAAAAAATAAAATAAAAGCTGGCAATGTGGAGAAAGCCGACCAAGAAAGGCTGCAAAATAGGTGAAAATCAAGCTGCAATTTTCGGAAGAATTTCAAGGCCCAAGTGTATGCTGTTATGCCCAAAAATAGAAAAATGCAAATTCAAAGGTCAAATTAAATGATTATTGGACGAATTTGCATAAGAATTAAGTCCAATGACATAATTAAATTTTTAATGGGCCAATTTGATTTAATCATGGGCCAAATTGAATTTTAATTATGTTCAAGAATTAATTTGGGTCCAATTGAAGGATTTAATTAAGTGCAAGGACTTAATTATACTTTAAGCGGGTCAAATTAATTTGAGGGCTTAATTGGTGAAAAATTAAGTTTGGGAGCTTAACTTGGACTTAATTGAAAAATCAGAGTTTTAAGAGACCCAATTTAATTTTTACCAAGTGAATTGATTGAAATTAGGGGCCAAACACAAAACTTGAGGGATCAATTTTAAAGCCCGAAAAAACTATTTTGTCTATAAATAGCCTTCATTTTCAGCTAAGCAAAGGGGGGGACAATTTTGAAAACATCTGAAAAAATACAAAAAAACCTAACCCTAAACCTATCTTTTTTTCAAGAGGAGCCTTCATTTTCCTTCTCCCTCTCCAGCCGGTTCCAGCATCTTCTTCCCTCCTCAAACCGGCACCGTTTTCCTCTCCATCGTCTTCTCCTCCAAAAACAGAGACCGGCCACTCCCCTTTGCCCTCTGGTTTCTTCTTCTTCCAGCAGCGACGGCCCCTTCCCGTGAAGCAGCACCGTCTTCCTCCAGCAGACCCAGTTGCTCCACCCAACAGCCTCCACAGCGGCTCCCTTCTTCCTCAGCTCCGACTCACACACGGCTGTGCCCACAGACCCGCAGTTGCTCCCTGCGCCCAGGAAACACTTCCTTCTCCTCCTCTCAGCGGCAGTTCGTCTCCATCAACAGCCGCCGGCCACACCTGGAGAAACCCACACCTGTAGCAGCTCCTCCCAGCTCCCTCCTCACTTCTCCTCAGCCAGCGGAGCTTCCCCCCATTTCAACAGATCCTTTTCTCCTTCGGTCTCCTCCACAGCCACCGAACGGAGCCAGCAAGCCACCTCGCCGTCTCCTTCAACCAGTGCCCACAGACCACCAGCTCCATGGTCCAGCGACCAGCCACCTGAAGAAGAAGAAACCGGATCTGCAGTGAAGCAAAACAGACCGTTGCTTGTGTTTTTTTGTGTTTTGCAGGTAGTGGTGTTCCTCACAGCCGGCAGGGAAGGGAAGAGAAGGAGAAAGCAGGGCAGATCCGCCCATTTCCGGGCATCATCAGTGACGGTGGCGCGTTGCTCCACGCGCCGCCACTGTTGCTGCGATTCCAGAAGTGTTTCTTTGTAATTCCCGGAGTTTTGGGGACAGTTTTGTAAATTTTGGATTATTTGATGTAAATTTTATTTAGTTTTGAATATTATAATTTGTATTGTGGATGTAAAAAAAAAGGAAAAAAAAAGAAAAGGAGAAAAAAAAGAAAAGAAAAAATATAGAAAAAATGTATGTGTGTGTTTGAATGTTTTTATGGATATATTTTTTAGGATAAAATTGCAAGGAATAAAGAAGGATTTAATATTTTGATTGGATCACAGTGTAGAAGTACAAACTTGTACGGAAGTTGTATTTCTAAAATCCGATTAAAAGACAAAATTTTTAAAACTTTTTTAACACATCACAGCCACGAAGTAGCTTACCTCAGGTAGGGTGCGTTAGAGGTGCTAATACCTTTTCTAACCACAACCAGTCCCTTACCTGCGAATCTCTGACAAGACCAATACATGTGGGTTTCCTAGTAACCCTCAATTAAATACTAGGTGGCGACTCCCAACAAAATCAATTCCAATAACAGAGAGAAAAACCGTCATCGCCAGGAGCGGACGCCGCGCGTGGATTTCGACGTGCGACACAAATAATAAAAGAAAATGATGTTTCATTGTAGTAATTCAATGTTGTCCATTTTTCTACTATGTTAAAAAATAACTTGAAGTCTCACACGTCTTTATTAACACTTATGATGTCTCAAATCACCTCATTTAAGCATGCATTTAATTTAAAAAATCGAGAACCATTTGTGTCAATAAATACAAAATAAAATTGTTAACATGTTTATTCGACTTGCCTCGCTACGGATTGAATAATTTTTTTTCAATTGCAAGAAAATGAATATGTAGATTTTGTTAACTTGTTGTTTCACATCAAGTACAAAATAAAACTATGAATCAAAAAGTTGATACTTACATATAATAAAATAAAATGAATATTGTCCAAGCATGAAATAGGAATAACCTTCCATGTCCAAGGAGTTGGGAGAAGAAATACTACCAATTTAGCAAGAAAAAGTATCCACGAAAGAAAAAAAGGACTCGATATTGGATTCGGGCAACTTAAAAAAGTTAATGTAAAGAGGGGATAATAAAGGAAAACGCGATATGGTTTATATAGATTGTCGTTGTTGTAGTTGTTATGTTTCCTGAAATATATATATATATATATATGTAATGAAAACAATAAATTTAAAATTTTTTTAGAGTTCCAAGGATCTCGTTAGACAAATTGAAAGTTGTTTTAGAGTTTATGCAAAGATCACCTGAAGATCATATGTTCTTTTTTAGCTTTGAATATTTGCTTCAATTAGGCTAGGTTGTCACAAATCACAACATGTTCAAATGTCTAGCATCTAATGATAATTCACACAAATCACCAACAAGAAATCTCTTAAATCCTTTTAGAAGAGAGATATTTATATACTTTAGAGTGCTAGCATGTTTCTTTTGTATTTAGGTGTTTTTATATTATACTTTTCTCACCTTTTCATAACATTCCTCATAGAAAATAAGAGGCATAACATTCTATTTATAGAAAAACCTATAAACCCTATAAATAATAAAATATCAATTTTTCTCTTAAATAATATCACATATATTAATTTAGGCTAATTTTAGAAATTATTCAATCAAGTCCCTACTTGATTTTTCTAGGTCTAGAATTGTAATTCCATGTATAAATTACATTCTAGTCCTCAATTTTTAAAACTTATTTACAATCAAGTCATACTTGATTAATCATCCAATTTTAATTTTTAACCAATGGTTATGTGTGTGACCTATTAGGTTTTTTAATAAATTAACCCAGATATAAATCAAAATCTTAAATAAAATAAGATTAAATAAATTAATTTATTATTAATTCACTAATTGATTGATATACATTTGAAGATCAGGTACAATATGTAGTAACATATCATGGTCCTTAAAATATTAGAAAAGTTATAAGTGATTTGACTTAACCTTTCAGTGACTAATTTTTCATTATAATTATTATCCCTTCATTAATAAATTTAAACATTATAACATGGAGTGTGTCTACTATGTTAAATCATGTTTGTTCTCAATATCATAGTCATTGATTCTTCTAATAAGATTTGAAATTCTTTTCAAACCTCATTCCACCTTGTGCAAGGGTTTACAATCAATATTATTTGAGAACATATGAATTTTTTTTTAATTCATATAGAGTGATGAATCATCTCTTGATTGCTCAAATAACTTCATATAGTTCATGTTATACACAATATCTACCCATATGTTACCCTTGATTATGACAACATGTAGCAGGATCAAAATACAACACTTTCTATAGAAGATAACTTAGTGATCTCAAGTTTAAGGATTACTTACATAACCATCATTTGAGCTTTTCCATAGACACAGGTGATATCATTATATGAAATTCTCATGTGGGTCAGTTCAGTGTATATGTCATCTAATAAGTACCTACATATTAGTTCTAAGTATCTTTCATACCTCAGTTTATGAGAAAAACTGTTTCTTTTCATAAAATAAATAACATAATATATATCAGTCTCAACAACTCTAATTGATGTTCGGTCTTAATAAAACATTGATGAGGAACATTTAGGACTAATGTTTTGAGACAATATGAATCTTATAATTATAACAACTTTATAATTTTCTTTACAAAATATTTTTATCTCAAGAATTTTATCATACTCTAAATTTATTAATTAAATATTAGATTTATTAATAAAAACTGCAGCTACGGTGGATGGCTATGATCTGTAGAAAAAGAAGGGCTGCATATGCACCAAAGAGGTGCCTTAATGTTCCACTGAACATCAGGACACCGATCGTTTTGTCATGATTTGACTTTCTGTGTTGTGTTTTTTATTCTTGGATAACTTTCTGGATTTTTCAACGAATCTAAAGTAATAAAGATGGCATCAATCTTTTCAAGGTTGTCTCAATCTTGACTAGCTAGCGATCGTATGCTTGTTTGTAATTTAATGGTTGTCCCAATTGCATGCTTATTTATTAAACATGTTTTTCTACTAATCATTTGATTAATCAAAACACAGATTGTTTTTAAATTATAATTTATAATATTTTTTTCAATTATAACCACAAAAATTACTATATTACCGAACAAACACTAAATGATTGCATTTTGAGTGTGTTTATTAGACAAAAGTCCATTGCATCGGGTGTTTCATATATATATCCATTTCTTCGAGCAAAAGTCGTTGCTTTTTTGGCCTTTGCCACATGCAATATGGTATTAAATAAGCCACCTTGTAGATTAAATATCTATCGCTGGATAGCTGTCAACATTGAAATGAGTAATCAGTAGGTAGCTAGTGCCTCGTCCCCAAAATTGTAAATGGAAATACCAGCAGGCCACCTTGTGGGGGGTCCTTAAACGACGTGCAGATATAGTTTTTTTTTTTTTTTTTTCCTGACAGACTTGGCATTCAAAATTCCAATGCATCCAACTCTCCTGTGGTCACCCGTGATGCGTCTCAAAGTCTCTCTTCCTTTAATATATATATATATATATATATATATATGGAAGGTCAGATTCGAATAGTATCATAAAAGTAATGTATAGTTTACTTTATTAAACATAATTTTAAATTAATTATTGGATGAAACTAAAATAAATTTTAAAAATATTTTTTTATATTAAGGTAAACTTTTAGATGAATCAATGTTTGGTAAGGGTTTGCAATATAGGTTAGAATAGGCTGTATAAATTTTATTTTTTATTTTCTTTTAACTTATGGATTTTGTATTTGATAAAGAAAAATTTATACGAAGATATGACAACTTGTTTTGAAATTTTTTTAATTTTACAAAATCTTTTTTATATGAAGATACGACAACTTGTTTTGAAAATTTTCTAATTTTATAAGAATTTTTAATAAGTTGTAGTATAATTTGTAAAGTTTTATTAATGTTCTAAAATCATTTTTTTACAATAATTTTTTATTTATCCTAATTACATAAAAAAAATTATGATTTATGAGTTTCTTTTTTATTTTTATTAATTACAGCCCAAGTTTTGTTTGCACTTAGTTAATAGTTTATTTTTAGTTAGAATCCAAAACTTGTTTGAATTAGAATTTGAGCTTATTAGTAAAGATTTTGAGTCAATTTTTATAAGTGGATCAATTTAGCCTATAATAATAAATCCCTTAGAGTTAATTTCTCAAAACTATTTAAATATATAAGACTTAATTTTGATAACCATTAATAAATAATATTTTTAACTTTTTCAGTTTTAATGTGTAAGAAAAATTCCTATATTTTTTTATTTTTAAACAAACTAAATCTAAGTTATCTAAGCTTTATTCCCACAGTAATGGCGTTTTAAGAGGAGTTTTTATTGTATCAAATCTATTTTAACACATCACCTAATTCTCTCTCAGACGAATCAAGCAAAAGGGTTGTTTCCATGACAGATTATTCAGGGCAATTTTCAAGGAGTCGGTTTTTATGGAGTCGGTGATTGTTTTCTTTCATAAAAGGATTGATATTCTCCTATAAAAGGCCACTTCCAGACACCAAAAAAAGGGGGGAGAAGGAAGAGGAAAAAAGAAGAGAAAAATTGAAAAGAGTGGTTGGAGTATAGAGAGGTCGGAGTGAAAAAAACAAGAAGAAAAGGCCAAGGTGAAAGCTGGCATTAACAACTATTGCTGGTCTCTTGTGGATTTTGTTGGTGAAACAAATATTTTTCCTTTTCTTCAAGAGTAGTACCATCATCTTTCCAAGTATGTTTCTTTTTTTTGTTCTTAACACCTAAGCTTGCTCCCATGAATTCATTCCACTTATGGGTGTTTTTGTTTGTATCAAAAGAAGAATAACGAGAGAATGGAATTGATTTCTTTTTGAAGAGATGTTTAGAAAAAGTTCCAATTTGATTGATCCTGATGAAACCAGCTTCACTAAAATCAAAATTCTCTGTGTAAAAAGCTTGCATTAAAATTATGAGGACTTTTCCTCAGTAAACCAACCAACACATGGATAATCTCGGGTTCATAAAATCTGGTTGATGATCTAAGCTTGCATCCTGTTTGCTTCAAGTTGCAGTACTTTCTTTGCTCTTCTTTCTTTCCTTCCACGCCTCTGCTTGCCGCGTGAATTTGTGTTTAGGGATTTGGGTCAGTAAAAGATGTTTGAGCTTTAGGTGGATCTGGGTTTGGTATGATAATGGGCTAATGTGGGACTTCTTTTGGACCGTTCAGCTTGGACCTTGGGCCGTGTGTGATGGGCTATGGGCCAGGGAACTGGTCTGTGGGTTAGTGTTTTCAGGTTTCAATGTACACTAGGCTGGGCTTAGGCTTTCCTTGGTAAATGTTGATGAGTTTCTAGCTATGGTTTTGATTATTTGGGCCGGTTGGTTTTGGGCTGCATTCATGGGTTTGATGGGTTAGGGTCTAGCGTACTCACGTTCATATATAAGAAGAAATCATCAAATTACTGTAGTCTTGTGTTGGTGCTGCCTTTGCTTATACCGGTCATATAAACTCAATCCTCCAATTTTTACAAAACTCTAGCCTCAAAAGGCTCCAAGGTCTCACTAATCATCACTTTTTTTTTGTCAAGTGTATGGAATACCAAGCAAGTTGGCAGATCATTCAAGTCAAATGTATTTCCCTTTTTCGATTATTTTTTTTTGATTTTCTCAGATTAATCGGTTATTCGGTTTTTTTACTCACTCCTAGTCGCAGTGGCTCTCACTAACAAAATCACATCACGCTTGAAACCATGAAAGCTAAAAACCCATAGGACAAAATATCATGGACATAGAACATATTAGTTATATTTTCTAGCAAATTAAAAAAGATCCATGTGTATGATAAATCAAATTTATATGGCATTAGTCAGCTCTAACCATGACAAATCAAATTTATATAACATATATTAGATGTAAAATTATAATATACAGAGCTATTTTTGCAAGTAGAAGTATCCACAACAAAAATTGAAGGATTCAATATTGGATTTACACAAGTTATGAAAATTAATACAAAAATGCCTATTCGCCAGAGTTATTGAACCGGCCAAGATTAAATGGAGAGTAATCCTTGTTGTTGAACTTGTATTCGATTAAAGAACGATGAGAAATGGAGAAGCAACCATCCTTCTGAGTATGAGCATCAACAACTTCAAACATGAAGTTACTATAATCAATTGCCTCAACATAATATCTTACCTTCTTCAAGTATAAAGTTGGAGGGTTGTCTTCACAAGCACGTTCATATTTTTTTATGGCTATAACTTCTGGGATCGATTGGTGTTTAATCGAAAAGAGTATAAAATATTATAGATACAGTGGTTGTTGTTCTTTCTAGCACTGCAACTATGATGGGTAGATAGGATGCCTAGAAAAAAAAGGGTTGCTTACGCGCCAAATAACTTACATACCTTTCCAAATTTTTAATAAAAATAAAATAAAAGGAAAGGAAACAATGTCATAATAGAACAAACATTAAGCAATTTTAGAAATTCATATTTTAATGTGAGAACAATGCATGACTAGTGTATATTGAGGGCTTTGTAAGCTAGTTAATTGCAAGTTTTTAACAAACATCCATATGATTTCAACTATCATTAAAGTTTAGATAGTTCAGGCACGCAAAATTAACATATTACTTAAATAAACAAACATACAAGAGTATTTGTATCAACGACCAAACTGATATGAAGAATCGATGCTACAAACATTTGACGGATCTCTTAAACTTGTTGGATTAGCCAAATTGATCCTATCATCATTTGATATCTGTTGTGGAACGAGAAAAGGCTTAGGAGGCATTTGTAAAGATTCAATATCTGCTTCAAGCATCTGTACAACTCTGTGCATCGAGGGACGATCAATAGGCTTCAATTGTATGCACCATAATGCCACAATAGCCATCTTTTTTATTGTGTTCTTTTCCTGCTCTATCGCTTGATCTTCAAGTATATCCCTTCCTTCATTAACCTGGTCATAAATCCATGAAGGGAAGTACATCTGGCTTGAATGATCTGCAAATACATTCAGATTTTTTCTTCTCCCAACCATTTCCATCAATAACATCCCAAAACTATAGACATCGGCTTTGTAAGAGACACCTCCGATACTTTTGTAAAATAACTCAGGAGCCATGTATCCCATCGTTCCTCTAGCCATAGTAAGGGACACAACGCTATTATTAGTTGGATACAATTTTGCAAGTCCAAAATCTGAGACTTTTGGAGTGAAATTTTCATCGAGAAGAATGTTGTGAGGCTTGATGTCAAAATGCAAAATCTGCATGTCACAACCTTCATGTAGATATTCAATGCCACGAGCCACCCCAAGAGAAATTTCATATATTTTCTGGTTGCTGAGCGGTATGCTTCCTTGCCTAGAAAAAATATACTTTTCAAGAGATCCATTAGGCATGAACTCATATATAAGAGCACGTTTTGAGCCCTCGACGGTAAAGCCTATGAGCTGCACCACATTGCAATGGTGAATTCTTCCAATGGTGGCAACTTCATTGATAAAGTCTTGCCCATTAGCTTTTTCTTTACGCAAAATTTTTACAGCCGCAAAACGACCACTACGAAGCTTTCCTTTGTACACCGAGCCATAACCTCCTTCACCTAACTTGTCATTGAATCCGTGAGTTATCTTCTTAATCTCTGAGTAAGAGTACCTTATAAGCGTGAGATTATGATCATGACTTTGCAAGAATTCTTCTATGTTACCAAACATTGATAAATGCCTTCTTCGCCATTTATAGACCAATAAGGTTATTAGACATGGAAACCCACAAATGAATAATAATATATGATATATCCCTGCATATAGACATTATAAGAACATTAATCAATTATGGAAACATATTATTTGTTATTAGATTGCCATGTAATTTTTTTTTCTAAATGAAATTATGATTCTTAATTCAAACATGTATCCACGAAAGCATCAAATTTTTTCAAATTTGAAATTCCTATCACCAAATAAAATTTAACTAAGATTTCATTGATTTTAGGGAAAATTCAAAACATTAAAAAATATATATATCAAGTTTTTCTTGACTATATATGTTGTTTTCAAATTTTGTAATGTTATTCATTACCTTATAAAATATCTCTCTTTGTTTGTTAGAACAGTCATTAAAATAGTCCTCAAACTTTAATTCATTTTTTTAATTCCATCCTAATCCTCTAATTTTAAACTCAGACCTCTAATAACAATGAAATAATTGTATATTTCACACCTCTATTTTTGATATTTTGAATATTATATTTTTATTTGTCCAGTCCCTTTACTCTAGATATTTTGTAATATGATCCCTCTATTGTGATTTGATCAATACTTTCACTAAATGTCAACATGTCAACGCATGCCAAGAATATATAATTTTATACTAATGGGTATCTATTGAGATGGGTAGAGTGGATATCCGTACTCGACCTTTCACCATCTTACATGCAATATCTCAAGATCTCAGGTAGAAAAGTTAGAGTTTACGTAATAGCAAAGTTTTTAAAGATCTCTCTCTCCCCGATCCACTATTTTATTAAGTTCTTACCTAGATAATTGAGAAAATTAGTCAGAGCACCTGTAAGGAAAACAAACAAATGATAAAGAGACTAAGTAACATCGATATTACTCTTTATTAGGGAATATAGAATAATTATGCATGGTGCATTTGATGTAAAAAGGTATATAATATTTTAAATTATCATTACAAGGTGAAAGTCAGTTTTAGATAATATATGGGGTGTAAAATTTAAATTATGATAGAGAAAATATTTTTTTAAAAATAATTAACAAGGCTATAAGAAAGAGATACGTATAAGATTTTAAAATGAGAGAGAGAGAGAGAGAGAGAGAGAGAGAGAGATAAATTTCATATACAATTGTGGAGGGGGTGTTTAAAAATCAAGCCCTTTGGATAATATATGTTAATGTTCCGTGTAATGGTAATAATAACAACAATTAATAATAATAATAATAATAATAAATTATTATTATTATTATTTCAAACAAAATAAATAGATAATAAAATATGATAATCTTTTTTCTATGAAAATTGTTCTTATGATCATGTTTATATTCACAAATTGATCTAAAAAAAATAACTGTGATGTGAAAGAGCTACTTACCTGTTGCAAATTGGATTGGAGAAACGCTTAATCCTACAACTATATATATATAAAAGAAAGAGTTAAATTAATAAAATCCTTTTAAGAGGATAATTATATGCAGCTGATATGAATGAAAGAGCTAATAAGAGCTTAAGACAAACGGCAACGCATTATTTTTCTCTTTTTATCAGCAAACTGTGAGCTGTTAAGATATTTATGTGCGCGTTTGTGTGTGAGAGAGAGAATAACGTACCGCAATACATGCTTAGGTCGGCTTTATCAAGTTTGCAGCGGTTCTCTTTCAGAAAATCACAACAGGCCCGAGACCATTTCAGATCAAACCCATATACAATACTATCGTGGACATCTATATAGGAAATATTGGTCCCATTTTTTGGCTGATCAAAAGAGAAAGACGCGGGATACATCAAATTTACATGGCACAAGTCCGGTATGTCCCCCACGAAAGAACCAGTACTAGAGTCAATGGAATAGTAATAGGAATTAGAATGGGCAATAAAGACATAGGAATAATTGTGGGAACTCGGAGAAGAAATATTAGACGTAGAATTAAAAAGAGTACTCCCATTTTTGCATGAAGAAGCATCCACAATATTGTATGAAGGACTGATCAGTATTGGATTTGGGCAACTCATAAAAACAAAAGTTGATGTATCATATGAAAGATAATAATCCCCGATGTAGGAATCATAATCGTTGGTTAAAGAATGAAAGCAATCATCCTTCTGAACATCAGCATCCACAACTCGAATCGTCAAGTTGCTGTAATTGATTGCCTGAACGTAATATCTTACCGTCTTATTCTTCAAGAATAAAGCTGGGCGGTTGTTTTCACAAGTAAGTTCATATTTTTGGTTGCCGCAGCTATTGGGATCGGTACTTAGTCGAAAAGGGTAGCTAATATTATGGATGTTGCCACAGGAAGAAGGAGCACAGTAAACAGTACTGTTCTTTCTAGCACTGCAACTCTGGTGGCCGGCTAGGACGACTAGAAGAAGAAGGGCTGGATATGCACCGAAAAGGTGCTTTGATATTCCACTCAACATCGAGAGAAAACTTGCAATAATGGTTTTGTTTTGTTACTCTGCCTGCATATATATATATATATGGTGGTCTTGAGAACAATACTCTTTTATATAAGCTGGGTCCATCCTCATTCAATACGAAAGTGATCGATCATGGGTCAAGTCTACGAATTAATTATGGCATGGTTCCTACTGAAGCATTAGGAAATTACATGAGGAGTTCGCACCAAAGAAAAGGGGAAGCCAACTTTGAATTTTATAAAAATGAACAGTACATAATGGTAACATGAAGGTTCCTACCGAAGAAAGTGAAGGCAATTACAAAATCAAGGTAGTGGTCGTCTTGGCCCGTTCAGTCAATTAATATCTGAACAGACTTTGACCTATATAAACTTATAAATTAAACACAGTGAAGAGCATAGTAGGTACTTTAATATTAGCAAAGACATGAATCAGTTTTACTGTTCATATGAAAATTCAACCATTTAATTTTGTTTGTTGTTTTATTTGAACTCTTTTTTCCTTTTAATTTCACGCCAAATTAAATTAAATTAGATTTAAATTATCATAAAAATAAAAACAAATTAAAAGAAAGAGTACTGCAAAGTATAGTAAAACTAGAAAAATAATTACTTGCCTCACACCAAATTCATGATAATTTTTATTTTAATTTAAAAATTTATTTTGTTTATTTTTTAGTTATTAAAGAGAATTTCGTTGTTGGAGCCACTTTTTAGAAATGACACTTGTCGTTATTGATATTTCATTTAGCGATAAAAGTTTGATAGTGGTGGTTGTTTTCTTTAAACATCTTTGAGAAAGGAGATCAGGCTTCGTTTAGAGAATTTTAGTTTCATTAATTTTCAGTTATTTAGATGATTTTGAAATTTTTTTGGTTTAATATATGATTTGGAGAGGTGTTAATTTGTGGAGTTTTTAATTGAAAAATAAATTCATCTTTTTTATTATTTTAATCCTTTTATTATCCAAGAAAAATTATACATGTACTATAATTTTTGTTCTTTTTTTTTGTTGCAGTAGGTATTGTAGTGATGACAAATATATATTTTTTTGGGTTTTTTAGACATTTTTCTTAGATTTTTTCCCTCTTTATACTTGGCATATTTATCACTTTAAACTTGGGCTATTTAATTTATAACCATTGTTTTTTGTTTTTATCTTCATTATTTTGTAATTTTTTTTAGTTTTTTCTTTATACTTTTATTTTTAAAAAACTATTATACAAATAATAAAAAGAAATGATGTTTTACTGTAGTAATTGCAATGTTGTCCCATTTTTATACTATGTTACAAAATAAGATTTAAAACTCTTTTCAAATTTCATTCTACCTTTCGCAAGAATTTACAATCAATATTATTTGTAAACATATGAAACATTATCTCTAAGTCACCTATGGTGATGAATACTCTTTTGATTACTCAAACATCTTCATATAATTCATGTTATACCTAATATCTACCCATCTGTTACTCTCGTACCTTAGTTTATGAGAACAACTGCTTCATTTCATAAAAGAAATAACATAATATGTATTAGTCTCAACAACTCTAATTAATGTCTGATCTTAATATAACATTGATTATGAACATTTAGGAACAATGATTTGATGTAATATGAATTTCATAATTATAACAACTTTATAATTTTCTTTGCAAAATATTTTTATTCCAAAAACTTTATCTTTACTCTAGATTCATTAATTAAATATTTAATAAATATTAAAAATAAATATATTTATATGAAAAAAATTAATATTAGATATAACTAACTGATTAACTATTTAAGAAAGGGGAATCCAGCTATACGTCTCTCAGTTGCTAATTAAGAAAAAAATAACATGGGGAGACATGCGGCCTAAAACATAGAGAAGAAATTAGTGCTTCCTGCTAATTAAGAAGAATATGCTTATTACACTGACCTTTACATTAAATTGTTTTCAAGTCGACACTATTTTAGGGTATAAAATATGCAAATCAAACTTGAACTACTAAAGGGGATTGACAAAATAGCATATTTGAGAAATAATTAGGACTTAATTGATAAAATATATAGATTTGGGATGTAATTCTGAATTGATAAAAATGATGTTTTTTTCTTTAAAAACAATAAAAAAACAAAAAACCTTAAGAGGGAATTGAATCTTCCAAATTTCTGTCAGAAATGGAAGGGCATAAAAAATAAAAAAAGAATAAATCGGCAACGTGGGAAAAAGGAGGAAAGTTTGGAAAATTACAGAAAGGCGTAATAACATAAAAAATTATTTTTAATATTAATATATGAAAATTATCCAAAAACATAAAAAAATAAATTTTCATAAAACATTATTCAAAATTATTTAAAACATAGTTCCAAATAACGGCAAAAACTCCAAAGAGTAGCCAGCCAGCAAAATCAAAGGCGTAATAACATCAATTAAAGCCTATCAATACTGATTCAATTGCATGTCAGATCAGAGCTGTGATGTTTCATTGTAATATTTGAAGGAAGATTTAGAGAAGGATGGGGATGCTTTAATATTTTAGTATTTTCATAACTTAATTTTGATCCTTTTATTTTAATTATTATTATTATTATTTTATTTCCTGAAAAATGATAATAAAAAAAAATGATGATGAAAAAAGAAAAAAACAAATAAAAAAATGATGAAATAAATGAAGAATGAATTAAAATTTGGGTTAAGGACAACATGATTAGAAGTTTTGGGATTTAATTAAACTTTGAATTAGTTTTATTAACCAAATTAAAAGCTTAATTGAAGAATTGATAAGTTTTGGATTTAATTGAACTTGGAATTAGTTTAATTTATGAAATCAGGGGCTTAATTGAAGAAATACTAAACTTTAGAGCTGATTCGGGTTAAAACTGAAAGAAATTGAAGTATAAGGACCATTTTGTAAATGGTGATACAATCCAGGGGTCCAATTAAAGTTTATCCAGGTAGCTTGACTACAAAACTATTAAAACGTCAAGGCCCAAAACGCAAATGGCCATCAACACTGTTCATCTTCTTCGCCCGACCGGAAAAAAACGGATGCCCAACGATGCATCGCCATTAATCCTGCAATAACAGTCACTTTATTACCTGGGTAACGGTGGCATTCTCTGGCTATAAAGCCGGAGAAAGAAAGCAGAACCGAGAGGAGAAAAAAAGCAGAACCGCGGGAAGGAGAAAACAGAGAGGCAGAGCGAGCAGTCCAAGAAAGCTTAAACAGGGGGAAAAAGCGGGCAGAGAAACTAGAACACGAAGGGAGCACAGGAGGACGAAGACGCAAACGGGGAGGAAAAACTGGTGAAAAAACCAGAGGAAAGTGTGACCATTGTCTTAGGCTCTTAGCCATCTCCAGCACCGGAGAGAGAGACAGACAGACGCAAGAAGGAGACTGAGCCAAAGGAACCCAGCCCAGGAATATCCAAAAAGCAGAGGAAACTAAGAAGTAGCAGCGTCGGCTTCCCCTTTCTTCAGCACCAGCCTCAAACCAGAGAACCTATCCAGAAAGATTAGCTAACAAAGAGAACAAAATGGAATTACATTGCAGGACTTTGGTTTCTAAGATCATTTTTCTTCAGAGTTCACAGCTATGACAATAAGCTACCAAAGACAAACATGTTCTTGAAAAATTTGGTAAACGAACTTAAATCATCTGTATATTTACTGTAATGTTCATTGCAGGACTCTGATGACAGATTGGTGAAACTTCATTTTTTTAATCTGTTTGTTGAGCAAGTCCAAGCAAGCACTAGGATAACTTACTGGTGAAAAATATAACCAATAGCAACAACCTGCAGGAGCAAATAATAAGGATTGACCTGTATCAATAGTTGGACTGTTCATTTCAAAACCTGTCAGAGTAAAGGGGTGCAAAGTGCAATTGAAAACAGAAACATTACAAGCATGAAATCTCAAATGACAAAAAGGCTAAAATTGTCTTCTGAAGCTCAAAACTAATGATTTTATTTTTTCTTGTTTTTTCAAGCCATTGATAATGTTTTTGCCCCCCCTCCCCGCCCCCTGGTTCTTGGCATACTCTGTCTGTATACGCCATTTCTGCTCTAAATTTCTTCATTCAAACACATCCATGTTTTATCTAAATTTCTAATTTCATATTGATCCAAATTTTAGGGTATTTTTTTTTAACCTATTACCCTAGAAATGATCAAAACTGGAATATATCTTAATATTATTAGGGCCTAATCAAAAAACAAATGAGAAGAGATTATAATCCTTGAATTGATGACGATAATCAGTAGTAAATGATTTTCTCTTTCCAATATTATTATCTTGGATTTAAATAAATCTAAAAATAAATTTTGCAATGAAATATTATTGCCATCGTAACTATGAGTAGAAAAAAAATAAAAAAAACTATTATGAAGACATATCTTATTGGTTGGGTTTTACAATTTACACTTTCTAATTTATTGAATGATATTGTTTTCTTGCCCAAATTCATTTTGACGGGATAGAGATTGATGAAGTGGATAATTGGGAATCTACGAAGAAGAAAAACAAGTGCTAGTGGATGATGAGATTAAGGGACTTGTCGGAAAATCAATTGTTCGAACAAATGACTTCCCAAGTCTATGCAGAAAAAAAAACGCAAAGTAGCTTAAACAACAATTTGGAGGAACACCCCGTTCCACAAGCTTGAAGAAAAACAACGACAAATAATAGACTGATGAAAATAATTGTAGGGCCCATGATTGATAACAAGTTCTGCATGTTGCTTGAAATGTCAAAGATAAATTATGATTGTTTGCTTACAGAAATTATACTTCTTTATAATTCACAGAGAATTAATGGGTTTTTAGTTTTATTTTTATTTTTCTCAAATAATATGGAGTTGAAGGGTTTGGTTGAGAAAAAAGGTATATAAATAGGACCAAATGTGGGTTTCCCAAATGCCCATAACGAACAGCAATATGGTCACTGTAAGTGCCGATTAATTAGGGTAGCTGGCAAATGCATGGACACGTGTTAGAAGTTGTTAAGAGACGGTTAGAGTTAGTAGAATAAATCGTGTTAAGGATGCATGCGGGGAAGTATATAATGGTAGGAGGATTACGTAAGAGTCTCTTACGCAAGAAATAACAGAATCATTCTTCTCTCATTTCTCTGTTTTCCTTCTTCTAAGACCACATGATGGATCCACTAGTATTGTAGTGTTGTTTCATGAAAAACTTGGGTTTGATAGCCATCTCAGACTCAATAACATTAAATTTGATTGTCAAGCCAGACCCAATAGTATTGATTTTAACAGCCAAGAAGCTATTGGGTGTGGCTGGACAACCGGATTCAAGTTTTCATCCAAAAGCTGTTAGGTCTGGCTGGACAACCGGACCTAACGCTATTGGGTCCTACTGGAAAGCTAAGCCCAAGTTTTCTTTCAAAAGCTGCTGAGTCTGGTTAGGTAACCGGACCCACCACTGTTGGGTCCTGCTAGGCAGCCAGACCCAACGCTGTTAGGTTGAGTCCTGCTCAACAGCATGACCCAAAGCTATTAGGGGGATTGAATTGTCTTTTTTTTATATATATATCTTCATTGTTTTGTAATTTGTTTTAGTTTTTCCTTTTTTTTCTTTATATTTTTTTGCAAAAATTATTATTTTTTATTCTTTACATTTGGAATATTTATCCCTCTTTACTTGACTTATTTATACTATTTATTTTGTTCTTATCTTTATTCTTTTGTAACTTTTCCTCTTTTTTCTTTACACCTTTTTTTGAAAAAATATTATACAAATAATAAAAATAAATGATGTTTCACTGTAGTAATTGCAATGTTGTCTCATTTTTATACTATGTTAAAAAAATAAGATTTGAAACTCTTTCCAGATCTCATTTGACCTTGCGCAAGAATTTAAAATCAATATTATTTGAGAATATATGGAACATCTTCTCTAATTAACCTAGGGTAATAAATTCTCTCTTGATTACTCAAATATCTTCATATAATTCATGTTATACCCAATATATACCTATTTGTTACCCTTGATTAGGACAACATGTAGCATGATCAAAATATAACACTCTATATATAAGATAACTTAATGATCTGAAGTCTAAGAATAACTTACACAACCATCACGTGAGCCTTTTCATAGACACAAGTGATATCACCATATAAAATTTTCATGCGGGTCAGTTCAGTGTATATGTCTATAACAAGTACCTATATATTAATTCTAAATATCCCTCATACCTAAGTTTTTTAGGATAACTACTTCCTTTCATAAAGAAAATAACATAATATGTATTAGTCTCACCAACTATAATTAATGTTCGGTCTTAATAAAACATTGACTAGAAACATTTAGGAACAATGATTTGATGTAATATGAATCTCATAATTGTAATAATTTTGTAATTTTTTTTTGCAAATCATTTTTATCCCAAGAACTTTATCTTTACTCTAGATTTATTAATCAAATATTTGATGAATATTAAAAATAAATAAGCTTTTATTAATATAAAATATATTTACATAAAAAATTAATATCACATATAACTAAGTAATTAACTACATGGAATATATACAAACATTAATAAGCATGTACGCTAAAAGAATGACGAGTGATGGAGAAGCAGTCATCCTTTTGAACATAACATCCACAGGTCGAATTATTGCATTAGGGAATTACATTAGGAAATTAGGAATTATTGCATTAGGAAATTACATGGAGAGTTCCCACCAAACAAAGGGGAAGCCAGCTATATGGCTCTCAGTG
>Ga0325403_1000233_pt1 | contig 34424 bp, 29 predicted proteins | sample PopdelMetagenome_19_FD_205665 | JGI IMG/M metagenome (GOLD analysis project Ga0325403, IMG submission 205665) | Populus deltoides microbial communities from Bellville, Georgia, United States - Xylem-PdKOR-R4 | ecosystem: Host-associated > Plants > Phyllosphere > Stem > Wood/Secondary xylem... | reverse complement strand
ACGAGCCCCTGCACCTGCACCTGCACCTGCACCTGCACCTGTACCGCGGCCGCGGTGTGCGGTGCCGGCGCCTCGTCCGAGCGGTCCCCCTCGGACCACGACGCGTAGCCGCGCTCGAAGGCCGGCACTCCGAGCTCGGCGGCCAGGTGCCTGCGCACCTGCGGGGCTCCCCGCGCCACGAGTGCTGGGCTGGGTCCCCGGCCATCCGGTCAGCTGGCGGACCTCGAGACGCTCAGCGCCTGAGCCGACTGCGGCAGCGCGCCGCACGTGACCCCCGACCGCACGCCGCTGACACCCGCCGCACCGGTCGCGGCGGGACCGGACCGCTCACCGCCGACCCTCCGGCGCGGTCCATGCTGGTCGCATGGCCAGCGGTCGGCACGGAGCTCCGGCGAGCGAGGTGACGTGGTACGAGCGCGAACGGGACATGGGGGTCGTGACGGACCGCTGGCTGCGCGCCGCACGCGCGGAGCTCCCCGAGGCGGTGCCGACGCGGTTCGGGGACTCCGAGCCGCTGCGCCACCGCCTCGACCTCGAGGGCGACGCGGGGCTGCGCCGGGCGTGGGAGGCGGCTGACGGGCTCCTGTTCCTGACGGCGCGGCCGGTGGTGCCCCACGCTGCCCTGGCGACGCGGTCGCGGTCCGGGCGCGCACGGCTCGGTGACGTGGGCGCGCACGTGCTGCGTGTCGCGCTGCCTCCCGACGACCCGCGGCTGCGGGCCTTCGTGGTCGCGCTGACGACTCCCGCGACGGTGTTCGTGTCGGTGAACGAGCCGCTGGCCCAGTCGTCCGGAAGCGGTCGTGGCGGTCACCGGTACCTCGCCGGTCTCGGGCGGTGGCTGGGCCTGCCCGAGGAGCCGCCGCGCTGGTGCTGGTTCGGCGCGGCCTACACCGCCGCGCTGACCGACCCCGGCGGCAGGCAGCGGCCGTGGCCGTGGCGCAGGCCCAGGGGTGGTGGCCGTGACGAGCTGCCGCAGCTGGAGCCGGTCTGCGGTGGAGGGCTGTGGACCGGTGGGGCGTGGGTCCCGCAGGTGATGCGCGTGGTGGAGGCCGGCCTGGAACCGCACGACCAGCAGGCCGACGTCATCCCGTCCGCGGTCGCCCCGGGGCGGGCCCTCTGGGCCGGGAGCAGGCGGCTCGGGGACTGGTGAGCACGAGTCCCGGCCGTCGGGGTGTCGTCGGTCCTGACCTCCAGCAGCGTCGACCCGGTCGCCCGGTGGCCCCGTCTCGCGACGGGGTGCCCTGCGGGGCGCGGCGAGGGGGACCGCCTCACCGCCCGTCGTCGTCAGTGGTGACCGGCCACCCTGCCGGCGAGCACCGCGAGCGGTGACGTCCGGGTGCGCCCGCGGGCCTCGGCGGCGTCCGCTGCGCGGTAGGCGGCGTACAGCCCGCGCACGGCGAGCCACCGCAGCGGCTCCGGCTCCCAGCGGCGCACCCGGTGCCCCACCCACGGCAGCTCGGTGAGCGCGGTGCGCCGTCCCAGCACGAGGTCCCGCAGCGTGCGGCCGGCGAGGTTGGTGGCGGTGACGCCCGTGCCGACGTACCCGCCGGCCCACGCGAGCGCCGTCCCGTCCGCGCCGCGCTCCAGCCCGACGGAGGCGTGCCAGTCGCGAGGGACCGCCAGCACCCCCGACCACGCGTGCTCCAGCGGAGCGCGCCCGTCGGGGGTGAGCTCGCGCAGCACGGGGAAGAAGCGCTCCAGCACGGTGCGCAGCCCCTCGACCGTGCGGGCGGGGGTCTCGCCGTCGGCCGTGGTGCGGGCGGTGCGCGAGCCGTAGGAGTAGGGGACGCCGCGGCCCCCGATGGCGATCCTGTCGTCCGCGGTCCGCTGGGCGTACACGTAGACGTGCGCCGCATCACCGAGCGTGGCGCGGCCGTCCCACCCGACGGCCTCCCACACCTGCTCCGGCAGCGGCTCCGTCACCACCATCGAGGAGTTCATCGGGAGCCAGTCGCGCCGGTGCCCGGCGAGGTCGGCGGTGTACCCCTCCGTAGCGCGCACCACCACGCGCGCCCGCACCTCGCCGCGCTCCCCGCCGGGGCCGCCGACCTCCGTGGTCACCCGGCCCGGCGCAACGGAGGTGACGCGGGTCCCCTCGTACAGCTCGACCCCGAGCCTGACGACGGCGTCCGCCAGCCCCCGCGCGAGCTTCGCCGGGTGGAGGCGCGCGCAGTGCGGGTGCCACAGCGCCGCCGAGGTGCCCGCGACCCGGACGCGCGCCGTCGCCTCCTCGGCGTCGAGCCACCGCACGTCGGTCCCGGCGCGCGCCGCCATCGACGCGTAGAGCTCCCGCAGCCGGGCCAGCTGCGCCGGACCCCGCGCCACCGTGTGCTCCCCGCCGAGGTGGACGTCGGCGTCGATCCCCTCGGCCGAGGCGACGCGCACCACCTCCTCGACCGTCTCGTCGACGGCGAGCTGGAAGGCGTCGACGGCGGCCGGCCCGTGGGAGCGGCGGTACCCGTCGACACCGCCGGTGATCTCGTTGGTCAGCCAGCCGCCGTTGCGGCCCGACGCCCCGTACCCGGCGAGCTCCTGCTCCAGCACCACCACGCGCAGCGACGGGTCGGCCCGCTTCAGGTAGTACGCGGTCCACAGACCGGTGTAGCCGGCGCCCACCACCGCGACGTCGCACTCCAGGGGCGACGACGACGCCGGCAGCGGCTCCCGGCGGACCGGGAGCCCCAGCTGCTGCCACCAGAAGGACACCCCGCCGGCGCTGACCGTCCGCTCCACGGGTCGATCATCGCGCGCGCCAGCGCCCCGGCGGCGCGACGATGGGCGGGTGCCCGCCGTGAACCCCGCCGTGCTGCGCCAGCTGGTCGCGCTCGCGGCCAAGCGCGGCCCCGACGCCATCCGCTGGATGACGATCGTGGCTCCCTACCTGCGCGAGCCGGAGACCCGCGACAGGTTCCGCTCGCTGACCCAGCGCTGGTCCGACGCGCGCGCCGCCAAGACCCCCGAGTCGCGGCTGGCGCAGCAGATCTCCGCGCTCGTCGACCACGCCACCTCGGCCCGCGCCGACGCTGACAGCGACGCCCAGCGCGCGCAGGCCGACGCCTGGCTCCGCCGCGCCCGCGCGCTGGAGCGCTCGCGCCACCTGCTCCTCGGCACCGCGACACCGTCGAAGGCCGACGCCCCGCGCCGGCGCCAGGCGGTGGAGCGGCTCACCCCGGAGATCGAGCGCCTCCGCACCGAGATGCTCGAGGCGATGCTCACTCTCGGCCACGGCGACGCGCCCGACGACGGCGCCCCGACGGCCTGACCTCCGGACGCTCCGCAGGTGGGCCCCTCCAGCGTGACCGTCTGATCACGCCGGCCGGGCCCATCCCAGGAGCACCGCGGCTGGGGCTCCTCGCCCCTCAGGCGAGCCCGGCTCAGACCACCGGGCCGCGGCCCAGGCGCACCGTGCTCGCCTCGACCCGGCGGCGCAGGTCCGACCACCGCGACCACACCGCCCACCCGAGCAGCACCACGGCCCCCACGGCGGCCAGCGCCGCGAGGACCGCGCCGCCCTCGCGGGCGCCCGCACCGAACGCCACCGCGAGCAGCCCCCACGCGGCGGCGAGGGTGCTCGCCGCTCGGGCGCGCCACCGCGCGACGACGCCGGCGGCGGCCCCCAGGGCCAGCAGCAGCACGCCCGCCTGCCACGCGGCGGCCCCTGCGCCGACCGTCGGCAGGCCCAGCTCGGCAAGCGCCGAGGCGAGGTTCACCGGCACCGCCACCGCCGACCACCCGGTGTAGACGCCGAGCGTGCCGATGAGCAGCAGCCGGGTGGGCACGCCCATGAGCCGCCGGTGCCGCAGCGCGGTGCTGTAGGCGGCCACCAGCAGCGCGAGCATCACCGCGAACACCGCGAAGGTCGCCCACGCGGGGGCGGTCGCCGCCACCACGAGCCACGCCGTGAAGCCCGCCATCGCCCCCATCAGCGGCCAGGCCACCCGGCGCAGCGCGGGCTCGTCACCGCGGTGGGCCGGCAGCTGGTGGACGCCGTACAGCAGGCACCCGGCGACCACGACGCCCCAGATGCTGAACGCGTAGCCGGCCGGCGTGATGAGCAGGTCGCTGCCGCCGGTGCCCCCGGGGCGCCCGCCACCCGCGGCGGTGGCCACGACGGCGGCCAGCACCTGCGCCACGGCGAGCACCAGCACCCCCCAGCGGCGGCCGCGGGAGAGCAGCGACGGGCGGGCCGGGGCGGGCGGGGGAGCGGAGGGGAGGACGCCGGCGGGCATCCCCCAGTGTCCCACCGCTCGGTCAAGAGACGGTCAAGAGCGTCCTGGGGGTGAGCACGCTGCGTCGTCGTGACCCCCGTCGGCCGCAACGGCCGGGAGCGCTGCTGAGCCGCCCGGGTGGCCGGGGTGCGGTGGGGGAGCGGTGCTCGGACAGCCTGCCCCGGTGATCATCTCCGCGCTGCGCCTGCCGGACCGCCGTGCAGCGGTGGTGGCGGGGGTGGTGGGGGTGGCCCTCGTCCTGCTCGGCTCGAGCGGTGCGTCCGCCGTCGCCGCCGCACCACCGCGGGACGCCAGCGCGCACGCTGACGACGACGCGTTCGAGCTCCGCCTCAGGGACGGTGCGCCCGCGACGCCGGGGTCGCACGCCGGGGGAGGTGGCGGGGGAGGTGGCGGGGGAGGTGGCGGGGCGGGGTCCACCGCCCCGAGGCCGGTCGTGGAGGTCGTGAAGCACGTCATCGCCTGCCCGGGGAACCGCGTCGACACCCCCTCGGAAGCGGTCGTGTGCACCCAGGCCGCCGCCGCGTGCGACCCGCCCCGCCTGCTGCACTGGCGCTACGCGGCCCCCGCCGGCCAGATGCTGCGCCTCGACGGCACCCGTTGCCTCACGGCGGCCGAGGCCGCGGCCGGCGACGGCGCGGCGTTCCCCGGCTTCACCGTCGACGAGCTCCGGCGCCTCCCGCTGCCTCCGGGCGGCGTGCTGCTCGAGCCCGGCAACGGCTACGCCCTCACCGGGGTGCCGCTGAACGCCGTCGCCGAGGCCGCCGCACTGGTGCTGCCCGCTGACGTCGCCGGGTTCGCCGTGCAGGTGCGCGCCACGCCCGTCAGCTACACCTGGGACTTCGGCGACGGGACCGTGCTCGGCCCGACCGCCGACCCGGGCTCCCCGTGGGAGCCGGGACGGGGCGAGGACGCCGCCGGCGGCACCCGGCACACGTACCTGCGCGGGGGCACCGTCGCCGTCGTCCTCACGACGACGTACGCGGGGGAGTTCTCGGTCGACGGCGGGCCCTTCCAGCCCGTCGTCGGCACGGCCGCCGTGGCCTCCCCGGCGGTGCCGCTGGGCGTCCTGGAGGGTCGCGGAGCGCTCGTCGGGGGCGCGACACGCCGGTAGCGGCGCCAGATGCCCGCCGTGCAGCACCACCGGGGGCACCATCGTCTGCACCAGAAGCACCACGAGTCACACGAGACGCACGCGAACGCCCGTTCGTCCTGTTTCGCCGCCGCTCCGGCCCTCGCTCGACGCGCTGGGCCGCGACGCGCCGGGCGCCTCACCACACCCGACGCGCCGGAAGTCCCACGCGGAGAGCGCATGAGGTGTCACGATCCGTGCATGGAGACGCCGCGACCCGGGTACCCGGGTGAGCCGTCTCCCTGGCAGTCCGACGACGACGCCGCCCTCCCGCGCGTCCGCGTCGCCTCGCACCGCCAGCACACGTCCGTGGCCCTGCCGGCGGTGGCGCCCGGCGCACCGGTGCCCACCCCCACCCCCGTCGGGGCCGCCACCCGACCCGGCGCCCGGGGGCGCCCCGCCATCGACGTCCGTGACGGCCAGCCCAGGGTCTCCGACCACCTCGACCAGTGGCTCGGCACCGTCCCCGCCGCCCAGCGCCGGGCGGCCCCCGCCGTCGTGCAGCCGCAGCTGCAGCACCAGGCGCAGGCCCCGGCTGCAGCCCACCCGGGTCCCTCGGCCCCCCAGGCGCCCCCGCCCCCGGCGCCCGAGCCCGAGCACTGGTACGGCTCCCCGCCCGCGCAGCAGCACGTGCTGCCGCCTGCCTCGCAGCCGCTGGCCCCCCAGTCCGCGCACTACCCGGCCGCACCGCACGCCCCCGCCCAGCACGCCCCCGCGCCGTACGCCCCGGCCGCGCACCAGGAGCCCGGCCCCTACGAGCGCGCCGTCGAGCTGCTGAGCCTGGCCCAGCGCCACGCCGACGAGGTCCGCGCCGCCGCCGACCGCGACGCCCACGAGGCCGTGGAGCGCGCCACCGCGCACGCGGCCGCCGAGCGCGGGGAGTCCGCCCGCCAGGCCGCCGTCCTCATCCAGGCCGCCGAGGCCCGCGCCGCCGTGCTCCTGGAGCAGGCCGAGACCGAGGCCGCGCGGTTCGACGCCCGCACCGAGGAGGGCCGCCGCGCGCTCGCGGCGATGGGCGAGGAGTACACGACGCTGCGCGAGCAGGTCGCGCTGCTCCGCACCGACCTCGGAGCGCTGCGCACCCGCCGCACCGAGGTGGGTGCGGAGGCCGCCGCTCTGGAGGACCGCGTCAGCGTGCTCCGCCAGGTCGCCGACTCGGTGGTCGACGAGGCCGCGGCCCGCGCCGCCGAGGTCACCCGCGAGGCCGCGAGCACCGTCGAGCTGGCAGCCGCCGCCCGCTCGCGCGCCGAGGCCGACGCCGCCGAGCTGCGCCTGCAGCTGGAGGCCGACCTCGCCGACGCCCGCGCCGCGGTCGCCGCCGTGCGCACGTCCGCCGACGACGACGTGGTCCGCCTCCTGCGCGAGGCCGAGCAGACCCTCGCCGCCGCCGAGACCGACGCCGCCGCTCGCCGCGAGGCCGCTGCCGCCGACGCCGACGCCGTGCGCGCCGAGGGACGCGCCGACGCCGACCGCCTCCGCTCCGACGCGAGCAAGCAGGCCGCGGCCGCCGTCAGCTACGCCGAGCAGCTGCGCGCCGAGGTGTCCGAGGAGGCCGACCGCATCCGCGGCGAGGCCACCGGCGTCGCCGAGCAGGTGCTCGCCCAGGTCCGCGCCGACGTGCAGCAGATGCGCACCGACGCCGAGGCCGACCGCGCCGAGGCCGACCGCCTGCGGGCCGAGGCCGCCCAGCACGCCGACGACGCCGTCCGCCAGGCCCTGGAGGCCGCCCGCGACGAGGCCGGGCGGATGCTCGCCGAGGCCGCCGCGCGCGCCGACGCCCTCGACGCCGACGTCGCCGCGGCCGCCGAGGCCCGGCTCGCCGAGGCCGCCACCGCCGCCGAGGCCCGGCTCGCGGACGCCCTGACCGCCGCGGAGCAGCTGCGCTCGGAGACGGCCGCCGCGGCCGAGGAGGTCCGCGCCCGCGCCGTCGCGACCGCCCAGGCGCGCGTCGCCGAGGCCGAGGCCCACGCGGCCCGCGTGGCCAGCGACGCCGAGAGCACCGCCGACGCCCTCCACGAGGACGCCGAGGCCGCCCGCGACGAGGCCGAGCGCATCTGCGCCGAGGCCACCGAGCTCGCCCACGAGGTCCGCGCCCAGGCGCAGGCGCTGCACGCCGAGGCGGCCGGCGCCGCCGAGGCCGCCCGCGCCGAGGCCGCCGCGCTCGTGGAGCACGAGCTGCGGGCCGTCCGCGGTGACCTCGACGCCGAGCGCACCGCCGTCTTCGCCGCCCTCGACCTGGAGCGGACCGCCGCCCTGGAGGACCTCGAGCGCCTGCGCGAGGCCGCGCGCTCGGAGAGCACCGCGCTGGTCGAGGCCGCGCGCACCGAGGCCGCCGAGCTGGTCGCGCTGGCGCAGGCCGAGGCGTCCGCAGCCTCCGGCGACGCCGACCGCGTGCTCGCCGAGGCCACCGCCGAGGCGTCCGCGCTGCTGGTCCAGACCCGCGCCGCCGCCGAGGTGATGCGCGGCGAGGCCACCTCCGACCACGACGCGGCCCTCGCCAGCGCCCGCACCGGGGCCGCCGCGCTGCTCGCCACCGCCCGCGCCGAGGCGGACGCGCTGCGGGCGACCGCGCAGGCCGAGGCCGCTGAGCTGCGCGCCGCCGCCGAGGCGGACGCCGCGTCCGTGCGCGCCGCGGTCGAGGCGGACGCCGCGTCCGTGCGCGCCGCGGTCGAGGAGGTGCGCGAGGCCGCGCGCGCCGAGGCCGAGGCGCTGGCCGGTGAGCTCGAGCTCGCCCGCGCCGAGGCGGCTGCCCTGCGCGAGCAGGCGGCCACCGAGGCTGAGGTCTCGCGGGTCGCCGTCCAGGAGCTGCAGCTGGCGGCCGTCGCCGACGTCGAGGCGCTGCGCGTCCGCGCCGAGGCCGACGCGCTCGCCCTGGTCACCGGCGCCGGCGCTTAGGTCGCCGCCCTGCGCGCCGAGGTCACGGCCGACGCCGAGGCCCTGCTGGAGCGGGCCCGCGCCGACGCCGACGCGGTGCTCCTCGCCGCCCAGGAGCACGACGCCGCCGTCCGCGGCGCCGTCGAGGCCCTCGCGGCCGCGGCCCGCGTCGACGCCGCCGCCGTGCAGACCGCCGCCGACGCCGAGGCCACCGCCGCGCGCGAGGCGGCGCTGGCCGAGGTCGAGGCCCTGCGCGCCGCCGCGGAGGCCGACCGCGCCGCCCAGCAGGCCGCCGTGGACGCCGACCTCGGCGCCGCCCGCGCCGAGGCCCAGCAGCTGCGGGTGGTCTCCCGCGCCGCCGCCGACGTGGTCGCCGACCGCGCCACCCGCGAGGCCGCCACCACCCTGGAGGTGGCCCGCACCGCGGCCGCCGCCGACCGCGCCCAGGCCCAGGCACTGCTCGACGGGGCCCGCCGCCACGCCGTGGCCAGCCGCGACCGGGTCGAGGCCGTGCGCGCCCAGGCCCAGGCCGACGCCGCAGAGCTGGGCGAGGCCGCCCGCGCCTCGGCCGCCGTGCTCCACGCCGAGGCCGAGGCCGTGCTCGAGGCCACCCGCCGGGCCGCCACCGAGACCCGCCGCGCCGCCGAGCAGCACGCCACCACCGCCGCCGACGCCGTCGACGCCCTCACCGCCGCGGCCCGCGCCGCGGCCGAGGAGCTCAACGTCGAGGTCGCCGCCGAGCTGGCCCGCACCCGCGCCCACGCCACCAGCGCCCGCGGCGAGGCCGAGCGCCTGGTGGCGCAGGCCCGCGACCGCGCCAGCGGCGTGCTCGCCGAGGCCGCCGTCGACGCCGACCGGCTCTGGAAGACCGCTGCCGCCGAGGCGGACGCCCTCCACGACGACGCCGTCGAGCTGGCCGACGTCGTGCTCGAGCGCGCCCGCACCACCGCCGAGGAGCTCTGCACCGAGGCCGAGAGCGCCCTCGCCGACGCCCAGGCCGCCGTCGAGCAGGTCCTGGCCGACGCCACGGCCGAGGCGGAGTCCGTGCTGCTCGCCGCGCGCGCCGAGGCCGACGAGGTCGCCCGCGACGCCGACGCCGCCCGCGAGGAGGCCGCCGTCGAGCTCGACGAGCTGATGGCCGCGGCCCGCGCCCAGGCCGAGCGCAGCGCCGTCGCCGCTGCCGCGGAGGCCGACGACGTGCGCGCCGCCGCGCAGGTCGACGCCGAGGAGCTGCTCACCCTCGCCCGCCAGCGCGGCATCTCCCTGCTGAACGACGCCGAGGCCGCCCGCACCGCCCAGGAGGTCGAGGGCGCCGAGGTCCTCGCCGCCGCCCGGGCCGAGGCGTCCGAGATGCTCACCAGCGTCCAGGCCGCGGCCGACGAGATCACCGGCCGCGCCCAGGCCCGCCAGCGCGCGGCCGAGGCCGAGGCCGAGCGCGTCACGGCCCTCGCCTCCGAGCGCGCCGTGCGCGAGCGCAGCGCCGCCGAGCAGGCCGCTGCCGCCGTGCGCGCCGAGGCCCAGGGCCAGGCCCAGCGCATCGTCAAGGAGGCCACCTCCGTGCGCGAGCGCGCCCAGGCCGAGCTGGCGCGCGCCGCCGCGGAGGCCGCCGCTCTGGTCGAGCGCACCGCCGCCGACGCCGTCATCACCGCCGAGCAGGCCGCCTCGGCCGCCGCCGCGCTGCGCGACGAGGCCGTGCTGCTGCGCGAGCAGGCCGACGGCGTGCTCGAGCGCGCCCGCGCCGAGGCCGCGGCCCTGCTCGCGACCACCCGCGAGGACGCCGACTCCGAGGCCGCCCGCACCCGCGCCGAGGCCGACGCGCTGCTCGCCGCGGCCGTCACCGAGGCGCGCCGGGCCACCAGCGACGCCTACACCGAGGCCAAGAAGGCCCTCACCGCCGCGACCGCGCACGCCGAGGCGCTGCGCGAGGGCGCTGCCGACGAGGTCGACGCCGCCCGCGCCGAGGCCCAGCGCACCCGAGCCGCCGCCGAGGCCGACGCCGCCGAGGTGCTGGCCGAGGCCCGCCGCCGCGCGGACGCCGAGCTGGCCGCTGCCCAGCAGGACCGCGGCGCCGCCGCCGAGGTTCTGGTGGAGTCCTCGCGCCGGGCCCACGCCGAGGCCGCGAGCCTGGTGCGGACCGCGCGCGAGCGCGCCCAGGAGCTCGCCGGCGCGGCGCGCGCCGCCGCGGAGCGCGAGCAGGCCGAGTCCGAGGCCGCCGTCGCCGAGCTGCGCCGCACCGCCGAGGCCGAGGCCGCCCACCTGCGGATGAGCGCCGAGCAGTCGGCCGCGCAGGTGCGCACCTCCGCCGAGCGCGTGGCCGCCGAGCTGCGCGACGCCGCCAGCGCCGCGGCGTCCCAGCTGCGCGCCGACGCCGAGCACGAGGCCGACGAGGTGGTCACCTCCGCCGAGCACGAGGCCGAGGACCTCCTCGACGGCGCCACCCGCGAGGCCGACGAGCTCCGCACGAGCGCCGCGCGCGAGACCGCTGCGCAGCGCGAGCAGGCCCACCGGGAGTCAGAGCAGCAGCGCGAGCAGGCCCGCCGCGAGCTCGCCGCCGCCCGCAGCGCCGCCCGCGAGGCCCTCGAGGTGGCGCAGTCCGAGGCCACCCGCCTGGTCACCACCGCCACCACCGAGGCCGCCGCGACGGCAGCCCGCGCCGCGGCGACCGCCGCCGACGCCGAGGCCGGTGCCCGCGCGCTGGTCGACCAGGTCGCCGAGGAGGTCGCCCGGGCCCGCAGCGAGGCCGCCGAGCAGCAGCGCAGCGCCCGCGCCGAGGCCGAGCAGCTGGTCGACGAGGCCCGCACCGCGGCCCAGCGGCTCCTGGCGAAGGCCACCGAGGAGTCCGACCGGCTCCGCGCGGAGGCCGAGGAGGTGCTGGAGCAGGCCCACGCCGACGTCGAGGCGCTGCGCGCCCGCCACCAGCGGATCCTGTCGGACCTGTCCGAGCTCTCGGCCGCCGCGGCGCCCCGGCCGCGCAGCGGCTCCACCCGCTGAGCCCCGTCGAGCCCCCGTTGGGCCCTGCCGAGCCTTCGACGGCCCCGTGCTGAGGGTGGCCCGGGCGCTCGTCGTCGTGACGGGCACCGTGCTGCTGGCCGCCTGCGGGGGAGGCCCCGCCGGCAGCACCGCGGGCGACCCCGCGGTCACCCCCTCCGGCGGGGCGGCCAGCTGCCTGCCGGGCGGCGGGACGGGCGCGCAGGGCGACGCCGCCGGTGACGGCGTGGTGGGCCTGTCCGAGGCCGACGCCGTGGCGCGCGCCGAGGCAGCCGGCCTGACCGCACGCGTGGTCGGCCGCGGGAGCGACTGCTACGCCCTCACGATGGACCTCGTCCCCGACCGGGTGAACCTCGACCTCGACGACGACGGCGTGGTCCGGGGCGCCTCGCGCGGCTGAGCTCCTGCCACCCGTGGCGGGCCCGGACCCGGGCCGGCGACCGCGTCGGGGTGGTCAGGCGACCTGGGCCTCGAGGGCGGCGATGACGGCGGCCACGGCGGGTTGGCCCACCGAGGCGGCGCGCTGCGCGGCGAACACCGTGCGCCGCGGCTGACCGGGCAGCTCCACCAGCCGGCAGGTGGTCGCGCGCCCGGCGTGCACCAGGTCGGGCAGCAGGGCGACGGCGCAGCCGGTCTCCACCAGGCGCAGGTGCGTCTGGAGGTCGGCGCTGGTGAAGCGCACGTCGGGCTCGAAGCCCCGGGTGCGGCACGCCTGCTCGGCGAAGTGCCGGCTCGCCGTTCCCTCGGGCTCGGCGACCCAGGCCAGCGCCGCGGCGCCGGCGAGGTCGGTGGTGCCGGGTGCGAGGTGCTCGGGGGGCAGGGCCAGGCGCAGCGGGTCGCGGACCAGCTCGGTGCGGACCAGCCCGGGCAGGTGCGGTGCGGAGTGCGCCGGGTACTCCTCGGCGACGACGACGTCGAAGTCGCGCGACAGGTCGCGCAGCGCGAGCTCCTCCAGGGCGGCGCCCGGTTCGGCCTGCACCACCTCCACCCGCAGGGCCGGGTGCTCGCCCGCCAGCGCGCGCAGGGCCCCGGGCACCAGCGCCAGGGCAGCTGACTGGAACGCGGCGAGGCGCACCCGTCCGGTCAGCGGCCCCGACGGGTCTCCGGCGCGCTCGCGCGAGGTGGCGGCCACCCGCGAGCGGGCGCGCTCGAGCACGTCGAGCACCTCGCCCGCGGCGGCCACCAGCTCCTCGGCCTCGGCGGTGAGCACCACGCGCCGTCCCGACCGGCGCAGCAGGGGGGCACCGGCCTCCCTGGCGAGGAGCGCCAGCTGCTGGGAGACGTGGGAGGGGGAGTAGCTGAGCGCCTCGGCGGCCGCGGCGAGGGTGCCGCGGGTCGCCACCTCGCGCAGCAGCAGGAGCCGCCGGACGTCGAGCACCGCTCCCACCTCCTGCTGGACGGTCGCCCGAACCGTCACCAGGGGTGAACGGTACCGCGCTCCAACGCTCACTGGTGCTGACCTGTTGCGGAAGCCGCGTCCGGCGCAGACTCCCTCCATGACCGCCGCCGAGCTCAGCCGCCCCGCTCCCGCCACGGGTGCCGACGCGCCCGCGCACGTGAGCACCGAGGCCGTCGCCGCCCTCGTGCGGCGCTGGCTGGACGAGGCCGCCGCCCACCCCGTGGGGGGTGCCGAGGCGCGCGCGGCCGACCAGCTCGCCGGGCTGCTGCGCGACCCCGACGGCCTCGCCTTCGCCACAGGCTTCGTCGACGGCGTCGTCCGCCCCGAGGACCCGGCCGCCGGTGCCGCGGTGCTGCGCCGCCTCGCCCAGCGCCCCCCGGCGTTCCTGTCCCCGCCGCTGCGCGCGGCCGTGAGGGCCGGGGGAGCGCTCGGGCCGGTGGTGCCCGGTGTCGTCGTCCCGGCCGCGAAGCGGGCGCTGCGGGAGATGGTCGGCCACCTCGTCGTCGACGCCACCGACGCCAGGCTGGGCAGGTCGCTGCAGCGCATCCGGGCCGCGGGAGACGCCGCCGCCCCGGTCAGGCTGAACCTCAACCTCCTCGGCGAGGCCGTGCTCGGCGGACGCGAGGCCGACCGCCGCCTCGCGGGGCTGCGCCGCCTCGTGGAGCGCCCCGACGTCGACTACGTCTCCGTGAAGACCTCCGCCGTGGTCGGCCCGCACGCGCCCTGGGGGTTCGACGAGGACGTCGAGCACGTCGTCGAGCGCCTGGCCCCCCTGTACGAGACCGCCGCCGCCCAGAAGACGTTCCTCAACCTCGACATGGAGGAGTACAAGGACCTCGACCTCACGGTCGAGGTGTTCACCCGGCTCCTCGACCTCCCCGCTCTGCGCGCCTACGAGGCCGGGATCGTGCTGCAGGCCTACCTGCCCGACGCCCTCGCGGCCATGCAGCACCTGCAGTCGTGGGCCGCCGAGCGCGTCGCCGCCGGGGGCGCCCCGGTCAAGGTGCGCCTGGTCAAGGGCGCCAACCTCTCCATGGAGCGCGTCGACGCCGACGTCCACGGCTGGCCCCTGGCCACCTGGAGCACCAAGGCCGCCTCCGACGCCCACTACAAGCGGGTGCTCGACTGGGCGCTCACCCCCGAGCGCACCGCGAACGTCCGCCTGGGCGTGGCCGGGCACAACCTCTTCGACATCGCCCACGCCTGGCTGCTGGCCGGCGCCCGCGGTGCCCGCGACGGCGTGGAGGTGGAGATGCTGCTCGGCATGGCCGCCGGGCAGGCCGCCGCCGTGCGCCGCGAGACCGGGTCGCTGCTGCTGTACACGCCGGTGGTGCACCCGCGGGAGTTCGACGTCGCCATCGCCTACCTCGTGCGCCGCCTCGAGGAGGTGGCCAGCCCCGACAACTTCATGTCGGCCATCACCGAGATCACGCCCGCCTCCCCGCTGTTCTCCCGGGAGCTCGCCCGCCACGAGGAGTCGCTGCGGCTGCTCGCGAGCTGGCGGGCGGCGGATGGCGACGTCCCACCGCCGTCGCACCGCCGCTACGACGCGCCGTCCGACCGGTACCTCGCGCTGCCCCACCCCCCGGGGGCGCAGGGCTTCGTGAACACCCCCGACTCCGACCCGGCCGTGGAGGGCCACCGCTCCTGGGTGCGCGCCGCGCTGTCCCGCGCCGCCACCTCGCGCGCCGGCACCACGGGCCGGTTCAGCGCCGCAGGTTCCCTGGTGGACGACGCCGAGCTCCTCGACGACCTCCTCGTCCGCACCGCCGCCGCCGGTGAGGCGTGGGGACGCCGCCCCGCGGCCGAGCGCGCCGCCGCGCTGCACGCCGCGGGCCGGGCGCTGGAGGCGCGCCGCGCCGAGCTGCTCGAGGTGATGGCCTCCGAGGCCGGCAAGACCGCCGACCAGGCCGACCCGGAGATCTCCGAGGCCGTCGACTTCGCCCACTACTACGCCCAGCAGGCGCTCGAGCTGGCCGCGATCGAGGCCCGCGACGGCGTCCGGGCCGTGCCCGCGCGCCTCACGCTGGTCACCCCGCCGTGGAACTTCCCGGTGGCCATCCCCGCCGGGGGCGTGCTCGCGGCGCTGGCGGCGGGATCCGCCGTCGTCCTCAAGCCCGCCGAGCCCGCGCAGCGGTGCGGTGCGGTGCTCGCCGAGGCCGTCGCGTCGGCGCTGACCGAGGCGGGCGCTGCTGACGCGCTGCGCGTGGTGACGGTCGACGAGGAGGGGCCGTCAGCGCTCGGCCGGCAGCTCGTGAGCTCCCCGCGCGTCGACCGCGTCCTCCTCACCGGCGCGTACGCCACCGCCGAGCTGTTCCGCACCTTCCGCGCCGACCTGCCGCTGCTCGCGGAGACCTCGGGCAAGAACGCGACGGTCGTGACGCCGTCGGCCGACCTCGACCTGGCTGCCCGCGACGTCGTCGCCTCGGCGTTCGGGCACGCGGGGCAGAAGTGCTCCGCCTCGTCGCTGGTGGTGCTGGTCGGGTCGGTCGCCACCTCGCGGCGCTTCCACGACCAGCTGCTCGACGCCGCCGCCTCGCTGGTGGTCGGCGCCCCGTGGGACCCGCGCACCCAGGTCGGGCCGGTCATCGAGCGCCCCGCGCCCGGCTCCGCGCTGCACTGGGGCCTCACCGAGCTGGAGCCCGGTCAGCACTGGGCGCTGGAGCCCCGTGCGCTGCCCGTCCCGGCCAGCGGTCCGGAGGCCGCCCTGGAGGGCCGGCTGTGGACGCCGGGCATCCGCTCCGGCGTCCGCCGCGGCTCGAGGTACCACCGCACCGAGGTGTTCGGGCCGGTGCTCGGGGTCATGACGGCGCGCACGCTCGACGAGGCGATCGACCTCGTCAACGAGGTCGACTACGGCCTGACCTCGGGCATCCACTCGCTCGACGCCGGCGAGCTGCGGCGCTGGGCCTCGCGCGTGCAGGCGGGCAACCTGTACGTCAACCGCGGCACCACCGGCGCGATCGTGCAGCGCCAGCCGTTCGGCGGGTGGAAGCGCTCCGCCGTCGGTGCAGGCACGAAGGCCGGTGGCCCCTCGTACCTGTTGGGCCTGACCGGCTGGGAGCGTGACGAGCGCGCCACCGGGCCCCGTCCGGCGACGACGCAGACCGCGCCCGCGCTCGCCAGCGGGGTCGACGAGCTCCTGGCCCTGGCCTGCGCAGCGATCGACGACCCTGCCGCCGAGGCCTTCCTCGACCGCGCCGCCGTCTCCGACGCGGTGGCGTGGGCCGACCTCCTCGGCGCCCCGCGCGACGTGACGGGACTCGTCAGCGAGCGCAACTGGCTCCGCCACGTGCCGACACCGGTGACCGTGCGCGCCGTGGCCGGGGCGTCGCCGGCCGACCTCGCCCGGGTGCTGCTGGCGGCGGAGCTCTCCGGCGCCCGCGTCGACCTGTCGGTCGCCGACGAGCTGTCAGAGCTGCTGCGAGCGGCCGCCGGTGAGGTCGTCCACGGCTTGGAGGTGGAGGACGACGCCGCATGGCTGGCCCGGACGGCGGCGCTGCCCGCGTCGCGGCTGTCGCGGGTCAGGCTCGTCGGCCCCGCGGGTGACGCCTCCGGCGCGGCAGCGGCGGCCACCGCGCTCGCGGAGGCCACGGGCGGGCGTCCCGACCTCGCCGTCTGGCACGGCCAGGTCACCGCGTCGGGCCGCCTGGAGCTGCTGCCGTTCCTGCGCGAGCAGGCCGTGAGCGCCACGGCGCACCGCTTCGGCACGCCCAGCACCCTGGTGGACGACCTGCTGGCCTGACGGTCCCTCCCCGCCTCCCCGGCGGTCGAGGACGCTGCGCTCGGCGCGCGCACGACGTCCTCGACCGTCTCGGGGAGGGGGCGGGCCGGCCGAGGTGCCGGTCGTGCGCGCCGCGCCTACGGTCGAACGATGCCCCTCGAGTTCGGAACCACCGTCCCCTTCGTCACGCTCAACGACGGCGTGCAGATCCCGCAGGTCGGTCTCGGCGTCTTCCAGGTCGCCCCGGAGAAGACCGACGAGACCGTGCTGGAGGCCCTCGGCGCCGGCTACCGGCACATCGACACGGCTGCCGGGTACCAGAACGAGGCCGGTGTCGGTGACGCGCTGCGCACCGCGCAGGACAGCCTCGGCCTGACCCACGAGGACGTCTTCGTCACCACCAAGCTGGCCAACGGCGACCGCGCGAAGGGCCGCGACGGCGCCCTCGCCGCCTTCGACGACTCGATGGCCAAGCTGCAGCTGGAGCGCCTCGACCTGTGGCTGATCCACTGGCCGGGATCCGACCAGGCGAACTACGTCGAGGTGTGGAAGACCTTCGCCGAGCTGAAGGAGGCCGGGCGCATCCGCTCCATCGGCGTCTCCAACTTCCAGAAGACGCACCTGCGGGCGCTGTTCGACGAGACCGGCGTGGTGCCCTCGGTGAACCAGGTCGAGCTCCACCCGTGGATGCAGCAGGAGGACCTGCGCGCCTTCCACGCCGAGCACGGCATCGCCACCGAGGCGTGGAGCCCGATCGGCCAGGGCGGCGACCTGCTCGCCGACGAGACGATCGCGAAGATCGCCGCCGCGCACGGCAAGGAGCCCGCTCAGGTGGTGCTCCGCTGGCACCTGCAGCTCGGCAACATCGTCATCCCCAAGTCGGTGACGCCGGCGCGCATCCGCTCGAACCTCGACCTGTTCAGCTTCCAGCTCACCGACGACGACATGGCCGCCGTCGCCGGCCTGGAGCGCGGCGAGCGCCTCGGCCCGGACCCCGACGTCTTCGGCTGAGCCCCACCCGCAGCTGCGGGCCCCCTCCGCGGCGACCGCGGAGGGGGCCCTGCCGTCAGGCGTCGACGCGGGTGCGCTGCTGGTGGGGGACCGCCGGCGCTGCGGCAGCGGCGTCGAGGTCGATCGGCTCCCCAGCGGGGGCGGGCTCGGGCCACCCGATGCTCGGCGCGTGGCCGCGGAAGTTCTTCAGCCACCAGCCGTAGTCCTCCGGCACCAGGTCGAACGGCGACTCGTGCCCCAGCTCGCGCGCCGCCCACACCGGCCAGTGCGGGTTGGCCAGCGCCGGCCGCCCGAGGAAGACCAGGTCGAGCCCGGCCCGCACCGCGCGCTCGGCGTTGGCCGGGACGCCGAGGTTCCAGCTCACCCCCACCGGCAGGCCCACCTCGCGCTTGACGCGCAGGGCCCGCGCGAGGAAGCCCGAGGGCTCTCCCAGCGGCGTGCCGTCCATGTCGGGGGTGTTGAAGCCGGCGGAGATGTCGGCGAGGTCGAGGCCGTGCTCCTTCATGAGGGAGATCGCGGCGACGGCGTCGTCCATCGTGGCGCCGGCCGGGTGCAGGTCGTCGGCGCCGAGGCGCATCGTGAGGGGGATCCGCTCGGGGACGACGGCGCGCACCGCGTCGAGCGCCTCGGTGTGGAAGCGCGCCCGGTTCTCCAGCGAGCCCCCGTACTGGTCGGTGCGCTGGTTGGCGATCGGCGAGAAGAAGCTCGCGCCGAGGTAGCCGTGCGCGTAGTGCATCTCGATCCACTCGTAGCCCGCCTCGACGGCGCGCACGGCGGTGTCGGCGTACGCCTGGTGGATCTCCTTGATCTCCTCCACCGACAGCTCGCGCACCGGGTGCGCCCCGGGCCCGCCGTAGGCCAGCGCCGACGGCGCGCGGCACTCCCAGCCCTCGGGGTGGTCGGCGGCCAGCTGGTGGCCACCCTCCCAGGGGGCGACCTCGCTGCCCTTGCGGCCCGTGTGCCCGAGCTGGATGGCGCTGACCCCGCCCATGGCCCTGACGATGTCGGTGGTGCGCCTCCAGCCCTCGACCTGGTCGTCGTCGTAGAGCCCGCCGCAGTGGACGGTGGTGCGGCCGTCGGGGGTGATGGCGATCTGCTCGGGGAACAGCAGCCCGAAGCCGCCGGCGGCCCGGGCGCCCATGTGCATGACGTGGAAGTCGTTCGCCTTCCCGTCGACGGAGCGGTACATCGTCATCGGGGACATGACGATGCGGTTGCGCAGCGTCACGCCCTTCAGGGTGAAGGGGGAGAAGAGCTCGGCCACGGCACGTCCTTCGCTCGGGTGGGCTGTCGGGTGCGAGCAGTCGACGACGCCCGCGCTTCGGGCGCGTGACGCTTGGTGGCGCTCTGCGTGACGACGTCCTCACACCGCGCAGCCGCACCGGTGAGGCGGTCGCGGCGCGGAGCGGCCACCATGACCGGGTGCAGCTCGAGAACGTCGTCTGGGACGTCCGCGACCCCCACCGGACCGGTGCCTTCTGGGCCGCGGCCCTCGGCGCCCGGGTCGTCACCGACGAGCCCGACCTGGTCGAGGCGCGCCTGGAGCTGGGCGGCGGCGCGTTCCTCGACCTCTGCTTCTGCCGGGTCGGTGGCCGGGGGGACGGCGCCGGCGGCGGGGACGACGTCGCGCGCGGGTCCCGGCTGCACCTCGACCTGCGAGGGGGTGCCCAGCAGGCGGAGGTGGTGGAGCGCCTGACCGCTCTGGGGGCGACCCCGGTGGACCGTGCTGAGGCCGGTCGGGGGGGCGTCCCGTGGGTCGTCCTCGCCGACCCCGAGGGCGGGGCGTTCTGCGTCATGGAGGACCGGTCCGCCTACCGCAGCGGCAGCGGCCCCGTCGCGGCGCTGCCGCTCGACAGCGCCGACCCCGTGCGCGACGCCGCGTTCTACGCCGCCGTCACCGGGTGGGTCCCCGCGCCGGAGCTCGCCGAGGAGGGCTTCGCCGTGCTGCGCCACCCCGCGGGCGTCGGGCCCCTGCTGGTGCTCTGCCCCGAGCCGGGGCCGAAGCGCGGCAAGAACCGGATCCACCTCGACGTGCGCCGCGACCCCGACGACGCCGACGACCCCGACGACCTCGACGACCCCGAGGACCGCGACGACGCGGCCGTCGTCGCCCGCCTGCACGCCCTCGGCGCCACGAGCCTCAGCGCTCCCGGTGACCTGCCCTGGCTGGTCTTCGCCGACCCCTCCGGCAACGAGCTGTGCGTGCTCAGCCCCGCCAGCTCCGGCGGTGCAGCGACCTGACCCGGTCCGCCAGCTGCGGCGCGGGCCCGTCGACGACGGCGCCGGGCAGCACCGCGCTGACGGGCAGCGGCGCGACGGGGGAGCCCGCCGCGCCGTCGCCCGCCCCGTCACCGGCGCCGTCCTCGCGGCGCCACTGCTGGAGCTGCTCGGTGGTGGTCGCGACGACGATGCGCCCGAGCCCCGCCCAGCCGTGGGCCGCGGCGCACATCGGGCAGTGCTCGCCGGAGGTGTAGGCGGTGGCGCCGGCGCGCTCCGCCACGGGCAGGTGCGCGCCGGCCCAGCGGGCGAGGGTCAGCTCGGGGTGGGCGGTGCCGTCGCCACCGCCCACCCGGTTGCGGTCCTCCACCAGCACCTCGCCGGCGGCGCTGACGAGCAGCGAGCCGAAGGGCTCGTCGCCGGCGTCGACGGCCTCCTGCGCGAGGTCGACGCAGCGGGTCAGGTGCGCGAGGTCGCGCTCGTCGAGGGCCACCGGTCGATCCTCAGTGACCGGCGGCCTTCTGGCGCTTCGGGACCAGGTGCATGACGACGACGGCGAGCGCGCCCACCACGAGGCCGACGAGCGCCGAGGACGCCGTGTTCACCAGCCAGCCCAGCACGCTGCCGAGCGCGCCGGTCGCCGCGTGGACGGCCTCCTCGGCGTGGTGCACGAGGCCGTAGGGCCCGTGCCAGCCGAGCTCGTCGGCACCCACCAGCAGGATGTGCCCGCCGACCCACAGCATGGCGACGACGCCGACGGTCGACAGCGTGGTCAGCACCACGGGCATCGCCTTGACGAGCCCGCGGCCGAAGGCGGCGACGCCTCCGGAGCGGCGCGCCGCCAGCGCGAGGCCGATGTCGTCCATCTTCACGATCAGCCCGACCGCGCCGTAGACGACCGCCGTGATGAACACCGCGACCACGGCCAGGATGACGGCCCGCTGCACGATCCCCTCGGCCGCCACCTCGTTCAGCGCGATGACCATGATCTCGGCCGAGAGGATCAGGTCGGTGCGCACCGCGGAGGACACGACCGCCTTCTCGCGCTCGGCGGGGTCCGCCGCGGCGTCCGCGGCGTCGTCCTGCGGGGCGTGGACCACGCCCCGTCTCTCCTGGACCTTCTCCCAGACCTTCTCGGCCCCCTCGTAGGAGAGGTAGAGGCCGCCGAGCATGAGGATCGGCGTCAGCAGCCAGGGCAGGAAGACGCTGAGCACGAGCAGCACCGGCAGGATGAACAGCAGCTTGTTGCGCAGCGAGCCCTTGGTGATGCGCCAGATGATCGACAGCTCGCGCTTCGGCTCGATGCCCTGGACGTAGCGGGGTGTGACCGCCGCGTCGTCGACGACGACGCCCGCGGCCTTCGCGCTCGCGCGACCGGTGGCGGCGGCGACGTCGTCGACGGACGCCGCCGACATCCGCACCAGGGCGGCCACGTCGTCGAAGAGGGCGAACAGCCCGCTCACCGGGAGCCCCCCGCGCTCGGGAGGGAGGAGGACGTCGCTCGCTGGGGCACGTCCGGAGCCTAGGCCGCACGGGTGCCCCGGGCACGGGTGGTGACGGGAGCGCCGTCGTCGTTTAACGTGACACCCGTGAGCGACGGAGCTGCAGCACAGGACCTCAGGTTCGGCTTGTTCGTCCCCCAGGGGTGGCGACTCGACCTGGTGGGCGTCGAGCCCGCCGAGCACTGGAGCACGATGCGCTCCGTGGCCGAGCTGGCCGACCGCGAGGGCACCCCGTGGGAGTCGGTCTGGGTGTACGACCACTTCCACCCGGTGCCCAGCCCCACCGACGACGCCGTCCACGAGGCGTGGACGCTGATGGCGGCCCTGGCCGCGGCCACGTCGCGGGTGCGCCTGGGCCAGATGTGCACGTGCATGGGCTACCGCAACCCCGCCTACCTGGCCAAGGTCGCCGCCACCGTCGACGTCGTCTCCGGCGGGCGCGTGGAGATGGGCATCGGCGCTGGCTGGTACGAGCACGAGTGGCGCGCCTACGGCTACGGCTTCCCCCGCGCCGGCGAGCGCCTCGCGCAGCTCGCCGAGGGGGTGGAGATCTTCAAGCAGCTGTGGACGACGGGCGAGTCGACCTTCTCCGGCCAGCAGTACACGACCGACGGCGCGCTGTGCCGCCCGCTGCCGCTGCAGGACGGCGGCATCCCGCTGTGGATCGCCGGCGGCGGTGAGAAGAAGACGCTGCGCATCGCCGCGCAGCACGCGCAGTACACGAACTTCTCGGGCGACCTCGAGGGGTTCGAGCACAAGTCGGCGGTCCTCAAGGGCCACTGCGAGGACCTGGGCACGTCCTACGACGCGATCACCCGCAGCGCCAACTACAACGTGATCATCGCCGAGACCGAGGCCGAGGTCGCCGACCGGCGCGCCTGGGTGCTCGACCGCCTGACGCAGCGCGTGGGCGCCGAGGTGGCCCTGGCCGAGGTGGAGAAGTCCTACGACGCCTCGATCACCGTCGGCACCCCCGAGCAGGTCGTCGAGAACCTCAGGCCGCTCGTCGCGGCGGGCATGACCTACCCGATCGTGTACTTCCCGGAGATCGCCTCGGACACCACCTCGGTGGAGCTCTTCGAGAAGACGGTCATCCCCGCGCTCCGGGGCTGAGGGCCGCCCGGCAGGTCACCCGCACCTCAGGGCGACCTGCCGGGCCACCCACTCGCCCGTGGCCGTGGGGTCCGGGAGGGAGTCCAGCTGCCGTCGTCCGCCCTCCTGGCCACGTCGACCCCGAGCGCGTGCGCGGAGCAGGTGTGCGCGAGCTGCTCTCCCAGACCGCCCCAGCCGGTGTCGGGCAGCAGGTGGTCGCGCTCTGCGCGCGCTGCGCCGTCAGCCGTCACGGCCAGGCGCAGCACGTCGGTGGCCAGCGGCGGGGTCTGACCGCCGGAGCACGCGTCGGTCGGGGGCCGCACGGCGCTGCAGTCGACGTCGAGCACGAACGACGAGCTCCCGCCGGTGCCGGCGCGCAGGGAGAGGCCCTCCGCCCCGGGCACCGCGCTGGCGTGCTCGACGGTGGCGGAGACGGGGGCGGGGAGCTGCCCGCTGCGACCCGCGGCGGCCGGGCCGTCGTCGTCCTGGGGCCGACCGTCGTCGTCGAGGTCGACGAGCTCGTGGAGGCCGTCGTCGGCGCGGTCGGGCACGCCGCGAGCGCAGGAGATCACTCCTCGTCGGGGGCGCAGGCGAAGGCGAGCTGCTCGGCGAGGTCGGTGCCCCACACCTGCCCGGGCAGCAGGTAGCGCTGCTCGGTGCGCTCACCGCCGGTCTCGACCGCGAGTTGCAGCGACGAGGCCTCCGCGGGTGCGCCGTCGAGGTCCGTCGTCGGGGTGACGGCGACCAGCCCGGCGGGTGGGGCCACCGCGGAGCAGTCGACCGCCAGCGCGAAGGTCAGCAGGCTCCCCGACGCCGGGTCGAGGGAGAGCGGCTCCTCGTCGCGGACGAGCTCGGCGGCCGGGAACGAGGTGCCCAGCGGGGTGACCCGCACCACCGCGGCGCCGGCGTTGAACACCTGGACCTGCACCTGCTGCAGCAGGCGTCCCCGCGCGTCGTGCTGGGGCGTCCTGTCGGTGGAGAACACCGAGGGGACGTTCAGCTGCAGCGAAGCGAGCTGCTGGGCGCGGGCGAGGTCCGCCACCGCCGCGGCGCGCGCCTGGTGCAGGCCCGCCGCCCCGAGGAGCAGCACGACGGCGGTCACCGCCGCGGGGAGCGCCCACGGCGTCCGCGCCCAGCGGGGCCACCGGGTGCTCCGGGAGCCCGGGGCTGCGTCGCCCACCTCGCCGTCCACCTCGCCGTCCACCTCGCCGTCCACCTCGCCGTCCACCTCGCCGTCCACCTCGCCGTCCACCTCGCCGTCCAGGTCGACGGCCTCCTCCGGCGGCGTCATCCGCAGACCAGAGCGACCTGGCGCGCCACCCAGGCGGTGGTCACCGCGGTGTCGGTCAGCGAGCGGACGGACCCCTGACCGGTCTCGAGGGAGACGTCGACCTGCAGCGGGTACTCGCCCGGGTTCCGGCCGGCGAGGGTGCAGTCGGGGTCGAGGGACACCACCACCTGCACGGAGCCGCCGGCGGGGACGTCCGCGGGCAGCGCGGGCTCGGACGTCGTGCGCAGCTCTGCCGGCGGGTCGAGCACGAGGCGGGCCGGGTCCGGGGAGCGGTTGCTGACCGAGACCCGCAGGCGGCCCTCGTCGTCGACCCCCGTGGAGGCGGTGACGTCCTGGGAGTACGGGTCGGGGGAGCAGGCGTAGGCCAGCTGCTCGGAGAGCCCACCCGTCCAGGACTGGCCCGGCACGAGGTGGCGCCGCTCGGCGCGCTCGCCGTCGACGTCCACCCCCAGCCGCACCCAGCTGGTCTCGCCCCCGGCGTCGGCGAGACCGGTCTCGGGGTCGATGGTGACCACCTGGTCGAGCGGGGGCACCGCGCCGCAGTCGACGGCCAGCGGCAGGACGAGCAGGCCGCCCTGCTCCGGGGCGAGCCGCAGGGGGTCCTCGGACGGGAGCAGCTCGGCCGCGGCCAGCGAGGTGTCCAGGGCGGTGAGCCCCACCGGCCGGCTCCCGGCGTTGAACGCCTGGACTGGACGTCCACCAGCAGCCGCCCGTCGGCGTCGCGCTGCGGGCTGCGGCTGTCCAGCCCCACCGTCGGGGTGCTCAGTTGCACGGCGCCCAGCTGCCGGTCGTGCGCGAGGCCGGCCGCGGCCGAGGTCCGGACCTGGTGGGTGCTCGCCGCCCCCACGAGCAGGACGACGGCCGTGGCCACCGCGGGGAGCGCCCACGGCGAGCGGAGCCACCGGGGCCGCGACCGGGGCGCGCCGCCGCGGTCGTGGTCCTCGGGCGCTGGGTCGAGGTCGTCCACGACGTCGGCGTCGTCAGCGTCATCGGCGTCATCGGCGTCATCGGCGTCGTCGGCGTCCGGCACGCGGTGAGCGTAGGTCGCGGGGGCCGCAGGGCCCGCCGGACACGACCGGCGTGCGGGCCCGGCCTCAGCAGCCGGCCTGCTCGTAGGGGCACAGCCGCTCCCACGCCTGCTGCGCCAGCGCCACCACCGTCGTGCGGGCCCTGTCGGTGCTGTCCTCCCCACCGGACTCCCCGACGAGGGTCACCGCCGTCCCGCGGCGGGTGACCACCACGTAGTCGCCGATGACGACGGCGTCGGGGTCGCCGGCCGTCGCGCCGTAGTAGTCCGTGGCGATGCCGGTCCCGTCGGCCCCGACGGGTACCTGCTCCACCAGGTAGCGGGTGTTCCCGCCGTCCTCGCTCGGGCCGGCGCCAGCCGCCTCGGCGCACGCCCGGGCCGCGGCGCCGACGCGCTGGGCCTCGGCCTGGGCGTCGGCCGCGTCGGCGTAGACGGCCACCTGCTGCAGCCCGACCGGGACCTCGAGCTCCCCGTCGCCCTGGCGCACGCTCGTCATCGACGCCGCACCGCCCGGGCTGCCGAGGTCGCAGCTGGTCGACAGGACCCACGGCTCGACACCCTCGGAGACCGTGCGGCCGCCGTCGCGGGGGGCGAACGCGCTCTCGGGCAGCAGCACCGCCGCGTCGACGGCGGTGGGCACCGGCGAGGGCGCGGACGTCGTCGGCGCGGCGCTGGTCGGCGACGGCGACGGCGACGCCGACGACGGGGCCTGTGACGGGCTCGCCGTCGACAGCGGGGGCTCGGAGGTGCTGGCGCCGTCGCCAGCCGGTCCCGCGCCGCACCCCGTCAGGACCGTCAGGCCGGCGGTCAGCACGGCGGTCGCGGCAGCGGCGGTGGTGGTCCTGCGCACGGTGGTCTCCCCGGGTCGGCCTGCCCCCGCGACGCTGCAGGGGCCTCGAGTGTCGCGCTCCGCGAGCGGCTGGTCACCCGGACATGACGGCCAGCACCAGCGGGGTGTCCTGACCGGGCCAGGTGCCGGTCAGGACCGACGGCTCAGCGCCGGGGCGCGGGTGGCGCAGGACGGTCAGCTCGCCCACGCCGCCACCGCCCCCGCCCTCGCCACCGGGAGCACCGGAGCCGCGGACCTGCGCCGTCGCCTCCCGCGGCACGAGGCCGGCGTCGGTGGTGACGAACTGGTCGGCCTGGCGGCTGCCGCTGGTGATCGCCTCGCGGAAGGCGGTCAGGAAGACCGGGTCCGCGCAGCCGTCGTACACCCAGCGCCGCCCGAGGGCGGAGTGCTCCACCGTCGTGATGAGCGCGCCCTCCGCGCCGACGAGGGGAGCGCCGCGGTACGTGACGGGCACGTGCAGCACCCGTCCGTCGGCCGTGCCCAGCAGGTGGGCCTCGAGTCCGACCTCGCCGTCGGGGTCGTCGAAGCGGTAGGCCCCCAGCAGCTCCAGCTGCGAGGCGTCGGCGCCCTCGAGCCAGGGCTGGTGCGGCACCCACGCCTGCAGGGCCTCCAGCTTGGTGGGACGCAGGGTCGCGGGGTGCAGGACGGCCACCGCGCGAGTCTCGCAGTCCCGCCGAGCATGCAGAAGGGCACCCCGAGGGGGCTCCTGCGGCGACGCAGGGGGTCTTGAGCATGCTCGGCGGGACACCTGCGGACGAGATCCACACCGGGGTGGCCACCACGGGACCGTCCAGGGGTGGACGTGACCGAGGTGTGCCGCGAGATCTGGCGACGGGGCGGCACCGCGCTCAGCGCGGAGCTGGGCGTCGACCGGCGCTCGATGCGTCGAGCCCTCAAGAGCGGGGACGTCGTGCGGCTGTCTCGAGGTGTGCACGCGTTGTCCAGCCACCAGGCTCCGGTGCTCGCGGCGGCCAGGGTGCGCGGCACGGCCTCGCACGCCAGCGCGGCGCAGCTGTGGATGCTCGAGCTGCTGGAGGACCCCGTGCTGCCGCACGTCACGGTCCGCCGCAACCGGCGCCTCCCGCCGGCCGGGCTCGTCCCGCACTGGTGCGACCTGCCCGACTCCGACGTCGACGGTCTGGTCACCACGCCCCTGCGGACCGTCGTCGACTGCGCCCGCACGATGCCGCTCCCCGAGTCGCTGGCCGTGGCCGACTCGGCCCTGCGCCGCGGCCTGCTCACGCAGGACGAGCTCGTCGCACGCGCCGGCGCGGCGGGCGGTCCGGGCAGCAGCGCGGTGCAGCTCGTGGCGCGGAACGCCTCGGCAGACGCGGCAACCCCTTCGAGTCCGCACTGCGGGGGCTGGCCCTGGAGGCGGGAGCCCGCGGGCTCCGCCCCCAGGTGGTGCTCGAGGTGCGCAGCGGGAAGGTCAGGCCCGACCTGGTCGACCGCCGCCTGCGCCTCGTGGCGGAGGCCGACAGCTTCGCCTGGCACGGTCAGCGCGCTGCGCTGGCGCCTGACTGCCAGCGCTACGACGAGCTCGTCGCCGACCGGTGGACGGTGCTCCGGTTCGCCTGGGAGCAGGTCGTGTTCGACCAGGAGCGGGTCCGGGGGGTGCTGCGCGACACGGCGGCCTGGCTGGAGGGCGTCCCGTCCAGCGGGCCGAAGGCCGTCTGAGCCTCCGCCCCTGACCACCCCTGACCGCCACCGGTGCTCGAGTGCATGCCCGGCGGACGCTCAGACGGCTCCGCGGGGCCCGTACATGATCAGCGCCACACCCACGAGGCAGACCAGCACGCCGGTGAGGTCCCACCGGTCGGGGCGGAAGCGTCGACCAGCACGCCCCACAGCAGGGACCCCGCCACGAACACCCCGCCGTACGCGGCGAGCACCCGGCCGAACTCCGCGCTCGGCTGCAGCGCCGCGGCGAAGCCGTAGAGCCCGAGCGCGATGACCCCTGCCCCCACCCAGCCCCAGCCGCGGTGCTCCCGCACCCCCTGCCAGACCAGCCACGCCCCGCCGATCTCCAGCACGGCGGCGAGCACGAACAGGACGAGGGAGCGCACGGGCACCGCTGCATTCTCACCGCTCAGCAGCCCGGGAGGTCGGCGAGCGCCCGCTCCGCGCGCCACCGGGCGAGGTTCGCCGACGCCCAGCCGGCGCTCCCGGGGGTGTGCGACAGCGCGAGCAGGCACGCGGCGTCGGGGCCGAGCGCGCCCGGCCGTTCCCGCAGCACGGACGCCACGGCGGGCACCGCGTCGGCAGACAGGGACCACAGGTACGGCAGGTCCGGGCCCGACGGTCCGTCGAGCCGCGCCAGCTGGGACCTGGCCACCAGGGCGTCGGGGTCGGCCGCCACGAGCCCGAGCAGCGACGCCGCGGCGACGAGCACCGCCACCTGCGGCACCCACCCCTGGCGGGGTGCGCCCTCCCGGCGGCCCCGCACGGCACCGGCGGCCAGCAGCAGCACCAGCAGCCCCGCGAGCCCGGCGCAGACCACGCCCACCGCGACGCGCAGCCGCGTCAGGCCGTACGCCTCCACGTAGGCGACCAGGTCGCTCACCGCGGCGGCGTCGATCCCCAGCGACAGCAGGCACAGGAGCCCCAGCGCGGCGCGAGGCCCGGCCGTCATCGGGGTCCAGCGCACGGCGAGCGCGACGACCCCGAGCACCAGCGCGGTGGCCACCACCAGCTGCGCGAACCCCGCGTGCAGCTGCTCGGCGAAGGTGCCGCCGTCCGCCGGGGCGGTGACGCGCACCACCAGGAACGCGCCGAAGAGGGCGTCGAGGGCACCCAGGGGCAGCAGCCACTCCACCCTGCGGTCGAGCACCCGCCCGGTCGGACCCGACCGGCCCGACGGCGCTCCCGGGCCCACCGCGCGGCGGGGCTCCCACGCCACCGCCAGGGCAGCGGCGGTCGCCACCGCGGCGAGCGCGAAGACGACGACGCGACCCACCACCACGTCCACGCGCGTCAGCCCGAGCCACGCCCCGAGCTGGACGACCACGGCGTCGACCCAGGCGCCGGCCCCGGTGAACAGCGACCCGAACCGGGCGTCAGCGCTCGCGAGCAGCGGCACGAACACGGCCAGCAGCACCGCGGCGAGCGCGGTCCCGCGCACCGCCGGGCCGATCCGCCGCCAGCGCCGCCGGGCCGTCGAGCCCGTCTGGCCGCGGGCCCCGAGCAGGCGCTCCACGGCCCGCCCCAGCGCCACCTCGACGCCCCGCACGAGCCACCCCGCCCCCGTCGCCAGACGCCCGACCGGCCGCAGGGGAGCGGCCAGCACCGCCGACCACGAGCCGGCCGGGGCGAGCGCCAGCGTCCCGAGCAGCACCGCCCCGGCCAGGCACAGCGCCACCACCCACCCCGCGTCGCGCACGGCGGCGCTCCCGGCCAGCAGCACCGCCGCGCCCCCGTGCACGGCCTGCCACCGGCTGCGCCGCGGTCGCACCGGCGCCCCCGGCGCCCCCGGAGCTCCTGGCACCCCTGGCACCCCTGGCACCCCTGGCGACCTGACGAGCAGGACGACGGCGGCCACCGCCGCGGCGAGCACCAGCAGCCCTGCGCCCGGTGGCTCGGGGACCACGAACGCCGCCACCAGCGCGACCGCTCCCACGCCGAGCTGCACCCGCGGGGGTGCCCCCGGCCTGCGCACCCGCGGCACCGTGCTGGTCGGGGGGGCGGGCGGGGTGGTGGGTGTCGTCGACATCGCGGTCCTCCGGAGGGGGGTGGGGGCAGGGCGGAGCGCCCCGACGGCCCAGCGGGCACGGGCTCGGGGACGAACGGGTCAGGCAGGCAGGTCGACGACGACGCGGCACCCGGCGCCGGGGCCGTGCACGGCGCTGCCGGGCGGGTCGCCGATCCGGACCGTTCCGCCGTGCAGCTCCACCACCCAGCGCACGATCGCCAGCCCCAGCCCGGTGCCACCGGTCTCACGGGTGGCGCGGGCGGTGCGGGCCCGGGCGTCGTCGGCGCGGGCGAACCTGTCGAAGACGCGCTCGCGGTCGGCCGCGACGATGCCGGGCCCGTCGTCGACCACCTCGATCCGCACCCCGGGCCCGGGCCCGGTCCCGTGCTGCGGCCGGCGGGCGAGCAGCCTGACGGTCCCCCCGGCGGGGGCGTGGCGGGTGGCGTTGTCGAGGAGGTTGGCGAGCACCTGCGCGAGGCGCTCCGGGTCGGCCCCGACCTCGACGCGCTCGACGTCCACCACCACGTGCACCTGCCGGCCCAGCGAGGCGCAGTGCGAGCGGGCCTCCGCGGCGGCCCGCTCGCACAGCTCGGCCACCACGACCGGTGAGCGGTGCAGCGGCACCTCGCCGGCCTCGAGGCGCGAGAGGTCGAGCAGCTGCTCCACCAGCCGGCCCAGCCGCTCGGTCTGCGCGAGGGCCACGGCGAGGGCGTCGGGGTCGGGCCGGGTGACGCCGTCGGCGAGGTTCTCCAGCAGCGCCCGCAGCGCCGTGATCGGCGTGCGCAGCTCGTGGCTGGCGTCGGCGACCAGGCGCCGGCGCTGGGCGTCGACGCGCTCCAGCTCGGCGGCCATGGTGTTGAAGTCGGCGGCGAGCTGGCCCACCTCGTCGCGGCCGCGGGTGGACCCCGCCGACACCCGCGCGGTGTGGTCACCGGCGGCCATGCGCCGGGAGACCGCCGCCATCTCGCGCAGCGGCGCCGTCATCCCGCGGGCGAGCACCTGGATCGCGAGCACGCTGATCACCACGGCCACGAGCAGCGAGTACCGCATGCGCACGTCCTGCAGCAGCAGGAACGCGCCCCCGGCGAGGCCCGCCACCACCGACCCGAGGACGACGACGCCGAGCTTCGCCTTGATCGACGTCATCCAGGCGAGCGGGATCACGAGCCGCTCTCCGGCCCCGGGCCGCCGACGCCGCTGGCGTAGCCGACGCCGTGGACGGTGCGCACGACGTCGTCGCCCAGCTTGCGGCGCAGGGCCGCGACGTGGCTGTCGACGGTCCGGGTGGTCGTGGTGGCGGTCCCCTGGCCGTCCGAGCCCAGGTCCCGCCAGCCCCACACATCGGTGAGCAGCTGCTCGCGGCTGACCACGGCGCCGGGGTGCTCGGCCAGCCGCACCAGCAGGTCGAACTCGGTGGGGGTGAGGTGCACGGCCTCGCCGTCGCGCTGGACCAGGCGCGTGGCGAGGTCGAGCTCGGCGCCGCCGACCCTGAGGCGGGCGGTCCCCGGTCGCCGCGTCGCGCGCCGCAGCAGCGCCGCGACCCTGGCCGACAGCTCGCGGGGGCTGAACGGCTTGGTGAGGTAGTCGTCGGCGCCCAGGCGCAGGCCGACGACGAGGTCGGTCTCGTCGGCGCGGGCGGTGAGCATCAGCACGGCGACGCCCTCCAGGCCCGGCTCGGCCTGCACGCGGCGGCACACCTCGTAGCCGTCGACACCGGGGAGCATGAGGTCGAGGACGACGAGGTCGGGCCGCACCCGGCGGCACAGCTCGATGCCGGAGGGGCCGTCACCGGCGACGGCGACGTCGTGCCCCTCGGCGCGCAGCCGCGCGGCGACCGCCTCGGCGATCACCGGCTCGTCCTCCACCACGACCACCTGTGCCATGTCGTGAAGGCTAGGGAGCGGCGCTCGCGAGGTGGCGCAGGCGGCGTGCCCGAGGTGTGGAGGAGTCGTGGAGACTCCCCCCGTGAGCCAGCGCTACGACGTCGACGCCCTCCGCTCCCGCTTCCCCTCCCTCGGCCCCGACGGCGGGGGCTGGACGCTGTTCGACGCCCCCGGCGGCACGCAGACGCCCCGCGAGGTGGGCGAGGCGGTGGCCGCGGCGCTGACCGGCCCGCTGTCGAACCGGGGGACCTCCGCGCCGTCGCAGCGCAACGCCGAGGACGCCGTCACCGCGTTCCGCGCCGCGGTGGGCGACCTGCTGGGCGCCGACCCGGGCGGCGTCGTCCACGGGCGCTCGGCCACCGCGCTGACGTACGACCTCTCCCGCACCCTCGCGGCCACCTGGCCCGACGGCGCCGAGGTGGTGCTCTCCCGGCTCGACCACGACGCGAACGTGCGCCCCTGGGTGCAGGCCGCGGCCCGCGCGGGCGCGGTGGTGCGCTGGCTCGACGTCGACACCGCCACCGGTGAGCTGGTGCTCGACGAGTCGGTGCTCACCGACCGGACGGTGCTCGTCGCCGTCACCGGCGCCTCGAACCTGCTGGGCACCCGGCCCGACCTGGCCCGCATCGCTGACGCCGCGCACGCGGTGGACGCGCTGCTCTGGGTCGACGGCGTGCACGCCACCGCGCACCACCTCCCCGACCTGCGCACCTGCGGGGCCGACTTCTGGGTGTGCTCGCCGTACAAGTTCCTCGGCCCCCACCACGGGGTGCTCGCCGCGTCACCGGAGCTGCTGGAGCGGCTGCACCCCGACAAGCTCGCCCCCTCCACCGACGCGGTGCCCGAGCGCTTCGAGCTGGGGACGCTGCCGTACGAGCACCTCGCGGGGACCACCGCCGCCGTCGACGTCCTCGCCTCGCTCGGCGGTGCGAGCGGATCGCGGCGCGAGCGGCTGGTGGCGGCGTTCGAGGCCACCGACGCGCACGAGACCCGGCTGCGGGTCCGCACCGAGGAGGGGCTCGCGAGCCTCGGCGACGCCGTCGTCGTCCACAGCCGCGCGCAGCGCCGCACCCCGACGCTGTACTTCTCCACCCCCGGCCGTCCCGCCGGCGAGGTCTCGGCGGCGCTCGCGGCGCAGCGGGTGCTGGCCCCCGCGGGCCACTTCTACGCGTGGGAGCCGTTCGATCGCCTGCGCGCCGCCGGGGCCCTGGGCGAGGACCCCCTCGGCGGCATCCGCGTCGGCATGGCCCCCTACACCAGCGACGACGACGTCACCCGCCTCCTCGACGCCCTCGCCACCGTGCTCTGACCGGCACCTCGCCCGTGATCACGGGGAGGGGGTGGTGAGCGGGGCCACGGGCCCACGGCGGGCCAGGCGCAGGCGGCCCTGGGCGAGCAGCACGCTGACCACCACGACCACCGCCCCGACCGGCTCGTTCCACGTCAGGTGCTCACCCAGCACCAGCACGCCCGCGACCACCCCGACCACGGGGGTCAGGTACGTGACGCTGGACGCCGCCAGCGAGCCCCACTCCACCAGCACCCGCGTGCTCCACACGTAGGCGAGCCCGGTGCCCAGCGCGCCCAGCGCCACGAGGGCCCCGACAGCGGGGAGCGGTGGAGCGGCGGCGGGCAGCAGCGACCCCGCGCCCACCAGCGCCAGCACCCCGGCCAGCAGCAGGCCCAGGACCGCGGCGCTGCCGACCTGCCCCGTCGCGACGGCCAGCGGCCCGTGCGCGTGCCGGCCGGTGACGAACCGCCGCATCCACGCGAACCCGGTGCCGTAGCAGGCGGTCGCTGCGAGGCACGCGGCCTGCGCCGGCAGGGAGCTCGCGAAGGCGGCGTCGTCGACCACCCGCCACAGCCCCATGACGACGGCGACGCCCACCACGCCGAGCGCCACCCCGGCCACCCGCCCGCGGGTGAGCCGCTCGCTGCGCACCGCGGCGGTGACCGCCAGCGCCGTCCAGATCGGGGTCGTGGCGTTGAGGATCGCCGAGAGCCCGGACGGCAGGTGCTGCCCGGCCCACGAGAAGAGCAGGAACGGGGCGAGGCAGAGCAGGACGCCGACGACGACGAGGTGGCCGACCAGCCACCGCTCGCGGGGCCACGCCGTGCGGGTGAGCGCCATGAGCACCACGAGGGTCAGCGCCCCCAGCGCGATGCGCCCGACCGCCACCTGCGTGACGTCGAAGCCCGTGAGGGCCACCTTGATGAGCAGGAAGCTGCTGCCCCAGACGAGGGCGAGCGCGCCGTACGCCGCGAGGACGCCGGCGCGGGGGGTGCGGGTCACGACGTCGAGCCTGCCGCCCGGGCGGGGCTCGGCGCCAAGAACCGCGCCGCGGAGTCCATAAGATCTTCCTATGGCACTGACCGCCGCCCAGCTGCGCGCCCTCGTGGCCGTCGAGCGCCACGGCTCGTTCTCCGCGGCTGCCGACGCGCTGCGCGTCTCCCAGCCCGCGGTCTCCGGAGCGGTCAAGGCGCTGGAGGGGGAGGTCGGGGGGACGGTGCTCGACCGCCGCTCCGGTCGTCTGACCGACCTGGGCTCAGCGGTGCTGCCCCACGCGCTCGCCGCCCTGGGGTCGCTGGACGCCGTGGTCGCCGCCGCCGCCGAGCACCGCGGCGCCCCGCACGGCACCGTGCGGCTGGCCGTGGTCCCGTCGGTGAGGGCCGGTCTCGTGCCCCGGCTGCTCGAGACGTGGGCCGCAGCGCTGCCCGCCGTCACCGTCGAGGTCGTCGAGGGCGACGACCCGGAGCTGCCCGACTGGCTCGACGCCGGGCTGGCCGACGCCGCGGTGCTCGTCGACCCGGACGACCGGGACCTCGGTCCCGGCGCCGTGGAGCTCGAGGGCGACCTGCTGCGCGCCGTCGTCCCCGCCGGCCACCCGCTGGCGGCGCTGCCCTGCGTGCACCTGGAGGAGCTGGTGGCCGGGCGCCTGCTCTCCAGCGGCGGTGGGTGCCAGGTGCAGCTGCGCGCCCTCCACCGCGACGTCGGCCTCCCGTTCCGCCCGGTGGCCGAGGTGGCGGGGCTGCCGTCGCTGCTGGCCATGGTCGCGCGGGGAGACGGCGTCGCCGTCGTCCCCGAGCTGGCGGCGCCGCTGGTGCCGCGCGGGGCGCGCCTGGTGCCGCTGGAGCCGCAGCTGCGGCGCCGCCTGGTGCTCACCGGGCCGCCGCCCGGGGCGGGGTCGGCCGCGGGGCGGGGTCAGCACCCGCTCGTGCGGCCCCTCCTCACCGCGGCACGGCTAGCGTGAGCGGGTGCCAGCTCAGGGAGAGCCGCTGGAGCGGCTCGGCTTCCTCACCATCGGGACCTTCTCCGAGGACGACCCCGGACCCGGGCACGAGGAGGTCCTGAGCACCATCGAGCTGGGCGAGCGCCTGGGGTACGACTCCGCCTGGCTGCGCCACCGCCACCTGCAGCCCGGCATCTCCTCCCCGGTCGCCGTGCTCGCCGCCGCCACGCAGCGCACCACCCGCATCGAGCTGGGCACGGCGGTCACGCCGCTCGGCTTCGAGAACCCGC
>Ga0325403_1000232_pt1 | contig 34447 bp, 21 predicted proteins | sample PopdelMetagenome_19_FD_205665 | JGI IMG/M metagenome (GOLD analysis project Ga0325403, IMG submission 205665) | Populus deltoides microbial communities from Bellville, Georgia, United States - Xylem-PdKOR-R4 | ecosystem: Host-associated > Plants > Phyllosphere > Stem > Wood/Secondary xylem... | reverse complement strand
TAAATTCTTATAATTTGTTAAGACTCTATGCATTTGAGATAATATACAAATTAAATAATGGAATTGTGCATTTTTTAAGAAAACTAGCTATTGAAATATGTAGCATTCAATACTTTTTTTTACAATATTTCAAATTTAACTCTCATTGTATTTTTCATTATTAATAGAGGAGGGTCGACAGAGAAAATTAAATACTAAAATTTTATGTTACTATACTCTATATATGTATACAATTGCATAAATATTTTGGAAATATAGGACGGTAAGGTGACCCACCTCCACATTTACACTTGACCATGTTAGTGGCTTGAAACAATGAAGAATTTCAATAGAAAGAATATCAATCTCGAGCAAAAATATCCGAGGGTGAGCTTGGCAAGAATATTGCAGTCATGGTCGGAACACCCACAAAAGGAAGCAAATTTATTGCTTAAATTTTAAGCAATTTTAAAAATATTTTCACACAAATTTATTTTTTTTTCTAACCATCCAACCTATAGAAGCAACCCCAAGAAGATAAAAAAACTTTAAATGTAAGTAGATAAGTTGATGATGAAGGAATACATTCGTGATAGAATGAGAAAGTTAGTTACTATTTATTATCAAATTAACAATTACTTGTTCTTGTTTCTTTAATTAAAAAGTTGATACAAGTATGACATAGAAAAGCAATGCCCTAGGCCATGGACTATTTATGTTTTTAAGGGTGCGTTTGTTTCTCGGAAAGTAATTTTTAGAAAACCACTTTCTAAACTTTCCTGTGTTTGTTTGCATTAGGAAAGTTGGTCAACGGGAAACACTTTCCGGTCAACGGGAAACACTTTCTGTGAAAGAAAAATTTGGCTTAATTTTCAGGAAAGTGTTTTCCTTTTAGTTTGAACGGAAAACACTTTCCAGAAGTTGTCAAAATTTTAAAAATATCATATTATTTGTTGATTATATCAAATTTGGTCCTCAAATTTTTGATTGCTATATATTTTGTTTGAATCTTTTTTTTTCAAATTCATCCCTTAAAATTTGATTTAATTTGATTTTTATATTAACTTTGGTCCTTATTTTTATGATTATTATTTATTTTTCTCTTATTATTTTTTTTATTGAAATTTTTTATCTATCAAATTTGGTTCTCATTCTTTTGATTGTTACTTATTTTATTTAAAATAATTTATGAAATTGTAATTATTATTATTTTAATTTCATCATTTTTTAATTTTTTTATCTATCAGATTTGATCTCTATTATTTTGATTATTATTTATTTTATTTGAGATAATTTATGAAATTAGATTTTTTTTCAACTCCATTCCCATTCAACTTTTTAATTTGTAAGATTTGTTTCTTATTATTTTAATAAATTTGAAAAAAAACAAAATATTAATAAAGTACTTTCCAGATCATTTTTCATAACATAATCAAACACTGGAAAGTGTTTTCAAACTTATTTTTTATAACACTATCAAACATCAAAAAATAGTTTTCTTTTCCAGAATTCACTTTGCAAGAAAACCACTTAAAAAAAAAAATTTCCTGCAAACAAACAGGCATAAAACTGTTTCTTTACCATCTTTAAATTTCCTTATCTTTATAATCAATAGGAAGAACTGCCTTCTATTCTAAACCCCATCTATAAAAGAACTTGCTGTGCACCTTATTATAATTGTATTTTCGGTTGACCTTTTCCTTTTAAACAATCCATTAGCACAAATCCTTTTGTTTTTCTTTTTTTTTGTCTATATCATCAAGTTATGCTAACATCGTCGACTGATAATCATCATAAACCTTCTTAATTATAAGCAATCCATCGATATATTTTTTGATATCTTGTAGTTTTGCGAACATTATCGATTGATAATCATAATAATCCATATTCGATTTTTGAGCTCACGTTAAACTTTATGCCACTAATTCAATGAGAAGCGTGGTATTTTGCCTATAAGTCAACGTTAACGGAGAAGTATCTAAAGTTATTTTTTGGGTGGTTCTTCATATCAAGCTCCAGGGTTAAATTCCAATACACAAGAACAAAGTTTGAGATATATAAAAAGTACTAGTATGACTTCAATTTGCAATGTTCAAACATATGATTTTTTTTATCACCATGATGATTTTTCTTCATGTTCACTAAAAGCCAACATGGGAGACTCATTTCAGTTTATCTTTTTTACTTGGATTCAACTAAATGATTTGCTCATTATCAAGATAACATCATATCCAGGTTGCTTCGTCAATGATCTTAAAGTATTATGTGTTTACGATATATGTATTATTTTTCTTTTTTATATGAAAACTACCTTCTTTAAATCAAGTTGTAAATATGTTTTTTAAATCATAGGCAATGATTGATTGAATGAACCATGGCTTCTGTAAATATTCATACTCATCATCATTATCATCATTATTATTATACTATTAAAAAAAAGGATAGAAATGCTCAAATGGTTAATGTACTATTGATTGCTTTTGAAATTTTCTTATATGCTTGAGGAGACTTGATACTCTAGTTGGTGCGAGAATGGTGAAGATGTTTAAGTCTTTGACCTTGTTGGAAAAGTATAGGATATTAATTATAAGGATTATGGGAATACATAAAAAAAACTAAAACTTTGGAGATTTTGATTTTGAGATAGATTTGAATAGCACAATCAAGGTTGGGTGTTATTTGTGTTGCACCTAACATAAAAATATCAGACCTCTAAAATTAAAGGAGAATATAGAAAATGGAGTTGCCACCTAGTTTTTAAGGAGAACAAGAATTCAAAAATATACATTGGTTTCTTATATCTAACAAAGGGTTGATTATGTTTAAAGAAGGATGAAAATCACACTTACCGCATCGTTTCCAAAGAAATGTTATCTTAACTATGTGTTTTATCCTAAATTTATTTGTATGCATGCCATTACTATCCAAAATATTTTCTAAGGTTATTTTCAAGTTATTTATTATTAGTGGATATTCGTCAAGTTAATGTCAAACCCTAAATATGGAGTTTAACAACTTTTTTTTCAAATTATTATTATTATTATTATTATTTATGAAGCAAAAGATTGAATAAAATACTACGTTCATCTCATGTTGGTCTGTAGTTTGAGGAGACTCATGTACCCATTATTGACATTATTTCAAGTTTTAAAGCATCATGTTAGGCCTACGTCGATTCCTAAAATTAGAAGACATGCTGACCTAACCATTAAAATCTAAATTTAGGTTTAATTGAAACTTGATGTTAACTTGAAAAAAACTCATCGACTTATTACTAAGCTTTTTTTTAGATTTTTTTAAAAATATGTTAGGCCTACGTCAGTCCCAAAAGACTAGGAGACATGTTAACCTAGTTGTTAAAACCCAAACTTAATATAAAAAACATGATCCTAACTTGACAAAAACTCGTTAACATTGTTTTGTTTTTTTTTTAAATAAATATTTACTCACACATGTATATGTAAAAGACAAAGATGTTATTTTACAAAATAAAGTTATTGTTATATTGAAGAAAATAAAAATAAAACAAAATAAAAACACATGAATAAATATTGTCCATGCATGAATAGTATCATATTCATTATTTTTTTCATTTGAATAGTAACAACACAAAAACATAATATTCTGGGTTTATGTAAGATTCACTTTTAAATGAAAGGTTGATTATTGTTGATGTATGGATTGTATCTTGATAATGTGAGGAAATAGGTTCACCAATTACCGACACGATGTGTGTCAAGTATAATTTTTTTTTATACCATTGTTTGGGCTTGAAAAGCCGGGTTGTTACACTCAACCATTACAGAATGAATAGCAAGGGAGCCACGAGATGTGGCATCCCTATGTTGTATTTACGGATTATTAGTCATATTGAAACACTAAGGGACATTTTCAACAACATTTGTGGTTTGACCTTCGACCACTAAAGGTTACAATGGAGGAGACTTGGAAACATTGGGATGAGAAAGCATGGATAAGGAAGTATGCTGCACTACCACAAAGAAACTTCAAATGGAAAGCACCATGGATGAACAACACAGTCTGCATAATGAGTTGTGGAAGCAAGGTATGGGTTCCCCTGATTGGTGTAACTGGATAGATCAACTATGCCCCGACACTCGTAACAAGACAGTTGAGTGGAATGCAGTACACACCAAGAACTTTGGGTTTAGCAGATTTCATGGGTTTATTCAAACATCAACCACACCTCAAAGAAATGGGACTCATTCGACAAGACTGAGAAAGGCCTTTATTGGTGAAAAGGGAAGAAGGCAACAGGTTTGAATCATCTGTCAGTTAAAATTATGCAGTCTGGAGAAATGGAAAGCTTTCTGGGGTAGTAGGGTCCTGACCTAAGCATCCCGAGTCAACAATAGAGCAACCAAAAAGAAAAAAGGACTGATAATGAAGAAGAGCTAAGAAGACAGTTGGAAAAATACGGCGCCGATCTCAGCAAAAACAAAGGGCAAAAGTGAATCCTGGAAAAAACAATTGGAGGAAGAAAATACGATGAGGATTTGCTTAAACCAACAATTGGAAGATAAAGAGGAGCAATTAAAACAATAGTAGAAAAGGGCAGAGATAGTTGAAGCAATAGCTAAAGGGATCCAGGATGAGTTGAAGGATTGCATAACTGAAAATGATAAACTGGTTGACAAAAATGGGCTCACAGAAAAAGAGTTGGCCAAGATCAAGAAATTAGTAAAAGGCAAGATAAATACGAATAAAGAGATATTGGATTCCTTGAAGAGAGAAAGGAGCAGTTTCTAAGGAAGATGAGAGCTAAGAAAGAGAAGAATCGGCTAGCCCACCTTGACATGGAAGAAGAAAGAAGAACGCATGGCCAATATATGGTACAGTTAGAGGAGGAGAGAAGTATGAGAAAGGTTGTCGAGGCTGACATAAGAGATTACCAAAAAAGGGTCGAGTATTCAAAAGAATAGATAATGATTCTACAATCTGAGCTGGAGATACAAGAAGAGGTTGAGAAGTCATTACGGTGTGATAGAGGAAAAGTTAAATGAGCTGAAGCAAGAGCGCCAGGAATGTCAAGAATATATTGACAGCTTTGCAGTTCAAATGAACTCCAAAATAGCTGAGCTAGACATCGAAAGAGAAGAACTACAAAGAGCCAGGGCTAAGTTAGCACGGTTAGAGACAATGGTCTGAGCATTGGAAAGAAGCAATGAAGCCTTATGAGCCAGCAATGAAGTGATAATCACAAATAACACCTTGTTGCATGACAAACTAAGACATATGATGAAACAAGTCGAGCAAGTGGCCTGCTATGCTGAAAGGATGCAACAACAAGCTACCCAAGTTGGAAATAGTGCTATAAAGTATTGAGAATACCCGGGGGCTCTCACTTCCTTTATTAAAGCCTTAGCCAATAAGGGAAATGCCTTTTAGAGTAGCAATGTATTAGGGCTGTTGTTATTTTGTAAACTTTTTGTACAAGCTTTGGTTAGTTATAAAAAGGTCATAACCTATCTTCCTTTCTAAATGAGTTCCGGTAGTCAAATCCTGATAAAGAACTTGGCATATACTCTTTTACAGCAATCAGTTCGGCTTAGAAATCTTGCTTAAGGGATTATGAAAGTCATGAATCAGTTTTAAAAAACATGCATCACATATGCATCTCATTTTCATTATACATTTGTTTATAATATGTCATTTGCATACTCTAGTGAAATATAGGTCCCCCACCTAAGGTCCACTACACCAGGCTCAGAACAAGAATGGAACACGAAGAAAGGGCTCTATTGGGATCCCGCTACTAGAGCGAATTAGAATCAGTGAAAAATGAAGTGTCATGGATGACTAATCTGCTTGAACAACTGTTAAAAGCAAAAAGTGGGGAGGGAATGTCTGCCCAGCCATTTACAGGTTCACTCGCGTCTCACATTCCCATCGCATCTCAGAATTTAGGGGCAAATTCAGTAGCAGAACAACATTTTGTGCCAGCCATCCCTATCTGGTCGGCTTAATCGCCAACCACTGTGGATTTAACAGCGGATGGGCCTTCTGAAAGTAGGTCCAATGGTATTATGAGCCAAGATATGATCTACTTTTAAAGCACCTTACTATGAGCATTTAATGGGCAGCTCATCTCGGCATTTTTATGACACGGTACACGTATCTGAGAGGATAGAGCAATGCATTGAAGCCGGACGCATACCAGAGCCTCTAGAAAAAAAGGGTTTTAGTGGAAAAAGAAGAGAATGGGATATTAACAACTTGGAAGGAGGGTATAAAGGCAAAAGAGTAAATTACCCAAACCCACAAATGCCTACCCCTCAATTCACAAACATAAACTTTACCAAACCCTTGCACCCAAATTCAACCAGCCGGATAAATCACCCACCAAACAACCAAAACAACTACCAAAGGCCATAAATGAAATATACTTCTGAGCAGTTACTTCCACTACCAATGCCTTTAAATGATTTGTACGCTAAATTGCTCAACATTGGGCAAATAACTCCAATCCTTCTACCAACGATCCAACCACCCTTTCCCATATAGTACAAGCCAGAACTAGCTTGTGAATACCATGCTGGTAATCCTGGGCACGAAATTGAAACTTACTACGCTTTTAAAAGGAAGTTGTTAGAACTCATCAAAATAGGGAGGGTATCTTTCCAAGATGCGCCTAATGTCGCACCCTCGTGGCGGAGCGGCGATCCTCGATTGATTTCGGGGTCTTTGTTTTATGTAAAGGGAGTCACCACCTAGTATTATGGTCACTAGGAAACCTAACTGGTCTTTCAGAGATTCTAAGGCAAGGGACTGGTTGCGTAAAGGGAAGGTGTTAGCACCCCTAGTACGCCTTACCTAAGGTAAGCTGCTTGGTGTTTGGTTTGTCTTATAATTGCTATGGTGTTGGTGTTTTCTAATCCCATCAGTTTTTCTCAGTTTGATTCTAACTAAATTTATTAAGATAGAAATTCAAGGAGATTTCATGTGCTTTACAAGCTCATTTTTTCCTTGGTATTTCAAGAGTTTGCGACTCGTAAATCGCAAGGAGGGATAAAAATTTAGAAATCTAGGGTGCTTTAAAAATCTATTTTTTTTTGTCTTAGTGTTCTATACTCTCACGGCTCGTGAACCGTGGAGTAAAAAAAATTGAAATGTCCTCGATTATAATCAAGGCTTCTTTCAAGGATGTGTGCAGATTTATTATTCCTGGAAAATTATTTTGGATATTTACCACTCTGGGTTTCTTTATCCAAATATTAACAGTGAATAATAACAAATTATTCCCAATAATATTTTGGATATTCGTCCTTTAAGGATTTCTTTATCCAAACATTAGCGGTGAATAATAGATGAATTCCCCTCAAAATAAGATTTTTATATTTTTTGAAATATTGGCCAATACTCTTTGGAGTTTTATAAACATGTTGTAAAATCCAGAAATGCAAGAAAATAATTTTGTTATGTTTAAGAAATCCATGCGAAAACACATTTTTGAAACTTCCAATATTTTTTGTATATATAAAAAAAACATTCAAAACATGTTAGGGTATTGGCCGTATGCAACACACAAGAAAACTTTTAAATTTTTTTTTATCGAAACACAAGCATCACAATTAAACACAAAAGAAAAATCGCAATAAAAGCTAAACAGCCGTCATATATATTCTAAGATTTATAATGAGCTTAAAGCAGTAAAAAAAAAATCAAAGCCAACTCAATGCGCAGACAGCAAGAAGAAAATAAAGCTGGGAGCAATCACTAAAAGAAACACAAAGGCCGGCTGATTTCTTCTCCAGCGGGGGTAAGGAAAAAAAAAGGAAAGTCCCTAAATGTAAAAGTTCCTAAACATGAAAGACAAACCCTTTTTTAATGGACAGCAGCTGAACTCAAAAATCATGAAAGAAATAATAGGCAAGTGTTGGTTTTTCTAAACAGAAACCAATTATTCAGAGGGAAGAAAACAACTTTACAACCGAATGCCTAGTATAAAAATAACAAAGGAGGAGAGATTGGGGCTTATACCTGCAGCTCCTTGTATATTGGTAACTGACGGATGAAAATAGAGATACTGCAGCGGACGAAATAATTCAGCTATGTGCTGCAGGTCTCAACTTTTTTTTTTTGCAGAAGATGAAATGGAAAACCAAGCGCACATTGCTGTCAAGATTTAGGAGCAAATCTCCCTCTCCGTGTTTTTTACTCTGCCTCTCTTGCGTTTTTTTGGTCCCTCTTTGCTGTGTTTAATTTTTTTCTGCCTTTTACTCTCCGGTTCTCTCTTATTTTTCTGCTCTCTTTTCTTGCCCCCTTTACGTCATTAGAAGGGCTTATATATAGTCTAGAATATCTCTATTTAGGAAAGATTTAATGCATTAATTCTAGGACGTAAATCCCTACTGATTTGCAGTAAAAAAAACGCAAAAGGAAGCTACAATATTCTGATTTTGTGCTGGTGCTTTACGTCTGATTTCTTTCCAGTTTTAGAGGAGAGTGTGGCTATTTTCTTTCCTTCCATAGGGCCAGCTGCTCCCTTTGAAATGAGGCAAGAAAAAACGTGGTTGCAGCTCCAAAATTCAGGCATGATGATAAAGGAAAAACAGCAGGAATTGGCAGCGGAAAAAAGGAAAGAAATCAGATGGAGGGTGCAGCTGCAAAGTCTTATTTTCCTTATTTGGTGTGGAAAAAATCATGTCATTTATGATGATCCAGCCCCCTCTCCAGCTTTCAATATCCTTCTTCAATTCAATCCCTCATTTTAACAATTTTCGATTCAGTCCTTGGTCCAAAAAAAAATCCTTTGAATCAGCCTCGCGAACTTGGGCTATATCCTTCCCGCGGCAGAATTTTCTGCCCTCACGTTAGATATTCAAATGGGAATATCTTGAGCTTCTGATATCAAAATCAAGTTATTCAAAATCCCAAATTCATCTACGCATCGAGGACTAAAACTTTAATGAAGAAGTCGAAGTGAGATAAAATCTTTTTATAGAACAAAATCTAGCAGTAATTTGGTTGGTCGAAAGGGATCTCCGGGTCTAACTCAAAAACTGACGAATGCCGAGAATTCTGATATGACTGAGAGTATGAACTAAGAACAAAAATCACAAAAACTAGGCCAAAAATAGAGTTTTTTTAGTGCAGACTCGGGTCAATATCCTTCTCGCGGTAGAATTTTCTACCTTCACGTTAGATATTCAAACGGGAACATCTTGAGCCTTTGATATCGAAATCAAGTGATTCAAAAACTCAAATTCATCTACGTGTCTAGGACTACAACTTTGATGAAGGAGTCGAAGTGATATAAAATCTTTTTACAGAACAGAAACTGGTAGTAATCTAGTTGGTCAAAAAGGTTCTTGATTTGACAATACTGAGCATCCAAATCTGACTGAGAATCTGCTCTAAGAACAATGATCCCTAAGACCTAATAAAGGTGTACATCAATTTTTCAACATGTAATGAGTGACAGAATATACCTAGGATGGTTAGATATCGTACGAAACTGGGTCAGAATCAGAGCCTAAGTTGGAACAAAAAAATTGCGACAACAGCAGAACCATTTTTTAATGCAAATTCTGAGGGATTTATTCAACCTTAAAGACCAGATACAAAAGGAATGAATTTGGCATTATGAAGACTTTTGATCAATCTAAGAAAACCTGACGATTTTGGCAGCAAAGGGAAAGGATAAAGAGAGCAGAAAACAGCTCAAACAGGGTTTCAAAAAAATATTTCTTTCATCTGCTTTTGTCAATCTTCCAGCAAACATGGGGTCCAAAATTGTGTAACAACACCTAACATCAATTCAAATCCATTGCCTAATCATGCTGCTGGTAATACGAGAGTGGGCATGATGGAGATTGGTAATCAAAACCAAGTGTTGAAGGTATCTATGAAAAGGTTGTACAACATGTTACAATTAGGATTCCTGAAAATGAACACTAAATATCAGCTAGGAAGGGATGACTATTGTGAGTTCCACGGGAAAGAGGGACATTATATTGAGGATTGCATCAAGTTTTGCCAGAAGGTTGCAAATATGCTAATCCTGGGAGAATTGAGGATTGAAACCATGGGGGCAACCAGGAGGTGAGTATGATGGAAGGCCGAGATAAATCGTCAGAAGTATGTAGAGTTCAAACTACAGCTAATGGGTTACCAAAGCTGATCCTGACTAAACTTAAACCTTCATTTACAAAAAGAGATCACAGTGCAATGCCATATAATTATGGTTATACCTCGAACATTCAAGCCCCCCTCCTTTTATTTCATACTGAGATCGGTGGGCTAACGCGAAGTGGTTATTGTTTTATGCCCAAGGAGTTGAAGAGAGCCAAAGGTTGTTTTATGCCCAAGGAGTTGAAGAGAGCCAAAGGCAAGGAAATGATGGATCTTGACAAAGAAATAAAGGTTAATAAGCCAGTAACGGAAGAGGAGTCAAATGAATTTTTGAAGATGATAAAGCACAGTGAGTACTGCATAGTAGATCAACTTAAAAGGACTCTCTAGCTAGGATATCCCTCATGTCCTTGATACTTAGCTCTGAGCCGCATCGAAATCCCCTGCAAAAGGTATTGAATGAGGCATATGTACCCCAGGACATTGAACATAAAACCATGGAGCACCTGGTAGGGAGGATTCCACGTATCTAATTACCTATACTTCACGGCTGATGAATTAGATACTGAAGGAACTGGACATAACAAACCCTTGTATATCACTGTTAAATGCAAAGATTGCCTTATCGGAAAGGTACTCATCGATAACGGCTCGGCTCATAACATATTGCCGAAACACATATTGAAAGAAATGCCAGTTGACGAATCTCATATGAAGCCTAGTACCATGATGGCAAGAGCATATGATGGCTCGCCTAGATAGATCATTGGGACTTTAGAGGTAGAGCTGTATGTGGGACCACAAATGTTCTTAGTGGCACTCCAAGTTATGGATATCCACCCTTCCTATAGTATGTTGCTGGGAAGGCCTTAGATTTATGCAGCTAGGATGGTAACTTCATCACTACACTAGTGTTTGAAATATATCATGAACGGGATGTTGGTAACCGTCAAAACAGAGGAAACAATATCCATGGTAAAGAATGTGGCCATACCTTTCATTGAGGCGAAGGATTGCAGAAATGAGAATTTCCATGCTTTTGAGATTGTAAACACTGAGTGGGTACCTGAGAGCACGGTGTTAAGAAAGCCAAGGATTTCAGAAGCAGCAAGGATGGCAGGTAAATGCTTCTTGGAATGTGGAATCCCATTCCAGTATGACCTTATCACTGGAATACCAAAAAGGATTAATCCGATCAAGATAAGATGTGCTGACCAAAGATTTAGGCTAGGTTATAAGCCTAAAAAGGAGGATCATCGTTGGGCTGTCGATAAACAAAGAGAAAGAAGAATGGCTAGAATCGAGGGAAGAGAGCCTGAAGAAGAAGAACTGGAAATCCCTCCCCTTATGGTGTCTTTCCCAAAGGCAAGATATGTGATGCAACCAGATAATGGAGCAGAAGACGTTGTTCAAAGGTTGGTAACTGTGAGCATCAACACCTTAGAGGTAGATAAGGTGGAAGGAAGTGACATGAAAATAGTAGTTCAAAGGGAAGATGAAGCGCTACCACAACTAACTGTTCATATTCTAGAAGAAGTCCCCATCAAGATTTTTGTGTGAAAGCTGGCCGAGGGTGAAAAGTTTCAAAGCTGGGTGACCCAAGAAGCTCCAATAGTGTATAAAATGTAAACCCACTTTGTTAGCCTTCACATGCCTTTGTCATTGTTTTATTTGCTTTTGTCATTCTGGTTGACAATTAAGGCTCATGATGTCAGCCAGATTTTGTCTTTGTCATTGAGCCCATTTTTATTCTAATCAATGAGATCATGTTTTTCTCTACATTTATTTGTCTTAATATTCTTGCTTTTACATCAAACATTTTCCACTTCTAGGAATCATGAAAGCAGATCTTCCACAACATCACACACATTTAACATCAAGAATGAATGGCCAAACTTTAACGAACATGTAATCATAATGGAAGAAGAAGAATGAGATGAAAGCAATATCAGAGAATTCACAAAGCTAGTAGAGCAACATGAAAAAATCTGGGAACCTGCTGCTGAAGAACTCAAAACCAAAAATATGGGTAGTGATTAGTCTAAAAAAGAATTGAAAATAGGGACCTTGATCACACCTCAGCAAAGGGCGGAGTTAACTGCTCTACTACATGAGTATGCAAATGTGTTTGCTTGGTCTTACGAGGATATGCATGGGTTGAACACAAATATCATTGTACACAAGATCCCATTAGAGGAAGGTTGTAAACTAGTCAAGCAGAAATTGGTCTTACATAGATCAAAATGAAAGCAGAACTCGAGGATCAATGGAATGCTGGATTCCTAGAGGTTGTTAAATACTAGCAGTGGGTATTTAACATTGTTGTCGTACCTAAGAAGGAAGGAAAGATCAGAGTTTGCATGGACTTCCAGAATTTGAACAAAGCTAGCCTCAAAGATGATATTCCACTACCCCATATAGACATTTTTGTTGACAATGTTCCTGTATTTTCACATATTCCTTTATGAATAGTTTCTCAGGATACAACCAGATAAAGATGGCTCTAGGAATCATTTTTGTTGACAAGGCCAAAACGACTTTTGTCACCCTTTGGGGAACCTACTACTACAAGGTTATGCTGTTGGTTTAAAGAACATAGGGGCCACCTATTAGAGACCCATGGTGACTCTATTCCATGATATGATGCATAAGGAAATCGAGGTGTATGTAGATTGCTAAATCAAAAGGGGGAGAAGATCATGTCAAGGTGTTGAGGAAGTTATTTGAAAGATTGAGAAAGTATGAACTAAAGCTCAACCCTGCAAAATGTTCGTTTCGGGTGAAGTCCGGCAAGCTGCTAGGATTTGTAGTTATTGGCAAAGGTATATAGGTGGATTCTGATAAAGCAAAAGCCATCCAATCCATGTCAACCCCAAAGACAGAGAAAGAGGTGAGGGGATTTTTGGGGAGGTTGAACTATATTGCCTGATTTATAGCTCTACTAACTACCACATGTGAACCTATCTTTCTACTGCTGAGGAAGAAGAATCTTGGGACTTGGAATAAGGAGTGTGAGGAGGCATTCAATAAAATCAAGCGTTATTTGCAAAGTCCGCCTTTGCTTGTTCCTCCTGTGTTAAGAAGGCCGTTAATATTATATCTGACAGTGACGGAAACAGTTATGGGATGTGTACTAGGACAGCATGATGAAACAGGGAGGAAAGAAAGGGTTATCTATTACCTAAGTAAGAAGTTCATTGAATATGAGTCTAGATACACAGTGATAGAGAAACTATGTTATGCATTGGGATGGGAGGCAAAAATATTACGACATTATATGTTATATCACACCACTTGGTTGATTTCAAAAATGGATCCATTGAGGTATATATGTAACAAGCCCTATCTCTCTAGTCGAATTGCAAGGTGACAAGTTTTGTTGTCAGAGTATGACATAGTGTACATGACAAGGAAAGCTGTGAAAGGGAGCGTGATTGCTAACCCCTTAGCTGATAATGCTGTTGAAGATTACGAGCCATTGGATTTTGATTTTCCAGATGAAAATTTATTGTCAATAGAGGAAGAAGAAGAGAAGACAGATTGGTGGACTATGTTTTTTGACAAAGCAGTGAATGTATATGGTAACGGGGCCGGTGTAGTGATAGTCTCTCCTGATCAGAAGCAGTATCTAGCTTAAGTTAAATTGCACTTTGAATGCACAAACAATACATCTGAATAAGAAGCCTGTATACTTAGTTTAGAAGCTGTATTAGAGATGAAATTAGAAAGGTGGATGTATATGGTGTTTCAATGTTGATTATCTGTTAGGTGAAAGGAAAATGGTAAACCAAAGAAGAAAAGTTGAAGCCTTACCAGGAATACTTGTCCACACTATTAGACGACTTCAAAAAGATAAAGTTCACCCTCCTGGGAAGAGAAGGGAACCATTTTGCATGCTTTGACTACATTGGCTGCTATGGCTACCATTGATCTCGGATATAAGGTACAACCAATACACATTGACATCAGAAATAACTGAGTTTATTATTGCTCGATTGAAGGAGAGATAGATAGGAAGCCTTGGTATTACGATATCAAGAACTTTGTGCAAAATCAAGAATATCCAGAGGGAGCTTCGAAGATGGTTAAGAAAACCTTAAGGAGTGTCGCACGTCACCCGTGCCACATCGGCTTGGCAATTTTTTTATTTCTCGTTTGCTTTGCTTGGTTCGTTGGAGTCGCCACCTAGTATTTAATTAAGGGCTACTAGGAAACCCGGGTATACTGGTCTTGTCAGAGATTCACGGGTAAGGGACTGGTTGTGGTTAGGGAAGGTATTAGCACCCCTAACGCACCCTACCTAAGGTAAGCTGCTTCGTGAACTTGATGTGTTAAAGAAGTTTTAAAAATTCTGTTCTTTCATCGAATTTTAGAAATACGACTTACGTATAAGTTCATAATTCTTTATCCGTGAGCAAATCAAAATATTAAATTCTTCTTTATTCTTTGCAATTTCATCATAAAAAAACATCCATAAAAACATACAAACCATATATACACTTTAACTATATTTTCTTTTTTCTTTTCTTTTTCTTTTGTTTTTTTTTTACATACACAATACAAAATACAAATTCAAAACAAATAAACAAAAATCACATTAAAATTACAATAAAAGCCCCAAAACAATATGGAATTATAGGGAAGGCCTTCTAGGCCATGAAACAGTGTTGCAGAGCCTCAGGAACAGGAGGAACAGTGGCGGCGCATCTGCCCCATGTGCCGTCGCGAGGAAGAGCCTGGAAACAGTGGGATCGGGAACGACTTACTTTCTTCTTCTCTTCCTCGCCGGCAGTGACCTTTAAAACACCAAAAAAACACAACAGACCAGTTGATTTTAGCATTTTATTTTTGTTTTTTCAGATCTGCTTCTCTCCTTTTAGATCCGTTTCAACGCAGATCCTTCTTTGGTTTCTGTCTTCCTCTCTTTCAGTTCCGGTGGCTGGCGGCTCCCAGGAGGAACGACCGAGAGGGGGGTGTCGCCGCTGGACTGGCTTCGGGCTGTTGATTTGGCCGTTTGCTGTTAAGAAGACCGAAGAAGAAGAGGCTGTCGAGGAAGGTGCTTCGGCGTTGATGGGTCTCTAGGCGCTGGAGGAACGACTGGATGAGAGGAGCTTGTCCGGTATGGGAGATGGAGGTGCAATGGTGGCTGGCTTCTATGGATGAAAAAGGAGAACAAACCGGCTGTGAGAGGAGAGGATAGAAGGAGTGTTGGCTGTTGTGGAGAGAACCGGCTGAGGGAAAGGGAGAGGTCTTGGCTGGTCCGTGAGTCTGGTTAGGGGGAGAGTCTTTGGGCTAAGGTGGAAGGAAAACAAAAAATCACCGGGGGGGTCAGCGGCTGAAGAAGATCCGAGGAAGCCAGAGGGGCTCTCTGCTTTTCAGTAAAAAAAAATGGGGGCGGCGGCTTCCCTGTACAGAAGATAGGTTTAGAGAAAACTTTAGGGTTTTTTTATGGTTTAGGGTTTTTGGTGGTTCCCTTTCATTGTGCAAAATTGCTCTCCTCTTGTGTGTTATGGAGACCAGTATTTATAGGTAAAAATATTGCTTGGGCCTCAAAATTGGTCCCTCAACTTTCTTTCTTTTTTTTTTGTAAATTTGATTTTTCTTGTTTTTTTGGATTTTCTTATCAACATCGCCTCAAATGAGGAAAATCAGTGATTTTAAAAATAACACGTTAAAAGTCGAACGCGTTCCAAAGATTTTTGAAAATTTAAATTATTTTGAGACGATGCTGAAAATGCTAAAAACGATGCAAATATATTAAAAAAAACTATTTTTTGGATTTTTTGTTGTTTTTCGTTATTTTTGGATTTTTCAACAATTTTATTAAAACATGGGTCAAAAATTGAGTAACAACAAGGAGATTGGCTACGGGTTTTTATCTAGATGGAGAGATTCTATATAAAAGATCATTTGATGGAACCTTACTAAGGTGTTTGAATGCAACAGATGCTAGAAAGGCTTTGCGAGAGGTCCATGAAAGGATTTGCTCAACCCATGCTAACGGATATATGATGGCAAGAAAAATACAGAAGGTTAATTATTTCTGGATGACGTTAGAGAAAGACTGCATCGACTATGTCAGGACATGTCACAAGTGTTAGGTGTATAATGATAAGGTCAATGCACCTCTGACCTCTTTGTTTAATCTAGCATCTCCCTGACCATTTGCAATGTGGGGAATTGATGTGATCAAGCCTATTAACTCAAAATCCAGCAATGGGCATAGATGCATTCTTGTAGCTATTGATTATTTCACCAAATGGGTAGAAGCATGTTCATACGCCCATGTGACTCAGAAAGTGGTGAAGAGGTTTATAGAGAAAAACTTGATTTGTCACTATGGTCCGGTGGAAAAGATAGTACCGATAATGCACAGAATTTCAATGGCAAAATAATAGTGGAGCTCTGTACCAAATGGAAGATCAAGCATTCACATTCCTCACCATACAGGCCAAAGATGAATGGTGCTGTGGAAGCAGCCAGCAAGAATATCAAGAAAATTATTCAGAAAATGGTAGTCACTTACAAAGATTGGCATGAGATGTTGCCATTTGCTCTCCATGCATATTGCACTACAATAAGAACTTTGACAGGAACTACGCCATATTCTTTGGTATATGGAATGGAGGCGGTGATGCCTTTAGAAGTAGAAATCCCCTCGTTAAGGGTGTTGATGGATTTAGAATTAGAAGAGGCTGAATGGGCCAAAGTGAGATATGAACAGTTAAACCTGATCAATAAAAAGAGGATAGCCGCAATTTGTCATCCTCAACTTTACCAGAAAAAAATGGCCAAGGCATATGACAAGAAGGTTAGGCCTCGTGTGTTCCAAGAAGGAGATCTAGTACTGAAGAAACTATTATCTCTACCAGGAGAAGATCATAGCAATAGGGCTCCAAATTATGAAGGTCCTTATATAATAAAGAAGGCTTTCTCAGGAGGGGCTCTGAAATTGTCTAAAATAGATGGAGAAGATCTAGCCAGACCTGTGAATTCCAACTCTGTAAAGATATATTATGTCTAAATGTGTTCGGTTTTCTCCCAAAATCAATAAAGTAAAGTTTGGCCATAATTTCTTTGTGTGAAGAACCCTTTCATTGCATTGATCTCGCGACATTTATTTTGTTTATCTTGAAAGAGCTGATTTTATGCATGATTACAAGAAATGCATCTAAAGCGTTCAAAGATGAAATTTAAGCATTTCTCGGTAAAGAGGTGACCAAACTAAAATAAACCCCGAAGCTAACTCTAAGATAAAACCTTGTCTCTGATAACATTTGTTTGAATTTGCATGGATAAATGGTTAGGTAATCATCTCTGTAATCACACACATTTTCCTAGGATAAGAACAAGGTTTATCAATCCTAACAACATGCATTTTGAAATGAGAAAAGGCCATTTTTGTCATCCATTCACTTTCTAAAAATTTCATCCTTTATAGTCCCCATTTAAGCTAGATCGGGTTTCTTCCTTATGACAACTTGAACTAGGATCACACCCTACACTGGGGGCAAATAAGAGATATTTGAAAGACACAAATATAATCAATAGGAAAGGGGAAGGTTAAGAAAAAGTCCAACGATGTTGAAATGGTTTTTTTTTTAAAAAAGAGACATAGACTAGGGGGCAGAAAATACTGATGCCAGTCTTTTCCTTATCATCCAGACAAAGCAGTGAAGATGGATGCTAGAATTGATCATGTAATATTTAGGCTTTCATTATCATCTAGATGACATTTTGAAAAAAAAAAGAGAAAAAGAAAAGAAAAGAAAAGAAAAGAAAAAACAACAGGGTTACAAACTTTGGCTTTTGGTATCGAGGATAGAATCTCCAAATGACTTTCATAGATTAGAGAACGAAAAATTGGTTATTTTAGTATGACCCATGTTAAGAGAATTCGGATCGTTAAGGTTAACTAGGTTATATGTCTGTTCCCTACAAAAACAATAAGAGAAAGATGATTGATGAATAGTTGATCCCAGGTCTTTGAAACCCTCAAACAGCTTTTGAGACTGTAAAATTCCTTTCTTTCATAGCCCATAAATATAGCCTACATTACAAACCTTTAGAAATCCTTTCTAATCAAGCGCTAGTAACTTGGTTTAATAAAGATTGGTCTAATGACCTACTAGACCTGATAAAGGAGTGGTAATCTGCTATTGTCCGTGCAAGAAAAATGCCAGTATGAGACAATCCTTCTTTTTTTACAGCCTTTTCAAGTATATACTTGAAACCTTTTGAAAAGGTTAAACATAAGGTCACTTTTGTACAAAGGGTCTAACCCAAAGATAACTGCATTCCAAAACCTGAGAAAACCTTTGATGGGAGTTGTTTAAATGAGTTTTTAGTGCATATGTTGAAAGTTCTGGTAGCCATGAACAATTTCATGTTTTTGTTAAAGATTTCTTTTGGAAAACCTGTCCTTTTCTTTTTATGCTAAGACAAAAACCCAAAAACCCTTCATTTTGAGAAAGACAAATAGAAGCATTAGCAATAGCATGATAAACAAGGGTAATAAAGAATTAAAAGGGGGGCATCCAGTGAAAAAGTGGAGACTTCTTCCTTGAAATATGATGGGTAAGAAGGACAATGTAACAAATGCATGCCAACATCTGACTGCAAACACACGAAATAAGCTCATAACGGGGGAAGGGTTTTACAAGACGTCGAGGACTTATGTTTCAAGTCAGGTAAGGGTGCATGCATTATCATTCCACTTTAGAGTATTGCATACATAGTTTTGTTTTTGACTTGCTTGAGGAAATATCTGAATTGAAGTCCAGCGAGTTTATGGACAAAGAAGGAATCATTGAAGGGGGAGTAACATAGAGATAAGTTTTGACCCAGGAAGGGAAAAAGAAGGGAACAATCTTGGTTTTAAGAATAGTCTTTATTGAACTGTGGTATTATGAACCACACACAAGATTTTGATTCTGGTTAAAGGGGATTGACAAAAGAAATCTTAGTTTAGCCCAATCATATAGGATTTTGGTTTTGGTTAAAGGGGATTGGCCAAAGAAATCTCAGTTTAGCCCAACCACACATAATTTTGGTTATGGTTAAAAGGATTGGCGAAAGGAATCTCAGTTTAGTCCAACCACACAGGATTTTGGTTCTGGTTAAATGAGATCGGTGAAAAGGATCTCAGTTTAGCCCAAACACACATAACCTTTTTTAGCTTTGATACAAAGGAATCGCCTAATGGGTTTTCTGGTTGACCAAGCTTGAGAAGACCAATTTTGGAAGACCATTTTTGTTTATGTTTACAAAACTTACTACGCAAAATCTTTGCTCTGTAAGTATTGTAAAGAGGGGGAATCTGTTATAACCTATTTTTTGGTAAAAAAACGCAAAAAAATCAAAAATGTATCTGGAAGAAAAATAAAAATTAATAGTATTGAAAAAAGGATGCCATAACGCTCAAAAAATAGCTAAAAATTAGTTGAGGAGGTTCAAAAATACAAAGATTGAAATTTGACAGTATTTTGTTGACTGATGAGATCTCTATTGATAAAGAAAATTCAATTTGAGGAAGAAAAGTCCAATATCAAATATTTATGGACTTAATTAAATTTTATTAAAGGTTTAATTCAATTTATGGAGGGTTTGATTGCAAGAAAAATTGATTTTTAAGTCAATTTGAGCTTTAATTGGAAGAAATTAAAGTTCTGATGTCAAATTATAATTTTGGAAGGTTAATTTGGTCAAATCAGGGGCTTAATTGCATATATATTAAAGTTCGATGGCCAATTAGGGACTTAATTGAAGAAATCTGAAACCAAGGACCAAACTAGAAAAGGCGTGTAAATGGAGGCACTGAAATTGACTGGATCAGGGGCTAAATTGAAGAAAATTGAAAGTTGTTGATCAATTGAGGGTCGAATTGCGTAAATCCAAAATCAAGGACCAATTTAGAAAAGGCGGCCAACTTCAGGGCTGACGATTGAATTTAGCAGGGATATAATTGAATTAATTTTAAAATCAAAGTTGCAATTTAGGACTTGATTGAATAAATTTCAAATTGAAGACTGATTTGGACTTTGACACGTTTTTGCTGCCCTTTTCTTTGAAATGAAATGGCGCGTTTTGTCCAAAATGGCGCCGTTTTATCCACTGTTCATTAAACAAAAAAGCCCAAAATGGTTTCGTTTTGAACAACACTGTGGGTCTTCTTCTTCCCCTGGACGCGCGAAGCAGGGGAAGAAGAAGGGTTTTCTGCCTCTCTTTTCCACCGCTTTTTCTTTCAAAAGGACGCCAACCAAGGACCCTCACTTGCCCAAAGCTTTCCATTTGTCAGAGGAAAGGGAGGAGAGGTGTCCCTCGGGTGGTGTAGGGGCGGCTGCACAGTGGCCGCCCAGGTCACCCTACCCCTGCGCCATTGACTGAGCAGGGGTAGTAGGTCTACTTTTCTCCCCTGTTTTGCCTATAAATACAGGGGAGAAACAAGACAAAGGGGACGAGAGAGAAAAAAGGAAGAGAAAGAACAGAAAAAAAATAAGGAAGAAGAGAGAAAAAGATGAAGAAAAACAGAGTAGAAAAAAGAAGAAAAAACCAGGGGAGGGAGAAAAAAAAGAAAACAAAGGAATAGAGAGAAAGAAGAGACAAGAGGGAAAACCGAGAGGAAGAGGAGGAGAAAAGAAGAAAAAAGAAGAAGAGAGAACGAAACAAAAACAAAGAGAGGAAGAAAAAAAGAACAGGGGAGAAGCAGGATAGAGAAGAAGTAGCTCCACCGGGTCTAGCCACCGTCTCCGCCAACGCAGACGATAACAACCACGCCTCTTAACATCAGGTAATTTTCTCTCCTTCGTTGCTCCATCTTTCATTTTCTTTCATTTTGCATGCAGAACGTGAAAAATTCACGTTCTGCAGCAACAATAAAAATAATTGGCTAGTTACTGTGATGTGTACAGTAACCAGCCAATTATAGTTTTTTGGGCCGGTGCTAGCCCAATTTTATGTTGGGTCGTTGCTGGCCCATTTCTTTATGTTAGGCCATGTTTTCCCATTCCAATTAAATACACCGTAAAAATATAAATATGGTATTAAAATACCCGGGTTTTGCTAACTAAAAAAAAGCAACATGTTTTTTGTGCATACGGGCAAGTGTCTTGAAGCTAAAAAATCATATTGTGTTTTTTTTTCATACACCAAAAAAACAATGTTTTAGCATGCATTTTGGCTTTAATAACCATTTTATTAAAGTCAAGAGAACATTGGCCAAAATTTTAAAAACAACAAAAATTTTATTTTGTTTGTCTTTTAGTATTCGGGTTATGATATTACACGTAATACATATTTCAGATATTAATTTTTTTTTTCGGATGCTAGAACGGTTAGGTTTTACCCCATTAAGATAATAACCTCCTTATTGAGGAGGGCTTTTCTTGAATTTTAGACAGACAGGACCAACAATTAGAAAAAGCGACCAATCATTAGATTTTGATCAGAAAAATAAAACAATGCAGCTTACCTTAAGTAGGGCATATTTGGGGTGCTGATACCTTACCTTTACGTAACCAGTCTCCGTACCCGATCTCTTAAACCAGTTAGGGTTTCTAGTGACCAAACTACTAGGTGGCGACTCCCATTTTATTTTTACTGATAAGAGACAAGAATTTTTTATTTCTCCACATTTTCCAGATAGACCTATATAATATACCTTTGAGGGTGGATGATCGCCGCACACATGCGATAAAAGCCACGAGAACTAGGCCAATATTTCAAAAATTTCAAAAAAATCATTTTGTTTTCTTTTTATATTAAGGATTATGAGCTTATACATAAGACGTAGTATCGATATTAAAAAGATATTTTTTTTAACTTTAGAATGGTTAGGTTTTTACCTGATAAGATAAGTACCTCCTTACCGAGGAGGACATTTTTTAAACCATAAACGGACCAACAACTAGAAACCACAACAAGACCTTATATTTTATCAGACAATAAAACAATGCAGCTTACCTTATGTAATGCGTATTTGGGGTGCTAATACCTTCCCTTTATGCAACAGTCCCCGTACCTGATCTCTGAGACTAGTTAGGGTTCCTAGTGACCAAAATACTAGGTGGCGACTCCCATTCTATTTTTCCACTAATAAAAGATAAGAATTCCTTCTCTCACCACATTTGCTTGATAGATAACACATACGAGAGTGGATGTTTTTCGCCGCGAAGCCACACTCGTGCGACAGAATGACGACTCCACTAGGGACTTTGTGGACTAAGCTTTATTTTTGTCTGATAATTGTGTTTTGTTTGGTTTGTGTGTTTTCTGTTAATAAGTTTATTTATTTATTTATTTATTTATTTATTTTACATACTTAATTTCTGTACATATATGTTCATGCATTGTATAGAACTACCTCATGCATCACAAACTTTAATTTTTGAAAAAAGCACACACAAGCTTCTAAGTTAGGTGGGGGATTAACAATCTGCCCTATGAATATTGGTTAGGGTTCAGATACTTGAAACACCCAACTCATATCTGAGTGTCTGTTTAGTAATGGTGGGCATATGTGCCTTAACAATTTCTTGCAATGCCCCTATATTGTCTTTACAAAGATCGTCACTGGGCATATATGAGACCTTTTTTGAGACTAGATAGTCAACCTACCCTTTGTCTCACTTAATGAATAGAACATGTCCTTAGTTTGTGTGTGTTACCTTTTGTTTTGCATCAAAGTAAACCCTTTTTCAAGCATCTTGAATTCAAGACTTGTGGTTGACACAATGGTCGTTACTTATGAAATTTTTATTGTAGAGCAAGAATTAAAATTCTGGTATCATTATGCAAGGGTTATGACCATGTGTCAACCCTAGAAGGGTGAGCTCATCATATAGGAACATACTCATACATTTATCATCCATTCCAGGTTGAAACATAGGTCCCCCACCCAAGATTTGCTACACCTAAAAGATGGAAAATAAAGAAATAGCTCAATTGAAGGCCCATTATCAAAATGAAATTGAGAGCATCAAAGGTGAAGTAGTTAGACTTACAGATCTATTTGAACTAGTGTTGAGCTCTAAGAATGGAAAAGGGATTTCTGCACAACTTACTGTGAAAACACCATCAATCCACGTACCTCACACATCTCAGAACTTAGGGGCAAACTCAATAACTGGGAATCATTTTGTCCCTTTCGCCGTTGTCTATCCAAGTCATGCTCAGATCACCGTGAATCCAACAACGAAAGGACATTCTAACAATAAGTTTACCAATCCCACAGGCCATGATAAATGGGTAGCCCTAGAAGAAAGATTAAGAGCAGTTGAAGGAGATAACCTAATTCACCCTGTGATAGTAGCAGAAGTTTGTTTAGTTCCAAATATTGTGGTGTTGAAGGAGTTTCGAGTGCCAGACTTAGTCAAGTATACCAGACTAGAATGTGTATATACCCATCTCCGGTCATACTATAACAAGATGGCTGAAATGATCCATAAAGATAAGATGCTGATATATTTTTTCCAAGATAGTCTCACTGGATCTTCTCTGAGCTGGTACATGAGACTAGACAATATTAAGATCAAGACATGGAAAGACCTGGTAGATGCCTTTTTAAAGCAGTATAAATTTAATTTGGAAATTGCTCTTGACAGAACCATCCTAATAGCTTCGGAGAAGGAAAACCAAGAGTTTGTGAAGGCATATGCGCAAAGATGGCGAGATAATGCAACATATGTTCAACCTCTACTGATAGATACAAAAATGGTGATGTTGTTTGCCAACACCTTTCAATCCCCTTATTATGAGCATTTAATAGGAAGTTCAGCTCAACATTTCCATAAAGTTGTTAGGATTGCTGAAAGAATTGAACAAGCTATGAAGAGGGGAAAGATTGAAGGTTCTACCATGGATTCCAAAACAATGATGAGAGATGACTCTGAAGGTGGATGAACAAGAGGCAAGTTGAGTGTGTGAAAGGTGATGTCATTGGCTAAATTTTCCCAGAACATCTTTAGAATGACAAGTTATCGAAAATGCTTGGCAAAACATAGATATTGCTAGAAAAGCTAATCCAAGAATGGCGATGAATTATCAATAATATTGTTAATTCATTTTCCATTTTGTTTTGGGATCACATCTCATTCTTTTAACGAAACATGTCTTTTTTTTGTCTTTTGTTGTTTTGAAATAACGAGATGTTTCTTTCAAAGTTTATTTTGGCAAAATATTTTGATTGAACTCCAACACTCGATTAAGGCTAATCAATCTTGAAAGTTTAAAAGTATTTTGATTGCAGAAATGACTCGATACTTGTTAAAATGATATGGGGTGACCAAACAAATTTTGAGCTCACACATGAAACTGAATCACCTACCATATAGCAAAGTTTTAGCAGTATGCGTAATGACATGTAGTGGATTCGGTAGTTATGGACTCACGAATCAAGATTCTTGCATGTCCAAATCATTACACTGGACAAGGTCAAAATCTATCGATTCACACCGACCTTGCTTGAAATGAGAAAAGGACATCTTTGTTTTATCCTTTCACAATACTGGAAATATATCATTTGCAATCCTATTTTGAGCCTGATTTAATATTCTTTTCAAAAGAAACCATGGCCAGGATCAAACCCCACACTGGGGGCAAATAAGAGATTTTTTTAAAGAAGACAAAAGTGAATCAATGGTAAAAAGAAGGCTAAGAACAAAAGTCCAACGTTTGAGAGAGAGCTAAAAGAAAGAAGACCTAGACTGGGGGCATGTTAGAAAACTGTGAGAAAGGCTATGTGAAAGCCATAAAAAAATATTGAGCTACAAACATGACTTTTGGCATCCATGATAAAGCTCCTGATGTTATCAGATGATTGAGATTTCATCAAAGAAAAAGTTGGATTTGCATTATGACCTATGTTAAGAGAATTTTGATATTTGAGGTTAATAGGAGTATATGTCACTTTCTCTACAAAGAAAACAAGAGAAAGAGAAATGATGAATAGTTGATGTTGATCCTAGGTTTTTGAAACCCTCAAACACCTTTAATTTAATTTCAATAATTAGACTTTGAATAGACATGATCTTTGAAATATGAGAGTTGATTCCCGAACAAGAAAGATTGTCAAACAAGAAGAGCATCGATCGAGTTCGCAAAATCCTTGACATAAGTGACATCAATACTTCTCGACACTTTTTGAAAAGTTGAGGAGCCGGGGGCAATACAATAGACCCTGAAAAAGAAAAATAAGCAATATTCAAATCAGCTAGGGGGCAATAAAAAAATGATTAAACGATGAATCGGTGAACTGAGGATAATGTGGTTTAAAGAAAGATAATTCAGATTATAATAGAGGTAAGTTGATGCCTGATTAGCAATCTAAGATGAGGATGACACTAGAAAACCTCTTGATGAGTGCTGGTAGGATGCACAGAGCTAATCAAAGAACGATTCTTGAGACAATCCAGGAGAGGAATGATTTGTTAAGCTCCTTCATGACGAATCAAGCAACACCACACTTGGGAGCATTGTCATGCTTGATAAATAGTGTAACCAGTAATCATCGAAGATAGCCTAGGATAGGCGCTGCATTTACAGTAGAGTGAATAACAAGCACATGAACGGGCTAGTACATGGAAAGAGCAAAGAAGGTTTTGGATAACAAACAAAGGCACCCTATAACGATGGAACATCAAAGAGGGGGGGACTTATATTTCAAATTAGATAAGGATGCATGCATGTCATCTAACCTCAAAGCATTGCACATATTTTTATTCGTTACAGGAATATCCTCAAAGAAGTCCAGCAAGATTAAAAAAGAAAAAAAAATCATTGAGCTGATAATAACAGAGAATCATGGTTATGACCCTAGAATGGGAAGAAGATGAGATGAACCCTACTGTTAGGAAAATCTCAAAGAAATGAGAAGATTAACCTTGTCATCATGAGGAGTCTTCAGGTCAACCTTGCAATCAGGAAACACTAAGTTTTCCAACCTTGTCATCGAGAAAAACCCAGTTAATTTCAGTCATCATGAATGACAAATGTCAACCCTGCAATTAGCACGGATAGACGTCAGTCCTGCAAAATCACAAAAAAAAAGCATTAAGTGAAAAGTTTGATCAAACCTTATCATCAAGAAGAAAAATAAGAAGAACCTTACCATTAGAAAATTCTCAAAACAAAAGAAGAAAGTTCAAACCTTACCATCAGGAAGAACACATAAATTTTGGTTCTGGTTAAAGGGGATCGCTAGATGGGATCTCAGTTTAGCCCAACCACTCAGAGTTTGGTTCTGGTTAAAGGGGATCGCGAGATGGGATCTTAGTTTAGCCCAACCATATAGATTTTGGTTCTGGTTAAAGGGGATTGCCAGAAGGGATCTCAGTTTAGCCCAATCACATAGATTTTGGTTCTAGATTGCCAGATGGGATCTTAGGTAAACCCAATCAAAATGGCAGGTCGCCCTTGAAAATAGACTAAGATGAACATGCATGGGTAGGTTGCCCGTGAAAATAGACTAATGTGAGTGTGTGGGCAGGTCGCCCATGAAAATAGACCGTGTGAATGTGTGGGCCGGTCGCCCATGAAAATAGACCAAGATGAACATGTGTGGGCAGGTCACCCGTGAAAATAGACCAGTATGAGTGTGTGGGCTAGTTGCCCATGAAAACAGAGCATTATGAGCACGTGTGGGTAGGTCGCCCGTGAAAATAGACTAGTGTGAGTGTGTGGGCAAGTCGCTTGTGAAAATAAACCGTGTGAGTGTGTGGGCCGGTCACCCTTGAAAATAGACCAAGATGAACATGTGTGGGTAGGTCACCTGTGAAAATAGACCAGTATGAGTGTATGGGCTAGTGGTCCCTGAAAAAAGACCACTGTGAGCATATGTGGGTAGGTTGCCCATGAAAATAGACCAAAGTGAGTATGTGTAGGTAGGTCGCCTGTGAAATTAGAACAGTGTGAGTGTGTGAGCCGGTCGCCTTTGAAAATAGACCAGGATGAACATGTGTGGGCAGGTCGCCCATGAAAATAGACCAGTGTGAGTGTGTGTGTTAGTTGCCCCTGAAAATAGATCAGGATGAACATGTGTGGGTAGGTCGCCCATGAAAATAGACCAGTGTGAGTGTGTGGGCTAGTCGCCTCTAAAAATAGACCACATGGGGTAGGCTGGGCCCAGCCCGAAAAAAAAAGAAAATTTTCTTCAAAACATTATTTCAAAAAAAATCTGTGATTTTTATTTTCAGCAAATTTTTTTATTGAATTTTGCTTAGTATTGTTTTGTATTTTTATATCGTAAAGATACAAATGCAGTTTTAAAGTACCTAGTTTTCGTCAATACATTGAAAAAATTTAAAAAATATTTTGTTTTCACGCATACGGCCAAATATCTAAAAAACAATAAATCATATTTTCATATAACAAAGATTCAAAAAAATAGATATTAGCATGCATTTTGGCTTTAATAACCAGTTTATTAAAGCCACGAGAACTACGCCAATATTTTAAAAATTCCAAAAAAAATCATTTTGTTTTCTTTTAATATTAAGGATTACGAGCTTATACATAAGGTGTAGTATCGATATTAAAAAGATAATTTTTTAAAACTTTAGAATGGTTAGGTTTTTACCCAATAAGATAAGGACCTCCTTATCGAAGAGGACTTTTCTTAAACCATAAACGAACCAATAACTAGAAACTACAACAAGACCTTAGATTTTATTAGACAATAAAACAATGCAGCTTACCTTAGGTAAGGCATACTTGGAGTGCTAATACCTTCCCTTTATGCAAACAGTCCCGTACCCGATCTCTAAAACTAGTTAGGTTTTCTAGTGACCAAAATACTAGGTGACGACTCTCATTCTATTTTTCCACTAATAAAAGACAAGAATTCCTTGTCTCCTCATATTTGCCTGATAGATAACACATATGAGAGCGGATTTTTTTCGCTGCAACGCCACACATATGTGATAGTATGGTCGAACTAAGCTTTTTTTGTTTGATTGTATGTGTATTGATTTTGGTTTATTCAATTTTATCTCGTATTTTCACTACTTTAGCATTTTTATTTCTTGTTTATGCATAGGCATATCGGATTTTTAATTTTATGAGTAACCCAACTCTAGGTTAGGTGGGGAGTAGTGGTCTGTCTTATGACTTTTAGTCAGGGTTCAGATTTTGTGGAACATCCAACTAAAAACCGAGTGTTTGCTCGGTAATGACAGTCACATTATATCCGAACCATTCCTTGTAAACCCCTATATTGCCTTCACGCAAGATGGTCACTAGGCACTTCACAAACCTTTTCAAGACTAGGTAGAAAACTTACCCTCGTGTAATGGCCTAGAATCTTTTATTAGAGGATGGGCTCCCTACTCGATGTGCATGCACATACATTTGCATCCATACACATTCATCCTTTCATTATAAATAACATACATGCATGAATCAGATTGATATATAGGTCCCAAAAGAGTTTACAACACTTGACTCTGAATGAGAAACATGAAAGACAAAGAGCATACTCATTGTCGCACCTTCATGGTGGAGCGCGGCGTCGCAACGACCCTCGATTGATTTCGGGTCTTTTTTTTTGTTTTAAGAAGTCGTCACCTAGTATTTTGGTCACTAGGAACCCTAACTAGTCTTTCAGAGATTCTAAGGCAAGGGACTGGTTGCATAAAGGGAAGGTATTAGCACTCCTAGTACACCCTACCTAAGGTAAGTTGCTTGGTGTTTGGTTTGCTTTATAATTGCTATGGTGTTAGTGTTTTCTGATCCCATCAGTTTTTCTAGGTTTGATTCAAACTAAATTTATTAAAAATAGAAATCCAAGGAGATTCCATATGCTTCGAAAACTCATTTTTCCCTTAGTATTTCAAGAGTTTGCGACTCGTAAATCGTAAGGAGGAGGGACAAAAATTTAGAAATCTAGGGTTCTTTTAAAAAAAAAACCTTTTTTTTTGCCTTAGTGTTTTATACTCTCACGGCTCGTAAACCGTGGAGTAAAAAAAAATTGAAATGTCTTTGATTATAATCAAGGCTTCTTTCAAGGATGTGTGCGGATTCATTATTCCTAGAAAATTATTTTGGATATTTATTACTCAGGGTTTGTTTATCCAAATATTAACAGTGAATAATAACAAATTATTCCCAATAATATTTTGGATATTCATCCTTTAAAGATTTCTTTATCCAAACATTAGCGGTGAATAATAGATAAATTCCCCCCAAAATGAGAATTTTGTATTTTTTGGAATATTGGCCAATACCCTTTGGAGTTTTACAAACATGTTGTAAAATCCAAAAATGCAAGAAAAAAAAATTATGTTTAAGAAATCCATGCGAAAACATATTTTTAAAACTTCCAATATTTTTTGAATAAAAAAAGTATTCAAAACATGTTAGGTATTGACCGTATGCAGCACACAAGAAAACATTTTTTTTATATATTTTTTATCAAAACGCAAACATCACGAAAAATATTCACCTATTCCAAAATTCGCAAGAAGCTTAAAAAAATTAATCTCAAATAAACAAGGTTTGGCACACCAATTTAAAACACAAGTCAATGTGCACAAAACATAAAAAAAAAAAAACCAAACAAAGTCTTGAAGCTAAAAAAAATTACAACATGAATCTGGTAGTAATCTGGTTGATCAACAAGGGTCTCATGATCTAATTCAGAAACTGACAATGCCGAGAATCCCGATATGACTGAGAGTATGACCTAAGAACAAATCATCAAAATTTGTGACAGAAATAGAGTTTTTTAGTGCAAAACTCGGGTCAGGATCCTTCTCACGGCAGGAATCTCTACTTTCACACTAGATATTCAAACGGGAATATCTTGAGCTTCTGATATCGAAATCAAGCGATTCAAAAGCCCAAATTTATCTACGTGTCCAGGACTACAACTTTGATGAGTAGTCGAATTGAGATAAAATTATTTTAAAGAACAGAATCTGGCAATAATCTAGTTGGTCAAAAAAGTTCTTGATCTGACAATGCCGAGCATTCAAATCTGACTGAGAGTCTGCCCTAAGATCATTGATCCTTAGGACCCAATAAAGGTGTAAGTCAATTTTTCAACATGTCATGAGTGACATAATATAGCTAGGATGGTCAGATATCGTACGAAACCAAGTCAGAATCAAAGTCTAAGTTGGAACAAAAAAAAATACGACAGCAGCAGAACTAGTTTTTTTAGTGCAAATTCTAAGGGATTTATCTAACCTTAAAGACCAGATAAAGAAGGAATGAATTTAGCATTATGAAGACTTCTGATCAATCTAAGAAAACCTGATAATTTTGGCAGCAAAGGGGAAGGATAAAGAGAGTAGAAAACAGCTCAAACAGGGTTTTGAAAAAATATTTTTTATTTCTCTGCTTTTGTCAATCTTCCAGCAAACATAAGTTAAACTCCTATACTCAATTCAAAAGAGGTATACATCATCTCTAGCACGTGAGGTCCAAAAATGAGTAACAACACTCATCGTGATGCTCATTTTCAAGAAGAGTTGGAGTCTCTGAAGACAAGTGTTGCTCTCCTCATCAACTTATTTGAGCAAACACTCTGAAATGTCTCTGGTAAAAGTCCTTCCAACTGACCCATTCATCAAGCCTTGCAGTCATAGATGCATTTGCCAACAAGTCCTACAAGACTAAGTCATTTGATGGCATTGATCAAGATAAAATGATGGCACTAGAAGCAAGAATCAGAGTCATTGAAAGGGTAGACTTATATGAACCAGTACGGGCAACAAAAATGTGTCTGGTCCCAAATGTGATTGTCCTGAAGAAGTTTTTGTGTTCCTGAATTCATCAAATACACTAGAACACAATACCCTATGACTCACCTCAAGTCCTATTGCAACAAAATGGCAGAAGTAGTACATGATGAGAAACTACTGATGCACTTTTTTTCAGGATAGCTTAAGTGGGGCAGCATTGAGTTGGTATATGAGATTGGACAACACAAAGACCCGCAAATAGAAAGACTTGGTGAATGCATTTGTCAAGTAGTACAAGTACAACATGGACATTGCTCCTAATAGAATTAGATTGTCCAATCTAGAGAAAAGGAACAAAGAAAGCATAAGGGAATATACTCAAAGATGGAGAGATCTAGTTGTATAGGTACATCCCCCACTTCTAAACAAAAAGATGGTCACTCTATTTGCCAACACGCTCAAGGCACCTTACTACGAGCATGATGATGTGGCAGTAGCTGAGCGCATAGAGCAAGGAGTTAAGAGTGGTAGAATTTATGCGCTCATTGAGAAAAGAGGCTTTGAAGGGAAAGGGAAGGAGGTCAACCATGTTGAAGGTGGTTATATAAGTAGGAGAAACTCCTTCCAAAACTACCACACTCCATCCAAATTGTCAATATCAATCTCAACTCTCCATTTCCAAAAAAAAAAAATAATAATTAGCCCCAAAACTTCCAAGCCAAAAGCTAAATTGAAAATTTACCAAAGAAGAATTACCAAAGGGACTAGGAACAACTACCCCCATTATTGTTACCTTTAAATGAGATGTACCAGAAGCTACTAAGCATCAGACATATAGCTCTAGAACCATTCACATCTCTGCAACCACTTTACCCCAACTGGTACAAACCCAACCTCACCTATGAATATCATGTTGGCACAATAGGACATAACATTCATTCCTGCAATACCTTCAAGAAAAAGCTCATGCAATTAATTAAAGCTGAGTGGATAACATTTGAAGAAAATCTAAAGGTAGAATGCACTAGAGGTAGAATGCCTAGGAAACCTAAAAGAACTAATGACAACAATAGGGTGCGAAGAAGGCAGCATATATTCTCAAGGGTGTCCATGATAGATGATGAAGTTCCACCACAAAGAGGAATGTACCAGAACGGAGCTTGCCCCTATTGTGTCCAAAATAATTGCCTCTGTTTAATCATATCTATAAAGTTATTTTGATTTTGTCATATTTCAACCTGTTGGCAATTTGGCGCATAATGCCACAAAAACTTTCTCTATTAAATGATCATTTCTTGTTAATAAGATTATGTGCTTTCTTGTGTTCATGATGTGCCTTCATTTGTTGTTGTTTCATACAAATAACACACTTGCATAAGTACACCCTTCAATCACAAAACCACTACACTAATAATTCTTTGGTGTTTTCCTCTTTTCTATAAAAATTACGCATTATCCTATGTTTTCACAAACATTTTTAGGAAATTAAAGTTTTAGTATAAAACAAAAATCAAATTGTGTTTGTTCTAATAAACAAGTTTTAAAAATTCAAGTGATATTCTAGAAATGTAACCATACACCTAGAAAACCTGAAGAGTAACCCAAACATCATAAGATGACTTTAAAGCTGAGTTTTAGTTACATGAGAAACCATTTTGCATATTCGCATGGGAGAAAGCAAGGTTTGCCGATTCTGCATGCATAAGTTTTAAATGAGAAAAGATCATCTTTGATAATTATTTCATAAGGCTAAATGTATCTTTTCTAGTCTCTGTTTGAGCCTAATAAGTTTTTCTTAAAAAATAATCTTGGCTAGGATCACACCCCACACTAGGAGGCAAATACTATAAACACAAAAAATCCTTAATGATTAAAAGTGTCCAAACAACACTAGGGGGAAGAGTGAGAAATAAAAACCTTAATGATTAATGGTGCCTAAACAAAGTTAGGGGGCTTGAAAAAGTCCAAAGAGCCAAAAGATTTGAGCACACCACAAAAATTACTAATATGATGATGCTCAAAGCAAAAAGAAGAAAAAAGCCTAAACCCATGGAAGCATCATTTTGCAAATCAATTCCAACGTCCAGAAAATCCATGAACCAAAAAAGGAGGTTGGGAAATAAGCATTAGTGATCTTTAATCTTGAAATCCTTTAAACATCTCTTGAGCCAATAAGTATCCTTTTTCTTCATAACCAAGAGCCTAAACCTACGTTACGTGCCCAATCAAGTCCTTTCTGATCAAAGGTAGGCAATATGGATCGGTAGGCAATGCGTTCTCATGTGAAACAAGTCATTATTCTTACAAGTAAAACGAATGTTTTGAAGATCAGTTCTTTGTAACTGTCAAATTGAAGCTTGAATCTCTTTGACCAACAAAACATCACTTCACACCAAAAGCAAAACAAAACTTTTCAACACTTATGCAAACCTATCCATGAGAATCGCTTGAATTTTTCAAAACAGGTTTGTTTTAAACTAACATCAAAATAATTTTTTGTTCGGAATAGCTTTGAAATTCCAAAAGTCTCTATGAAAACATCTTCTTGTAAATAACCTAATCTTCTTTCACATAGTTTCATCCTTAAAAAAACTTGAATTGAACATTTGGGGACATGATCAGGTCAGGGGGCAGTCGAACAAACATATAATAAGGTTAGCTCCATGACTCCCTTTCTATATATAAAAAAGGGAGTTGGTGACCTTAAGATAAAGGCTTACTGATATTATGCCCTTCCTAGAGGTCAAAATCATGAGATGTGAGACGAGTGCAGGAGTGTCGAAGTAATAAATAACCCGGTAAGACCGGGGTCAAACCATAGGGAGGTTAACTGTACAAACTACAACTAAAGAAATAGATAATAATAGAAAAGGAGTTGAAGAGAGCTTTGAGATGTGACAATCCTTATCTTCTAGTCTGAACACAATGTCATTGCTAACATCAAAATTTGAATAGATAGTCTTTATAAAAGTTCTGGAAAATTATCTTAGCTTTCCAACAAAACAAGAATCAACGCATTTGGACATATAGAACTCGAGATATAGACTGAACACTGAACAGTGCCTGGGCTGTAGGACAGATTCTGACTTCTCTATTGATGTGACCATTTGAACTCGAAAATGACACTTTTAAATCTTGGACTCTTCATGAAAGTTTTAGGCTTTCCATACATATAAACCGTACCTAAATCCAAGTTCTATAGCTCTAGTTATGATCCAATAACCGAATGATGTTCCAGTTTGGACTAAACCAGCATATTTTTTCTAAGCTTAGCCCTCCTTTTATCTTCTCAATTTCAGAAGTTAAACTCGTGTTGTATATTGTCCGCTTTGGGCCTTACCGCCCTTACAGTTTTGTTCCTGGTGACGCGAGCCAACTTCTGAGCCTGACGCCCCAAAACGCGTACAACATGTTAGCAACCAACGCTACTAATAAGGCCAGCTACCAAACACTCACCCGTCAATGTGGGATATTACAATCCACCCCCCTTAAGGAGCCCGACGAACCTGTCGGCACAATCGAACAGCTAGTGAGGTCGGCTCTGATACCAAATGTAATAGCCCGGCCTAGTGATGCAACCATATTATTTGATAGTTTCACCCACATTTAACTAGTGTTTTGCCTATGTTTCATATATAAAATGCCTTGATATTCTTTGTTTTATGTTTTGAAGGCACTTTTGGATGAAAGATGCA
>Ga0325403_1000231_pt1 | contig 34479 bp, 25 predicted proteins | sample PopdelMetagenome_19_FD_205665 | JGI IMG/M metagenome (GOLD analysis project Ga0325403, IMG submission 205665) | Populus deltoides microbial communities from Bellville, Georgia, United States - Xylem-PdKOR-R4 | ecosystem: Host-associated > Plants > Phyllosphere > Stem > Wood/Secondary xylem... | reverse complement strand
GATGGGGTCTTCATCACCTCGGTTAACGAGCAATTTCTTGGAAAATTACGCTTAAAATACAGAAAGTAGCTTAAAAAAATATAAAATTCAAAGATTCACCTTGCATGTAAAAATGTCAAATGTGATAATTGTGAGATATTAAAATGAAAGGGGTTAGGGTTGTAGTGAATGTTTACGAATACGAGCGGTAGTTATCAAATTAATTTTGTTTAATATTTTTAATATGCTAGTATTAAAAATTAAAAAAATTAATATATTTTCATGTAAAAAGTTTATTTTCTATAAGGGAGTGGAATCCTAATTCACCACATATTTTTCCTTTTTTGGAAGGATTTGTATGCATATAAAAACAAAAACAAAAAATTAGAGAAAAGAAAGGACTTGAAGTGGTCACCAAAACTATATTGGATAATTAATTCTGAATTTTGATAGGGACTTATTAGTAGGGTGTGGTTTCCAGGAAGGTCCTGTGTGATATGCTAATGTTAGCTTAGAATATTACCCGAATTTAATGTTATTTTTACCTTAACTAACACTTTTTTATGTTATATATATAAAAAATTCAAGTTTTGACCTCTTTAAAAAATTATTGTAGTTTTAGTATATTGTTACCAGTCTTGGTAGCACAGTGGTTACAGCCTACAAGTGTATTTTTCACGTTTTAATTTTCTTACAGAGATTCAGGACCCCATTTGCCCCTAGATACAAATTTATAGATAAGTCAACTTAATGATTTTTTTTTTGTTGAATATTTGTTGACAAGTGACAACCGATCCAACAGGGTTTGTATTGTTCACGTTTTCTTGTTTATATGCTGACAAGTGACAACCGATCCAACAGGGACTGGTCTTTGTAACCAGGGCAGACTAAAATCCAATATGTTAGCCGGATAATTTTTTTTTAAAAGCATATTTTCACGCATTCATGTAAATTACATATTTTTAAGATATAGTAATAAATTGCGTATACACAATTACACTTACAATAGACATTCTTCAATATAATCAATTAGATCCTCGTCTTTGTAGTCGCATGTAAGTTGTGTGTTCACGTTACAAATAACAATAAAGTCAGAATTCTACTAAAACATCTTGTCCTATTCTGCTCTCTCAAAAAACACATCTCTTCTTCTGCCTCTAACTTTTCTTTATTGAGCATGTTTTGATTTGGAATTAAGTGAGGTAGGTCGGGATTGAAATGGCTAGTCACCGAGTTACTGTATCAATAAAAAAAAAACAATTGTAATCAATCTTCTTTTTTTTAAAAAAAAAATAATACAAAAGAAAACGAGACTTCAACTTCAATATAGATACTTACATAGCAATTACTACACTTGGCAAACCTACTTCAAAAAAGAAGAAGAAAAAAAAAACAGAAACATTTAACCTCCTCCAAAACAAAGAAAATTGCACTTTGTATGTTTAAAGGTTAAATAATTAAACATTTGGATAGAGTCTGCAAAGAAGAGGATCCTTAAGCTCCTCTCGTAATTTTTTTATCTTAGGAAAAAGTGGAGGATCCACCACCAAGTGGAACTAGGGAGATTCGCTGTACCAACCAATAAACTGAGCTACTACACTTTTTCATCAGCGTGGACCAACATCAGAAAGTGTCATTTCATTGACAGAGAAATTGCTAGCAGTTGCCTCCGGGTTGTCCATGAATCTTCCCACAAAAGCCGGCTGCTCAGGTTGGGGAAGAAATGAATTTTGGCTTTTTAGCATTAAGACAACAGATGACATGGTAGGTCTGTTGCTAGCATCTTCTTGAACACATAATAAACCAATGTGCATGTAACGTGAGAATTCGTCTGCATTGCATGAATCAGACAGCATTGGATCAATCAACTCTGCTTTATTTCCTTCGTTCCATAATTGCCAAGCCTGCTTTGACATTAAGAAGGGAAAAAAACATTGTTGTCCCGTCACTCAATAACAGCGGGGCCACTTTAAGTTAGTTTTTGTTGTATTTAAGGTAATAAATTAAACTTACGTATGCAAGGAGGCTAGGAGCACATTTTAATTGGTGGTATACAACTTTCTTTCTCCCGCTTATGATCGCAAGCAAGAGAACTCCAAAACTAAAAACATCAGATTTGGTTGAATATAATCCTTTCATTGCATATTCTGGTGCCATGTATCCACTGTTCATAGAGAGGAAAAATAAATGTTCAGGACATTAAGAAATAATCATTTGTTCAGAAAACTCTTGTCAAAAAGTCAATCCTCATTGTTCAAATATATAATGGGGAAGCCACATTCTAAGGCCGGAAATGCTGAAGATAGTAATATGAAATCGAATTTGTCCCTCTCATATTTTGAATACCATGATTTATCATACTACCACATTAAAATGATAAATGTGAAATCAAAGATTCTAGAGTTAATCACGTATCTAATTTTGTTTGTGATTGGGTCAAAATACACCAGCTACTCCAATCCCAAAGTAAATACACCAGCCCACTTGAGCCCAAATTGCGTTAAAATAAAACCAACCACGCCCAAAGAAAAGGAAAATGGGAGAAGAGAGAAGAAAAGAAGAATGAAGGCCCATCTTGATCCTAGTAAAGAATGACAAGAGCAGAATGAGAGAAGGAAGAGAAGAACGAAGAGCCCAATCAGGCATAAACCCTTGGCACAATTAGGTCCAAGGGGAAAAAGAGTAGAGGAGAAAGAGAAGGAGAAAAAAAAAAAAACAAAAAACAAAGGAGAAAGGAGACGAAAGGTGTAAACCCTGACCTTAAAATTGATGAATTGGTTAAATAAGGAAATCCGTAGTTGGAGAAATGATAATTAAGAAGAAAAATTGTTATAAATTGGGATAAAAACTTTTAATAATTTAACTTAAATTTCAGATGAAATTAAAGTAATAATATTGGTACACGCAATGTTAACTAGTGATAAATTACATAATTTTTTTGATCTAGTAAAATAATTTTTTTTAAAGAATAGCTTTTGCAAATTTAGGGTGAAAATATTTAGAGAAATACGAGGGAATTCCAAACAAATTAATGTATAATTTTACACATAAATAACACTAACTCTCAATATAAAATCTATGTATAATCACACAGTTTTTTAACTAAAAAGGGAGGAAATATAAGAGAATTTTTTTTTTATTATGAATAGGGATCAAAGTCTTCAATAAATTAGTTTAAAAATCTTGACAATTTAAGTAAATAAAATTGTACATGAATTCAAATTTATGTGTAAGATTATCTATTGTCCAGTTTTACAATAGTATACATAACTTGTACAATCTCCTGAAATATTGTTATATCTTGGGTTAAAATTTTATATTAATCAAAGTTCAGAAAGGACTTGCAAGAGTGATGCTGGTCAGATAAAAATATGAAAAAAAACACATGGATTTATTAATTGCATTGTCGTAAATAAGTAAAAAATCCCTCCCTTGGTTACCGTAGCATTTGAAAACAACTAAAGGAAGAGAGGAGCTCTATTTCTCTCATTTTCTTAAAAAACAAATGGTGATTTCTTCCAAAAATATGAGCCTAGGGAGTGATGTGAGTGATTTCTAGTAGGAAAAAACAAGTATAAGGTTAAGATTTATAAAGAAAAACAAGTTTAGTAACATGAAAATTAGAAAGATAAAAATCATATTAAAAGTTTAAGTCGTTATAAAAGGAACCCTCAACTTCACGAGGCTCAAAGTGAAGAAAAGGAAAGGAAGGAGAAAAAAATGAAAGGCCCAACCTGACTCGAGGGAAATAAATAAAGAGATAAAGAGAAAAAAAAGAAAGAAATGAAAAAATAAAAGAGAAGGAATGACTCAACCGCTTAGCCTAAAGGGAACAAAAGGAAAACAATGAGAAGAAAAAAGAAAATAAAAGAAAAGAAAAAGATGGGACCAACCTAGGAAGAGGGAAGAAGAGAAAGAGAAAAAGAGAAGGAAAAAAATATGGATAATAGAAAGAAGAAGGAAAGGGCCAGCTAGACCTAAATCTTTAGCCCAATTAGGAACGAGAGGAAAAAAAAAGAAGAGAAGGAGAAGAAAGAAAGAAAGAAGAAAAGGAGAAAAGAAGAAGAAATAAAAAAAGAAAAAAAAAGGAAAAATAAAAGGCTTAAGCAGGTCTAAAGGAAGAAAATAAAGAGAAAGGAGAGAAGAAGGGCTCGATAAGGCCCAATACCTTTGGCCTAATCAGGCTTGAGGGAAAGTAAAGGAAGAAGAGAAAAAAAAGGAGAGAGGGGAGAAAAGAAAGGCTTAATTAGGATCAAATTGTTTTGGCCTAAAAACAAAAAAGAAGTCCATCTAAAACAATAAAATTAATAGGCTTATGTAAAACAATAAAATTAATAGGCTTATATGTGTTTTCATGAAAGTCACGCATCTGAAATGTCACCGTTTTTATCCTCTTATTAGTATAGGTGTACATTTGAATTCTCATCCTATAAGTTTTTATTATGGGTGCCTCCATCTAAAACAATAAAATTAATAGGCTTATATATGTTTTCATGAAAGTCACGCCTCTGAAATGTCACTGTTTTTATCCTCTTATTAGTATAGGTGCATACTTGAATTCTCATCCTATAAGTTTTTATTATGGGTGCCACTCTATATTCAGCTTTACATAATGGACGACTACCTATTTCATATTCAATAGGATGGGAGTCTACTTTAATCATTCATATTACAAAATAATTTCATGGTGATATATGGTAAAACAAATAGTTTACCATGATTGCTTTTATAAATAATTTTATAACTCTAATCTCATGATGGATTTACAACTCTACTCCTATGATAGGTAATTCATGTGGTTTGAATATGTGTAAATATATAAGGATCATAGGTATGAAGGACAATATGTTATAGAAAAAACAATAAATCACACTTTTATATTAACACCTAAACACACTCTATTATTATTTTATACTTTTATACATTTTATTTCTCTTCGTATCTTCCTAATTTAAGCATTAGAAAGATCTTTACTCTAAAAAACGACTTGCCTTGCAAAAAAAACATGGACCTAACCTAAGCCAAAACTAAAAAAAATAAAATTCAAGCCTATTATACCACAAAGGAAAATAAAAACTTAATTGAGTATTTTTTTTCCTTGACATCATTAAAGGTGTCGTCTATAAAAAATAAACAAAAGCTGATTCTCTTATTTTTTTAAAAATATTTTTAAGAGTTTTTTCATAGTTGAAAACCTAAAAACCTTAAGACATGAGAGAAATATATCTCCCTACCATATGAGCATCAACCCTTCTAGAACATTAATAAATAACCTAATTAATAAACGCACTCATTAAGTTCATCCCAGGTATATAAGAACATCTTAAAAGTTTTCCACTCACTTATTCCTAATAAAAGGCATAATCACCAACCCCTTTACTTATACATACTACTATTACTTACAAGTAACTCTAATTTGTTGTGAAAAAGACACAACAAGAAGTGCAAAAGAGTAGGTAAGAGTACAATCATACTCAACTCTATTTAGAGACAATTCTCATCTCCATAAAAAGCATTCTTAAATTACACATTCAAGGTGTAATCTTTAAATTCTCATCAACACGTTGCAGGTATGAAAATGGTTTGTCATTATCACCATCACTCATTATTAGAAAATCATGTTTTAACAATCCAAAATATAAAAGCCCCAACATGAAGTGAGTTCCATTGTTATACACTACGTATGAATGCAATCCCAAGGTGGTAGGTTCTTTACTTTGTAAAAGGTTATTGGATATTAATATGCATTGGGACTTTATGTTTGTAAAGATGAGCTTAGATAACTACGATAGATTTACAAACCTAAGGAAATATGTATAAAATGTATAAAGTATTCTAGAACTTTTAATACAGGATAATGAAACTATGTGTAAGATCCTTCCGATAATGTTATATGAGTCTATTCATGCATGATATCATGACCTATAACTTGGCTTCATTCTTGAGTTCAGCAATCTTTGAGTTAAACTCATTACATGATTTAACATAAGTATATTCTCTAGAAAGAGCTTTGATGAGTTCTTTGTTGTCTTTTAATGAAAAAAGAATAGTACCAACGTATATTTTAAATATTCAACGGGAAAATTCTTAAAGTCGAGGGTTTGCTTGAGTTAGTTGTCACTAAAGCTATAAGCAATAGAGTACATAATTATAATGGTAAAAATCCTTTCCAAGTCAAACTCTTATTAAAGTTAAGTAAGTGATACAAAACAATATTTTAGTAAAAAAGGCATTGTTGCTAGATAAAGTCATCCCTAGCTCCAAAGATAATAAGATGAATATCATAACTATCATAAGTCTCCTCGCAATAATAAAGCTTTTAAAAAGTAGAGACATATTCATAGTTACATAGTATTCCCTGAACTTATGACCTCTTTTTTAAACACCACTTAACATTTAGATAGAAAAGTTAGTAGCTATTAAAGAAAAAGGACTTTATACATTACTCATTTTTAATAAAGGGAAAGATTGGTACATGTAACCCTAAAAAATATTATATACTCCATAAGAAAAGGGACAGGATATCTAGGATTGTTACACTCTTAAAAAAGAGATACAAAAGCTAATCACTAAGGAATGTATTCAATAATTTATCAATAAAAGGGGGAAAACAAAAACAAAAAGTAGAAATTCAACACTTCTTTTAGGCGCTGCCTAAAATTAATAGGATCCTAGGTCGAATTTTAGTAGGACATGATTCTAATAGAAATTAAAAAAAAACTTATAGGAACTAAGTACTATTTACCCCCCAATAACTAAGATGATTTCCATGTAAGAAAGTACTATTTACCATCCCAATAACTAAGATGATTTCCATCACCACACCATAGCTTTTTTCCTAGTGAAGAATGATAATTTCAAGTTTATTTTCTAAAGCATTAAGAAAAAACCAAATTGTTTTGGTAGTTATGGAATATTTTATCAAATTAATGGAAGCCAAAGCTATTGTAGAGATAAAACTAACAAAGTTATTTCATTTTTATAGAAAAAATCATTTATAGATTTTGGCTTTTAAATGTTCTTATTACTGACAATAATAATAAATTTATTAATAAAAAGTTACGAGAACAATGTTAGAAACATCACACTAAACATTAATTTTTCTTCATCTCTCACCCTTAAACTAGAGGACAAATAGGGCTCATAAATGGACTAAAAAAGAAGAAGAAAAAAAAAGAGATTCATATGAACTCTTAGATGAAATCCGATAAGCTTTTAGGACTATATAGAAAACCACATGAAAAATACCTTTACTTCTAACTTATAGTATGGAGGCAGTCATACATGTAGAACTAAGATGCCCAAATTATCAAGAGTTGTATTTCTCTAACGAGGGAAATGAATGAGAAATCAAAGCAAACCTAGATCAAATAAAGGAAGCCCAATTAGTACTTGTAAGCCCCGGGAAAAAAAAAATAAATAAAAGTGAAGAAATTCATGCATATGGTTAAATAAAAGCAGGAATTCAGAAATTTTTGAATATAAATTTTCGGGCGAAATAATTCGAGACATTATAATAAACCCGGTACTGTTGAGGGTTGGATTTAATTGAAGAGAATAATACACTTAAAGGAAAAAGGGGGCCTAAATGCAAATAAGGAAAATTATAGAGTATAAATACCCTCTTCTCACCAAAAAAATCTGCAGGAACCATAAGGAAAGAAAATAAGGAGTTTTGTACCCATTATTGCAAAATCAATAGAGAAACACTAAAATTTCAAAAACCCATCCAAGATTAAGGGTTTATAGATGAGATAAACACTTGTGTGCAAAGGATTAACAAGAAAATTAAACAAGAAGAAAAGAAAGGAGGGAGTTGAAAATCTTCAACTAGTTGAACTTCAAAATCTTAATTCGTACCGGGTAAGGTGTTTTAAACATGATCTTAAAAATTCATTTGTAAATTCGATAATAAATTGATGCCTTGATATTGAATTATAAGTTAGGGTTCTCAGACATGAATTAGGAAAAAAGTATTTATTGTTAAAATTAAGTTGATTCATGTGTGGTATGTAGTTTATGAAAGTATTGTGTGAAGGGAAGGCGGTGACGAATCTGGACAGACTTATCTCCTAACTTTTCATGAGATTTTGAATAGGAGGATGAGAGAATTAGGATCGGTTTCCTTTATAGAAATTGTAGATTGAATGTTAGCTAATTAAGGAAACTGGTCTTGCTCAATTTGAAGATATAGAACTCTAGTTATGGGTTACCAACCGAGACTGCGTCGTGACTGATTATGCAGGGCAGTAGGACTGATTAGTTGATGAGAAATTTTAACTATCTTGGGGGCAGAACTGAGTTCTCCTTCCTTCAAAGAACTTGTAGCCTTGTGTCTTGACTTTCTAACGAGATTAATATCACTTAAAATGGAGTTTTAGAACTTTAGATATAGTTAAAAATTTGATGAGTGTTCAGACAATAATAGTTCAATGTCTAGACAGTAACAGTTTAAATATCTAGACAGTAACAGTTCAATGTCTAGATAGTAACAGTTGGACAATAATAGTTCAATGTCTAGACAGTAACGGTTGGACAGTAACAGTTGGACAGTAACAGTTCAATGTCTAAACAGTAATAGTTGGATAGTAACAATTGGAAATTGGATAATAGTTCAAAGTTAGACATTAATAATAGACTTTCACATGAATACTATATGTAAGAATGTAAAAGAATTGAGTCATACAAACACTTGCACATTGAGATACTGACTCTGAAAATATACATGATATATGTATGTATGTTATTAAGAGGAAATGAACATGCATAGAAAGTAACATATGAGTAATGGATGAATATGGATTATCTATAATATTAGCTTGAAAGAATCATAACCAAAAACTTCCTTGTGATTTAGGAGGATCTTCTGTTAGGGGAGGTCGCGAGACAGGCGGAGCAGGTGCATGATTTTCTTTCTATTTGTACTTATACAATTTAAAATTCTTCTGGTGAATGCAATTATAATAAATATTATGCTCAGTGTAAATAAAGTCTAGCGTATTTACAAGATTAGCTTCGGCTAATGACATCCGTGATAGGATTGTCGGGGGATGAATTACAAGATTAGCTTCGGCTAATGGCATCCGTGATAGGATTGTCGGGAGATGAATTTCAAGAGTAAATAAGAGTATTCAAATTAAGAATATGCAAATGAGTTCTAATTGAGTTTAAAAGATTTACAAGCAAAATATAAGTTCTCTGTTAGAATTCTTATGGATCCGATAGAAAATTAATACTTCATTCGTATACATTACATGAGCATATATATATATATATATATATATATATATTATCAACATAATGATATGTTTATTTATGTAACAAGTCCATCAAATATCTAGGAAGATCATTAGTTTATGACTCTATTTTGTTAAGCTTATGTAAATATTTAACTTAAACAAAAGGGAATTAACGCATTTATGCAGTATACTTTTGTGTAAACCTTGATGTTTATAAAAGTTCAGCTTAGCATGTAGTATTTTAGTTATATTGTAATTAACCCTTTTGAAATGTTTAAGAACACTTATTATGTTGTAAATGCTTTCTTTACATGTTAGTATTTCTTTTCTTTTAAATTTTATGATATGATATGTGAACTATGTTCATATTGAACTTACTCGTAGGATATATATATATATATATTGTGTGGATTGTATGAGGTGTTGAATTATGATGTTTGATGTAAGGTCTGGAACTATGGAACCTTGTGATGATTGGTTGATTGAGTAAATTGATAATAGTCGATAACTTGAGATATTCTAAATACAAACGAAACTTTGCCAAATTTTTGGTAAATAAAACAAAATTTAACCTCAAATTAAGAGGTTATGTTGGGATCTTTTAACATTGATCAAGTCGAACTGTTATAGTAATGCTTGTGAGAAATGAAGTGTTTAGGCATGAAATAACATGATACCATAATGCCATAGTTAGAAATAAAAAAGTTAGAAATAAATTGTTCAAAATAAAAAAAACTTGGTGTTGAAGAAATTAGAGGTAATGAGAAGCCTCGAGATAAAATGCAAGCTATCCCTAAATAAGATGGTCATTATAAGGTCGTTAGCATAGTCAAAGCTAATACTTATCATCTCCAAGACATGAAAGAAAAAATTCTCCCACATATATGGCGTTTAGATCATCTAAAAATGTAATACTAGTAATATACTTCTCTAATGAATGGAAAATATCCAAAATCAATCTCATTTGCATTATATTCTTAGAGATCTCCTCTATCTATTTTTTTAAAAAAGATGTAGAGTTTATTGAAAAACAAAGCCTAAAATGGTTAATAGTTGATACAAATTTAATAACTTCATGATATAGAAACAAGTCAAATAACTATAAGTTCAAAATAAAAATCATAAGAAACATATGAACTACTCATTAAAATTATCATTGGATCTCCTTGCCATTATCAGGCTCATCATCTAAATACCAACATTGGACAACATCTTAGGCCCTCCAAGGTAAAAAATTTTAAAGTCTAGAATTTCACTTTGGTGGAATAACATTGAAAATTCCATGATAAAATTCATAGACAAGTTATAAAAATAAAAGACACTCATTATGTTTACTATCTTGATTTCTATGACAGTCCAAAAAGCAAGAGTCCTTTAATATACATTCTCAAATTCAATAGGATTTTCTATAAGAGCTAACATGTATGAACACTTAGTTTATATAAGAGCCAACATATAAAACTGATGCATATTACTTTGAGCCTTAGCCAAAATCTCCATCAACTTCTTAATTCTTTGTTTATAAACAACCAATTCTTACCTAACTTAAATATTTTATGCATGAAGAGATGCAATCTTCATAACAAAAAAACCCCTTTCTTGACAAACAATATGATGAGTTTAATGTAGGTCATAGAGCTTCTCATCGATCTATGCTTATTTCTATTTAAAATATTAACACCAATGATAATATTTACATGTTACATCCAAAGACCTGATTGTGTGCTCTATCTCAGCTTCCTACATGTTTAAAGCTAAAGCTTGTATTTAAAAACTATAAAAAAAGTTAAAAGTATGAAAAAAAAAGATAACAACAAACCATAGGCATCAAACATACTTATATAAAAGGACAACTTCATTTTAAGCGCTAGATAAGAAGAAAGTTGGATTTACCTAACTACTTTATATTTTTAGGAAATAAGGATAATCATGTAAAAACATTTATGGTGTACATACTATGATCTCTAATGATTGGAAAATAGATTATCTTTAAACATGGTTTTCATAGCATTCCTCTCTTCCTCCATCCTTATAAACTCAATAACAAGATGAAATTTGAATAATAACTTTATAAATTAAAAACTAGGTCCAGTCATATAATTTATCCAAGAAAGCCCATGTGAAAAAGGATGACGTTTTTTTGCCTACTATGTCATTCAATTATAATATCCTCTTTATTTGAAGGATGAGAGGTAGGCGTTAAGGATGTTTTAAGAACTTTTGATCTAGATCCATTTATTTTCTTATGAGGAGCCGGCTTCTCACCAGTAATGTTTATGCTTCTTCATTTCTTCAAACTCTTCTTCATTAAGCTCTTCCTCACACTTTATAAATGACAAGTCCACGACAGGCAAACATGATCTTACATGCATGCTCTCTAAAATGAAAAGAACATATATGCTAAATGATAAGAAATCAAGGATAAACATCATGCTCACATGCTTCCTTTGAAATTACAATTCAATGACAAGGATGCATGCTCACTTTTGGAATGACAATTCAATAACAATCATGCTATTCTGAAAAAGTTGCATGGTGTTCCTCTCGAACACATGCAACCTTTTTCCTATCATTTTGAACATATACCTCCTCTTCTTTATTATCATAAAAGCTTTCTACCTTTTAAAATTTCTTTATCCTCTTCACCATTTTTTCATGCTTTACTTGAGTTTCTCTTTCTATCCTGAATATGTCTCTTGTTTTGAATGAAAAATGCCTTTTAGTAAAATCTTAAAAATATATCCATGTTTTTTCAATGAATAAGGGCAACTGATTGGGTCAAAATACACAATCCCACCCAAGCCTAAAATTGGGTTAAGATAAAACTAGCCAACAAAGCTAAAAGAAAAAAAAGAGATGAAGAAGAAATAAGAAAGAATAAAAGGAGAAAGAAAGCCCAATTGGCAAATATTTGGTGTGACTAATCCCAATGGAAGAAAAAGAAGGGAAGGAGAAGAAAAAAAAGAAAAGGCCTAAGAGGGCTTTAGTCTTCAGCCTAACCTGGCACGAGGAAAAAAAAAGATAAAGAGAAAGATAAAAAGAGAGAGATAAAACAAATAAGAAGGAAGGGCCTAACTAGAACTAAACCGTCAGCTTAATCAGACTTAATGAAAGAAAAAAAAAAGAAAAAGAAAATAAGGATGGGTCTTAATCAAGCCTAAACCCTCAATCCAACCAATCACAAGGGAGGATGAAAAGAGAAAGAAAGAAAGAGAAGAAAGATAGAAAAAAATTGAGATGGAAGGGCTAATCAAGCCTAAGGAAAGTAAGGAAATAAAAGAAAAGAATAAGAATGAAAAGAAATAAAGAAAGATGAAAGAAGGCTCAACTAGACCCAAATCGTCAGCCTAACTAGACTTAAAAAAAAGAGGAAAAAAAGGGGAAAAAATAAAGGAAAAGGAAGGGCCTAACTAGGTCTAAAAGGAAAAAACAGGAAAGGAAAAGAGAGAGAAGAAGACCTAACCAACCAAACACGATGCCTTTGGTCTAAAGAAAAAGAAAAAGAAATATAATTAATCCAAAATTAAAAAATTAGTTTGGTTATATTTATTTTTGTGAAAGTCAAGTCATACCCCTAAAATGTCACTACCTTTATCCTTTTATTAATATGGGTTCACACTTGAATCCTCGTCTTACAGGTTATCATTACAGGTGACACTTGGAATTTAAAGAATTGATGGCTTCATCTTTCATAATTAATAGGATGGCACAAACTTCAACCATTCTAGGATAATTGTGTGGTGATTCATGATAAAATAAATAGTTTACCATGATTGCTTCTATGAGGGTTTGCAACCCGACTTTCATGATAGTTTTACAATAGGGTTCATGTTGCTTGAAGATATATAAATATCCATGGATCATCAGGTATAAAGAACAATATTTTTCAAAAAACAACAGATCATTTTCACACACAATCATTTAAACACACTCTAGCTACTTCTATTTTTTCTCTATCTATATACTATATTTATTTTTTTGTTTTCTAACTTTAACATCAAAGAATCTTTACTGGGATTTTTCTTGATTGATGCAAATCTCAAATCAAACCCAAGCTAAAAAAAATAATAATAAATACAAACTCATTAAAACCATAAAAAAAAAAAGCTTAAACTCAATAGAAGATTTTTTTTTCTTACCATCATCAGTTTGCAACTAACAACTTATATCTCAATTAAAATTCTTAAATGAATCACTATAGTATTCACTATTCTCGGTTATAGTGATGATTAATTTTATAGTGAAGGAGATCGTTTAATTTTTTTAAAATTATTTTGAAACTTAATCCTTAAGGGACCAATTAAGAATATTGTTAAGATTAGTTTAAAGTTTTTACTAGTTTGAAGTTTTTCATATTTTTAGGCAATTATGAGAAAAAGATTTCAAAGTGAAAGAACACTTACTATGTTCCTACTATTCGAGCAGTCTTGGCTTCGTCTTCATTGCTTGAAAAAATCCTTGCCATTCCGAAGTCAGAAATCTTCGGATTCATCTCATTGTCTAACAATACATTAGAAGGTTTTAGGTCTCGATGAATGATTCTAAGCCTAGAATCCTCGTGAAGATAAAGCATTCCCTTTGCAATTCCATTTATAATATCAATTCTACTGCTCCAATCAAGTTTCGCTCGTTTTGTAGGATCTACCATCAAATCAAAAGCAAAATAAAATGATATTTAGAATACATCTGACCTTATTTATAAAAATTATTTTTTATATAATTAAGTTATAGTAGAAATGAGTTAAAATGACTTTAAATTGGAAATGTAATTGGTAAAAGTGACCTCAAGCAAAAACAATTTCATAAGTTGGAAATAAAAAATTTTAACTTCTGTTTAAATCAAAATTTTGACTTAATTTTCCAATAAATGTTTCATAGAAAAATTATTCCAAAAAAACTATATTTATGACTTTTTAATTAATAAAAATTTAAAATTAATTAAAATTAATTTGTAAGAGCTAATATTAATACTTGAACATTAGCAATCAAACAGAACCCTAATCTTCAATATTAAAAAAAAGAAAAAAAGAAAAATAGCTAAGCATATTCATACTTATAAATATTTGCGAACACAAGATTCAAATTTAAAACATAATTACTAAAACCATAAAGGAAATATACAACTAACCAAAAAGAAAAACATCAAGGCTGCTGTTAGGCATGAATTCATAGACGAGGAGCTTTTCCTCTCCTTCAACACAAAAACCAAGCAGCCTGATAAGATTTTTGTGCTGAAGTTTCATTATTAATAGAACTTCATTTTTGAATTCCTTTTCGCCCTGCTCCGAACTTCTTGATAATCTCTTCACTGCAACTTCGCTTCCATCGCTTAGAATCCCCTTAAAAACCATAGAACACACGATGTCATTTTTTCAATGTTGTATTTAAGTACGCAATTTTTTAACTTAACAATCTAAAATCCTTTGAAGACACATAAAGAATAATGCTGAAGTATTGCTTACCTTGTAAACAGGGCCAAATCCTCCCTGTCCAAGCTTGTTTGAAACAGAGAAGTTATCTGTCGCAGCTCTTATAACACTCAGGTCCATCATCCAAGGTAATTCCTCAGAACTCACCTTATTACCTTCTGCGAAAGTCGATTCGCTAGATTTTCTCAGTTCCTGTAAGAAAGCATGGTGACCTTTTTCCTCATCTGCAAATGACAAAACAGTTCTTCGTAATTAGCATGTCAGAATTTACCAATTTTTGTGGCGAGCCAATCAGTTAAATGGATTAACCTGTTTCTTTTCTGCTTCTTCGCCGAAAGTAGATGATACACGATGCAGTGAGAAATGCAAGAACAACTACTGGTATACAAGTTCCAAGGACAATCTTCAAAGTCGTCAATGTCTCCCCTACAGGAAAATTATACACTAAAAAAAAAATTGAACTATCTTAGATTGGAGAAGCAAATTTTGTATGATTTGTTTGTAATATATTGAAAATATACATGCTTACCCGAATCAGCTGTGCCTTCATAGAATGGGTATAACTCATACCTAAAATAGCAACTCCGGCTAAGAAGCCGTGCCCCTCGACTGATATAGCAGCAAGTTGAAATATTTTGTATGGCAACCTGAAGGCAAGTGTTACAATCGTGAGATGACAAATCTGTACTGCACTGCCCCAGAGCATAAAGGGTGTCTATATCCGATAAGGTTAATTTTCGCGTAGCATACATGTTCCGCGCAGGAACAAAAGCAGCCTTCTTGGTAAGGTTACTGAAATTTTCGTTCACTGCTGATACTAACTGTTCCGGATTTTTAATCGTCTTTCTATTTGATAAAGGAATGTTTCCTGAGAAATCAAGCAGGCCTAAGAAATTTTGATTCGAGAAGCGCAACTGGCACAGCTCCTCCCATACAGCTGCATCTCTTATGTTTGGACAGAGTTGCATGATATCTTGTGATGCTGCATCAATGCAGGCACTGCACTTTTCAAATGTTATGTAGTTGTAGCACATATAATGAGCATAGACTCTATCAGGGTCATTTCCAGCATAGGCATGATATTGATTCGACACAGAAGCATTTGAGGCAAGATAAGACATGAGGGACTTGAGATTGTTTTGAAATGGACTGTTAGCTGCATATGGAGATGTGCTTGAGCAAAAACTGTAGGGTGGATCAGCATAAGCAAGATTAAGAAGGTTGGCTATGGAAAAGTACAACAACAAAAGCATGGTCTTCGCATCACTGAGAAAATTATGACCCATATTTTGCCGTTTTGATTTCTTACTGGAAATGAATCATGTCCTAGAACTGTTCTGACTTCGTACACCTTTCTTAAAAATCATCTATAGAGAAACACAATCAATTATGGAATCACATTAGTGTAGTTGAAGGGCATTTTCTAGTAAGAACTCGGTCAACAAAACTGTGACACTGTAATTTGATGTCGAAATTGCTGCTATGCTGCGAAAGGGTGTTGTAGTTTCCTGGAAGATCTTGTATTAAAAAATGCATGCCTGAGCATTGACCATAGTATGGATTTAAATACTATTTGCTTAGTTCAAATACATGGGGTATGGCTTATACTGCTAAATTCTGATATAAATACATGGGGCCTTTTCGGGATACTGTTGAGTGTGGTCCTATTGCTTCTATATATAATGTAGTATTCCATTTTGTCCTATTGCGTGAATGCACTATAACATTTCAGCATGCGAGATCATGTGCTACAAGAATATTTGGATGCACTGAGAATAAGGTTGAAATTTTCTATAAATTGATAGAGATTTTTTTTTTATCTCTTTGTATTCCAGCTATATATTTAACTGATCTATGTAAAATTTGTATCTATGTGTGCATTTTTATTGGGTTTGAATTTGAAAATAACCGACCTATTATTAAAATTGTTCTTAATTATCAATTAGATGCATGATCAATAAATTTGATTAACAAAATACATAATCGGTATATATAACACGAAATGGCTCATATATTTGTTATTTTTCAGAGTAATTTATTAGGGGTCACAAGTCAGTTGTTGGATTAATGTAGTGAAGTTTTTCTTTAGAGGATATGGTTATTAAAGTTTTGCCCATGACCATTCAATTTTGAAGAAATTAATCATGAAATTCCACGTTAAGGGTGCAGATTATTTTACAGTACATAGATTGGGACCTGTGACCTCGTGGTACGTAATTAACATAGAGGGTGATGGAGACAAATTTAATGGCTTAAAACAACTCTAAAAAAACATAAAACAAAATTTCAATAGGTACAAAAAAATTCATTTGGGCTAGGATGACACTTTAGCCCAACTTCTATCAAGTTTGGTGGATTTAGGCATGGTAACCAAATTAGGCATACACTCCTAGCCATGGTTGTTAAAAATGCATTTTAACTTGTAAAATCGATTTTATGAGTTAAAACCCATAAAACATGTAGAAACGAAGGCAAAAATAAAAAATCAGTAAAATCGCATAAACCCGAGCCAAAATTGTATAAAACCGGTAAACTCGCAAAAACGTAAAAAATATTATGTTTTCACGAGTTAACCAAAATGTCACCGAATGCAAAATTAGAAATGCAAAAAATTTTGACTCAGTGCTCCACTAATCTCTTTTCTTTCCCAATTCCCACCCGACCACCCTCACCCTACCTGTGACTTCGTCCCTGTCTCACACTCTCCCTGACTCCAGAGTCCAGACTTCGCCGAATTGTCCCTTCCCTATCTCACACTCTCCCTGACTCCAGACTCCGTCCAATCATCCCTGTCTCACACTTTCCCTGACTCCCTTCCTCTTTTCCCTTTCCCCTTTTCCCAGCAAATTAAGAAATCACTTTCCCCCCAATCCGGAGCGTTCTCGGCGAGATGAAGGTAAGAATTGATTCCCAATCCCAAGCTTTGTTTTTTTTTTCTGTCTAATGGTGGTGATTAGAGACAAAAATGATCTAGGTATGCTGTGAAATTCACTGTTTATCTTCTGGGTATTCTACAATTAAATGGTTTGCTTCTAGGTATTTTTTCGAAGGGGGAGTGGTGCTGCACTACTGCTAGTAATTTCATGTGCAGCTTTGTTTATATTCTGTGAAGCTTTCTAACAATGATTTACTGTTGTGTGTTGTGATTTCTTTTAATGTTCACCTATGCTCTGTTTGATCTTGCTTGCTTTGGTGTTGCAGATTTTGTAATTCTGCAATCTGCATAGACAACGATTCAGCGAAGCAAGGAAGCAACGAAGCATTCCAATTTCCAGGATTGTAGGTATTCTGTAAATCTAAAAACAGCAAACTTTAGGGCAATTGATGCACCTGTTTGGAATGCCTTTTGCATTTAATTTATCTAGGCTTTTTGTGTATTACTGGATATGTAGTCTTGGAATGCCTTTTGCAGTAAAATGTTAATTCACCGATGTCTAAAGGTTTTGAGCTTGAATTAAGCACTCCAAATGAGCTCCAGTTAGAATCTGAATGGTAGAAGAAAACTGGCAAACAAAATGAAAGCAATTTAATGCGGACTGCATCTCTCAAATGATATCATCCTGCAAGGCTTTGATTTAGTGATATTTGGTTTGCACTGTATTGAGTGTATTCTGTTTTCCTTTTTTCAGGAGAGAGAGTGTAACCATTTGCATGCTTTGGCATCGCACTTGTTCTTTCATATTTCCCTGTCAGAATCATGTCCAAGATATAACCTAGATGCTACTAGTTGATGATTACTACACTAGTTTTTATTTCAGTGATTGAGGCATTTCATTAAGCTTTTTTGCCAGTATATCAATCAGTTAAATGTGATGAACAATCATTTTAAGTAACGCAATTGGTCTCCTTTAGCTTCCTTATTCCTTTGTTCTGCCAAATCATGCAAACGTGCACCCATTCCACTGCCATTTTTAGCTTGATCTTGATACATGGAGTTGTTGGCTTTGGAAACTTCTTAATCACTGTCCTGATCTACCTAGTGATATATAACCTTTAGGCTTGTCTAGGCACGCTTATACTTGAACTTTTATTTTCTACTGTTCAGATTGCTTGAATTTTCCCCATAAGAGTGGTTTGTGAATGTATAATCTTAATTATATCCAACATGCATATTTGTAATTCTTAAACAAATGATTGAAATGCAAGAAACAAATTATTCTTGAATTGTAGGATACATGACATCTAAAAAAACTACAAGTGGCAATAGACTTGACGTGGGATGGTAATATGGTATATATGTTGACAAGAATTCAAAAAGAGTGCAGTGCAAGTTTTGTCAGAAAATTATTAGTGGTATTTATCGTTTCAAGCATCATTTGGCTTGCACTCGAAAGGATGTTGAGCCATGCCAGCATGTACCAGAAGATGTAAAGAAGATAATTTTGAATGTTCTGGTGAAAAATCAATAAGTATCTGAGAAGAAAAGAAAGGCTTTCCAATATATTGGAAAAGATGAAGATAATTGTTGCTACCCAATTTTTGACCAATGTTTTGATAAATTTTCAGAAAAATCCAAAAATAGAGAAAAACAATGAAAATCCAAAAAATATGTTTTTAATATATTTTTGTCATTTTAGCATCGTCTCAAAAGAATTTAAATTTTCAAAGATCTTGGGAACGCGTTCGACTTTTAATGCGTTATTTTTAAAATCATTGATTTTCCTCATTGAGTCGATGTTGATATTGTTTGTTTTCAGAAAAATCCAAAAAAATAAGAAAAATCAAAATTTACAAAAAAGAAGAAGTTGAGGGACTAAGTTGGAGACCTAACAACATATTTGCTTATAAATAAGAGTTTCCAACACTTTCACAAGGGGGTTAATTTTGGACATTTAAGAAAAACACAAAAAAACCTAAACCTAAACCTATCTTTTTTTCAAAAAAACCAAGGCCGCTGCCTCCCCCGGCTTGGAATTTTTCTCCACACCGTCACCCGGGGTCCTTGGTGGTTGCTCTCCCAGAACAGAGCCAAGGACCCCCGGCCATCTTCATCTGCTCCACTCAGCCTCCACACTGTTCCCCCTTCTTCTTTTCCTTTGCCAGCCAATAACACAGAGCCCTTCCCTTTTGATTTTCATCTTCCCTGTTCACAGCCTCTCATCTCCAAACCACAGCCATTACCCTCTGCACACAGACCTTCCTCTCGACCGACCTAGCCTTCTCTCCTCCAGCCAACCTCCAGCAATGGCAGCTTCTGCCAACAACTGACAAACCAAGCTCTCTCATCTTCAACCGACCACAAGCAGCACCACAGAACAACCTCATCTCCACCGACCAGAGAACGGGCAGAGCCGTTCCTCATCTCCTCAGATCCACGGTCTCCTTTTTAGTCAGTAGGTCTTTCCTTCCTCAGCCGCTGTGCACACCGACTAACAGCAGCCGTTCCTCCAGCACCCACAGACCCATCAACATCGAAGCCCCTTCTCGGCAGCATCTTCTTCTTCAGTCTTCTCAACAGCAAACGGCCAAATCAGCAACACCCACAGAGCCATCAGCACCGTCCACAACGTCAGCCACAACACCATTGCTCGATCTGCCACCCGAAGCAGAGGAGAAGAAGATGAAACCCATAACAAACTGACCCGCAGTGAAGCAGACCCGAAGAAGGAGAAGGGAGAAATGCAGATCTAAAAAAATAGAAAACAAAGTAAAATCAACTGTCATGTGCGTTCTTTTTGTTTGTTGCAGGTCACTGCCGGCGAGGAAAGGGAGGAGGGAGGAAGCCGTTTTAGATCCACATGTTTTTCCGGCTTTCCGGAGGCGGCGCGTGAACCCATGCTCCGCCAGTAGCATGGCACGTGGAGACGATGCGCCACCGTTGTTTTTGTGGTCTCGAAGGACTCCCCTTCAATTCCTAGAGTTTTTAAAGGCTATTTTGCAAATTTTAAATTGTTTCATGTAATTTTTTTTTTTGTTTAGTTTTGAATTTTTATTGTTTGTAGTGTTGATGTAACAAAAAAAAAGAAAAAAAAGTAAAGAAAAGAAAAGAAATATAGTGAAAGTGTATGTGTGTATTTGTATTTGTTTTATGGATGTTTTTTTTATTTATGATAAAATTGCAGAGAATAAAGAAGAATTTAATATTTTGATTGGATCGCGGTCAAGAATTATTAACTTATACGTAAGTTGTATTTCTAGCATCCGATGAAAAGACAATTATTAAAACTTCTTTAACACATCAAAGCCACGAAGCAGCTTACCTCAGGTAGGGTGCGTTAGAGGTGCTAATACCTTCCCAACCACAACCAGTCCCTTACCCGCGAATCTCTAACAAGACCATTACATCCGATTTTCTAGTAGCCTTCAATAAATTACTAGGTGGCGACTCCCAAGAACAAAGCAAATGCATAACAGAAAAAATCGCCAGCCAACGCCGTGCGGGTGACGTGCGACAGAATGGCGACTCCACTGGGAAAGGTACTGTTTCTGACAATATTGGACTAAGCTTTGTGTATTTGATGTGTTTAATTTTTTGCATTTTTATCTTTTTGTTAATATTTTTTTCCATACATTTTATCGAATTGTCTCATACAACACCTGTATTTATTTTTGAAAGCACAGACAAGCTTCTAAGTTAGGTGGTGAATTAGCGGTCTGCCCTATGACTATTGGTCAGGGTTCAGATGCGTGAAAAACCAACTCATATCTGAGTGCCTGCTTAGTAATGGTGGGTATACGTGCCTTAACTATTTCTTGCAAAGCCCCTATACTGTGTTTACGAATATCGTCACTGGGTAAATATGAGACCCTTTTGAGACCAAGTAGAAAACCTACCCATGTTCACATAAGGAATAGAACTTGTCCTTAGGTTGTATGTGTTATCATTTATTTACATCCGGGCGAACCCTTCTTGAAGCATCTTGAACTCAAGACTTGTGGGTGACAAAATGACCGTCACTCCGAAAATTTTCATTGTAGAGTTTGGGCAAGAATCAAGATTCTTGTTTCATCATGCAAGAGTTATGATCATATGTCACCCTCGAAGGGCGAGTTCATCATATAGATTACATGTTCATACATTTGTCATGCATGCACCAGGATGAAAAGTAGGTCCCCTACGAGTCTACAACACCTAATTTTGAGCGAAAAACATGGGAGATAAAGAGCATGCTCGTCGTAGCGTCCATTTTCAAGAAGAGTTGGAGTCTTTGCACAAAAGCTTGACTCGCATTTGGCTTACTCGAGCAAATACTTAGAAATAACTATGGGGAAGTTCTTTCCAATCGAACTATCATCTTTGTTCGAAACCCAACAATGACTCAACTCGAAGAAATTGGGGGCAAACATGGTCAAGAGCCTCAACATAATCTGAAGGGGAATTGCACCACATTTGAAGAATGGAGCCTGTTCTTGTTCTGCCAAAATAACCATCTCTGTTTGATCATGCTTTCTTTTTTTTTTCTATTTCATGCCAATAACACATTTATCATAACCTTTAAGCATGAAACCATTGTGCCAAGAATCTTTGGGCGTGTTTCCCTTTTCTTCCAAAGCTATGCATGATCATACATGTTCACAAGGATTTTTGGGAATTCAAAATTAAGTACAAAATAGAAATCATATTGGTGTTTGTTCAAACAAACAAGTTCTGGAAATTCGGGTGATTCCTTAGAAAGGTAACCATATACATAGAAAACCTGAAAAAAAAAAAAACAAAAAAAAACACCATGAAGTGACTCCAAAGTTGAGTTTTATTTGAATGAATAATGAGAAATCACTTTGCATACTCGCATGAAAACAAGGCTTACCGATCCTAAATGCATGAGTTTGAAATGAAGAAAGGTCATCTTTAATAATCTTTTCACGAGGCTAAAATATATCATTTGCAGTCCCCTTTTGAGCCTAATGCTTTTCTTGAGAAAATAACCTTGGCTAGGATCACACCCCACACTGGGGCAAGTGCAAGAGACATATATAAAAAAAAACTCAATGATTGAAAGTGTCAAAGCAACACTAGGGGGCATAAAAAAAAATTCTCAATCATCAAAGGTGCCTGAACAAATCTAGGGGGCATGAAGAAAAATCCAAAGGATCAAAAGTTTTGAGCATAAAAAAAAAACAATATGATGATGCTCAAAACCATATGAAGAATACAAAAGCAAAGCGAAAGAGCCCAAGCCCATCGTTAGGGGGCACGATAGACAATTTTCAAAAGACATTCAAATGACAAAAGGTCAAGAAACAAGCACAAGTGATTCTTAGTCCTAAAATCCGTTAAACACTTTTTGAGCTTGTAAATATCTTTTTTCTTCATAACCAATAGCCCAAGCCTACATTACGTGCCTAATCAAGCCCTTTCTGATCAAAGGCAAGCAATCTGGATCGGTAGGCATTACTTTCTCATGCGAACCAAATCATTATTCATGCAAATAAAATGAATGCTTTCAAGACTGGTTTTTTGAAACTCTCATATTAAATCTTGAACCATTTTAACCAACCAAATATGACTTCATGTTTTTCACCAAAAGCAAAACAAAAAGTTTTCATCATTTTTATAACCTCCCATAGGAATCACTTGAATTTCTTCAGAATGAGTTTACTTTGAATCGATGTCAAAATGATTTCTATGTCTAGAATAGTTTTGGAATTCCAAAAATTCTGCATGAAAACAACTCCTTGTCAAACCTTCCTTCACATAGCCTCATCCCCAAACCTGAATTGAACCATTGGGGGCATGATTAAGCTAGGGGGCAATAAAAAACACCTGGTAGGGCTAGCTCCATGATTCCCTTTCTAAGAAAAATGCCAGGCAAAGTTGGCAACCCTTGAGATAAAGGATGGAGGATAAAGAATTATGATGATATCAAGTCTTTCTTAGGGGTCAAGATCATAAGAGATGACTCGAGTAAACAAGAGCAAAAAAGCCATCGAAGTTCACTGCCAACACTCCAACTTTTAAGAAAAGAAAGACACCATGAAGAAATGGGGACCTATATTTCTCAGGTAAGTATACATGTATATTGACCATAATGCATTGCTTTCAACATTGTCAAATCGGTGTTTCATCACCATCATTTAGGTAATGTGTTTTCTAACCCTACCTCATTCTGAGTGCGCCTTTGAGCCACCACCATTCGGGTAGTGCGTTTTCTAACCCTACCTCATTTCGAGTGCGTCTTTGAGCCCTCATTTCCTTTTGAGTGTGCCTTTGAGCCTTCACATCTCGGGTAGTGCGTTTTCTCGGGTAGTGCGTTTTCTAACCCTACCTCATTTCAAGTGCGCCGTTGAGCCCTCACTTCTCAGGTAGTGCGTTTTATAACCCTACCTTCTTTTGAGTGCGCCTTTGAGCCCTCGCCAACATTTTTCTAGGTAGGTCACCCATTACAACGTGACTAATTCTCCATGTTTTATTTACCTGGGTAGGTCACCCATTACAATGAGGCCATTCTTCCACTTGGGTAGGTCACCTATTACAATGAGATCACTCTTTCCTTTTTCTTTGGGTAGGTCACCCATAACAATGAGATCGCACTTCATATTTTTTCCATCTTCCATTTGGGTACGTACCCATCACAACGAGACCGTTTTTCATATTCTTTCCACCTGGGTAGGTCACCCATTATAATAGACCACTTTTTACATATTTTTTGGTTTTGGTTTAATGAGGTCGCCAGATGGGATCTCATGTAGCTTTGGTTAAAGAAAATCGCCAGATGGGATTTCAGGTTGACCGAGTTATGCATATTTTTTGGTTTTGGTTTAATGAGGTCGCCAGATGGGATCTCATGTAGCTTTGGTTAAAGGAAATCGTCAGATGGGATTTCAGGTTGACCGAGTTACGTAACATTTTTTGGTTTTGGTTTAATGGGGTCGCCAGATGGGATCTCATGTAGCTTTGGTTAAAGGGAATCACTAGATGAGATTTCATGTTGACCGAGCTACACATATTTTTTAGTTCCACTTTAATGAGGTTGCCAGATGGGATCTCAGGTCGCTTTGGTTAAAGGGAATTGCCAGATGGGATTTCAGGTTGACCGAGCTCCACATATTTTTTAGTTCTAGTTGAATGAGGTCGCCAGATGGGATCTCATGTGGCTTTGGTTAAAGGGAATCTCCATATGGGATTTCAGGTTGATTGAGCTGCACATATTTTTTTGGTTTTGGTTTAATGAGGTCGCCAGATGGGATCTCATGTAGCTTTGATTAAAGGAAATCACTAGATGGGATTTCAGGTTGACCGAACTACACATATTTTTTAGTTCCAGTTGAATGAGGTCGCCAGATGGGATCTCAGGTGGCTTTGGTTAAAGGGAATCGCGAGATGGGATTTCAGGTTGACCGAGACACACATATTTTTTTAGTTCCAGTTGAAGGAGGTCGCCAGATGGGATCTTAGGTAGCTTTGGTTAAAGGGAATCGCGAGATGGGATTTCAGGTTGACCGAGCTACACACATTCTTTGGTTTTGGTAAACGAGGTCGCCAGATGGGATCTCAGGATAACGGAAAAAAAAGAGAGAGAAAGGAAGAAAGAAGAGAAAGAAAAGAGAAGGAAAAGAGAAAGAAACAAAAAAAGAAAAAAAGTAAGGTCTTTAAATGAGTGGATATTGAGCAAGTTAGGAAGATAAGAAGACAAGTTTTTCTTTACAAAGCTTACTATGCAAAACATTAAGGACTTTTGCTTCGTAAGCATTGTAAAGAGGGGGCATCTGTTGCTACCCAATTTTTGACCAATGTTTTGATAAATTTTCAGAAAAATCTAAAAATAGAGAAAAACAATGAAAATCCAAAAAATATATTTTTAATATATTTTCATCATTTTAGCATCGTCTCAAAAGAATTTAAATTTTCAAAGATCTTGGAAACGCGTTCGACTTTTAACGCGTTATTTTTAAAATCATTGATTTTCCTCATTGAGTCCATGTTGATATTGTTTGTTTTTAGAAAAATCCAAAAAAATAAGAAAAATCAAAATTTACAAAAAAGAAGAAGTTGAGGGACTAAGTTGGAGACTTAGCAACATATTTGCTTATAAATAAGAGTTTCCAACATTTTCACAAGGGGGTTAATTTTGGACATTTAAGAAAAACACAAAAAAACCTAAACCTGAACCTATCTTTTTTTCAAAAAAACCAAGGCCGCCGCCTCCCCCGGCTTGGAATTTTTCTCCACACCGTCACCCGGGGTCCTTGGTGGTTGCTCTCCCAGAATAGAGCCAAGGACCCCCGGCCATCTTCATCTGCTCCACTCAGCCTCCACACCATTCCCCCTTCTTCTTTTCCTTTGCCAGCCAATAACACAGAGCCCTTCCCTTTTGATTTTCATCTTCCCTGTTCACAGCCTCCTATCTCCAAACCACAGCCATTACCCTCTACACACAGACCTTCCTCTCGACCGACCCAGCCTTCTCTCCTCCAGCCAACCTCCAGCAGTGGCAGCTTCTGCCCACAACTGACAAACCAAGCTCTCTCATCTTCAACCGACCACAAGCAGCACCACAGAACAACCTCATCTCCACTTAGTTTCATGTAAAACAAAAAGAAAAATTCGTAACTCTCGATCGGGTTATCAGAAATTCTGAAAATTTGTGTGGAGCCTTCTAATATGATGCCTTAGCTTGGGTTAAAATTTCATAATTTGTAGAGAAATTCAGAAAATTTGATGAAAAATCACAATTTGACTAGTCTTACGTTATTGGGTGTAATTTTAAATCCGACCATCAGATTGAGCTGAAATTTTATGATAAATCTTAAAATATATTGAATAAAATCTGGTGAAAATTTTAGGATGAACAAAGCTCAGTAGTTCTAGCAAATAATAAGGACCGTCAAATAGAAGTAAAAAGACTCATTAAGGATAAAATGGTAATTTTCCATTAAAAATAAAACAAGGCAGCCCCTTTTCTATTATGAACTGTCGACTGGGCAGTAACAAATGTGGAAAGAAAAAAAATAAAAGAAGAATGTGAGAAATCAAGAGAAAAACAAGAAAAAGTGAGAGAGAGCTTTGAAACTTGTAAGATTGAAAGATTTAGAACATTAAATTAAGGAAGAATCAAGTGAAGGAAGATATAAGAAAGGTGAGGAGGGCTGGCCACATTAGGAGGACAAGAAAAGTTGGGAGAACTTAGATTGGTAAGCATGAAAAATTTAGATTCTTACTTAAATGAAGTGTTTTTGGGTTTATTTGAGTAAGTTATCAAACAATGACATTTAAATTTCTTATATTCTTGATTTTTGTTAAATTAGGGTTCTTATGAGAATTTGGGGGTTTTGAGAAAAGTAGTAAACATGATGGAATTAAGGTAGAATAGTATAGAAATAGTGAATGTAAGTAGCAATTAAGAAAGAAATTGAATAATTTTGAAGAAAAGAACTTGTAATTAAGGATGAGGAAATATAGGGATAAGGTTTTGATTGTTTTATGTTTGAGAAATGATGTTCTTTATCTTATTTGAAGTATTCAAAATATGAACAAGTGAAGAAATATCATGAGAATGTGAAAAGAAGAAATAAATAAATGGTGGAATAGTTCATGGGAGAATTTTTTTAAGTGAATTAAAAGAAGAAAATTGATTAAAACTATATGTTGAAAATGAAGTGATAAATGAATGAAAATTTTGGTGTAAAACCCAATTAAATAAAAAAATTACGTGCTTTAAATTTAGGCACGTAGGAGAAATAATAATGGATTAATAATGTAGTGCAATTTAATTTATTCAGGAGTTGTTTCGGGAGCAGGGCATGAGGCAGGAGGAGCTGGGCCATCACGAGCAGACAATAGGTGATTCATCCCTTTCTTTAAAGTTCAAAGTTTCATTATTAGTTATGAGTTGTTTATGACATGTTGATATGGAAGAAGTAGAAGAAAAAACTATTGGTATTATAATGGGGATGTCAAGTGGTTGGTATGAAATTACTGGTTGGTATAAAATTACTGGTTAGATAGCATGAATTACCGTTTAGTATGGAATTACCGGTTGATATAGAATTACCGGTTGGTTAGCATAGATTACCGGTTAGTACGGAATTACCGGTTGGTATAGAATTACTGGTTGGTTAGCATGAATTATCGGTTAGTTTGGAATTACTGGTTAGTTTGGAATTACCGGTTCGTATGGAGTTACCAGTTAGATTGGCTATTATAAAGAATAGTCGGATGTTGGGTAATCCGTATGGAATTACCAGTTAGATTAGCTATTATAAAGAATAGTCGGATGTTGGGTAATTCGTATGGAATTACCAGTTATTTTGGCTATTGATAGAGAATAGCCAGATATTGGGTAATTCATATGGAATTATCGGTTAGAGTGGCTATTATAAAGAATAGCCGGATGTTGGGTAATTTGTATGGAATTACCAGTTAGATTGGCTATTGATAGAGAATAGCCAGATGTTGGGTAATTCGTATGGAATTACCGGTTATATTGGCTATTGATAGAGAATAGTCAGATGTTTGGTAATTCGTATGGAATTACCGGTTAGATTGGCTATTATAAAGAATAGCTGGATGTTGGATAATTCGTATGGAATTACCGGTTGTTGGGTAATTTGTATGAAATTACCAGTTATATTGGCTATTGATAGAGAATAGCCAGATGTTGGGTAATTCGTATGGAATTACTGGTTAGATTGGCTATTATAAATAATAGCCGGATGTTGGGTAATTCGTATGGAATTATCGGTTGTTGGGTAATTCGTATGAAATTACTGGTTATATTGGCTATTGATATAGAATAGCCAGATGTTGGGTAATTCGTATGGAATTACCGATTAGATTGGCTATTATAAATAATAGCCGGATGTTGGGTAATTCGTATGGAATTACAGGTTATATTGGCTATTGATAGAGAATAGCAGGATGTTGGGTAATTCGTATGGAATTACCGGTTTGATTGTTGGCCATTTAAGAGGGTTAGTCAGGTTTGAGGTAAAATTTATGAATTACCAAATTAAAAAATTAAGCAATAAGTGTTGGTTACAGAGGTCTTATAAGTATAGGATTAATAAATTATAAATGGGTTATTAATGTTGATATATTTTGAAGAGTTATGAACATAATAGCTTTATCATTTTTAATGTGTTATCTTCCTTATTTCTTATTAATGTTATGTATACAGGTTATTCATGAGGTGATGCAGAGCGTTAGATATAGGCTTTGTGTTTTAATTTGTTTATTTTGTGAGATGAAATATATTTTCTTTATATGTAATTTGTATTATTTGTAGATTGTAATACATGTATCATGAAGATGTTTGATTTTGGTACTTATATATTTAAAAAGTATGAGTAAGGAACTAATATTATTAAACTACTCGAAAAGAATATTTAAGAATTATAATCATGCATGTTTAAAAGATGGATGCTTGTTAATGTAATATTTAGTTCAATATGAAGCTTTTGAATTTATAATTGTTTGTAATTAATGTTTTATTTGTTGATGATGTAAGGTTCAAAAAATACAATGAAGTATAGTTATGTGGAATATTGTATGATGAGATGCCATATAATCCAGGATGTTGGATCAAAATGGAAGTTTTGAGTATTGTGATTGAATGAAGTCTAATCGATAACTTGGTAACATCAGAAAACAAAGGAAACTCTGCCGAAATTTTCAAAAAAAAATTTTAAAAAAAATCCTACAATCTTAGACATATTTTTCAATTCTTGATACTTGATATTTCCTTAGATAGGGAAGTTATGTATTGAAATAATGATTTGTTGTAAGTCATATGATCTATGGCACCCGAGTTAATGATCCAACTTGTATCATGAACCGTGGATGTCGACAAAACCACTCTAGTCTTATTTGTGGCTGAAGTCGGGTCAGCTATTTTCACTAAAGAGAGTAATTCACCTGGTTTAGTATGGTCTTTTTGGCCTATTACCATGGCAACAAAACTGGAAGGAATTTCTGTTGTAGTGGTTAATTTTGCTTAGACTGGACATTTATTGCTTCTTGCTTTACTTTGCTTTCGTTTTTCTAGGAACCAATCAAGGTAGCCATGAATCTCAAAACAAGTGTCTCTGGTATGACAACTTCCATTACAATAACTGCAGCGTAACTTATCCTTTTCTGCTTCCTCAATAGCTCGAAAAGTGCGCAAGTTAGATGGGGTGGTGGTTTTGGAAATCATTGTTATTGATGATCCTTAACCAGTGTTTTTTGTTCCCAGCATGGTGACTTGTCGCTGAGCCTCCCGTCGAATTGTATTGAAGCACATGCTGGGAACCATTTTCTTAGATTTCTTCAAGAGAAACCTTCAATACTTGGAACAGATTTTTTTCAAAGGAGATCACTGCGTACTGAGTCAAATACTTCATCCAATCCTGCAAGAAAGTCATAGATCCAGTCCTTTTGAATTTCTTCTTGTCTGGTTCTAAGATCCGCAGCACATATCAACTTAATCGGTCGTCGCTTATCAATTTCCTGCCAGACGCTATCAAGCTCTGCGTAATACAGGCTAACTGGACGTCCGCACTGTTTCGTCCTCATGGCCTTGCAGCGTAGCTCATAGAATTGCAACTCGTCAGCCCCATCATAGAAGGTTTGAGTGACACTATCCCAGATTTTATTGGCTGATGACAGGTCTATAAATAAGCCAATAAGATGAGGCTCCATGGTTTTCAACAACCATCCTCGCACCACTGCGTCTTCAGTGCACCACTTTGAGTAACTAGAATTTCCTTCTTCCACTCTAGCATTCTGCCCAGTTAAGTAGCCGAGCTTGTTCAATCCAGCAACGTGAAGTTCAATCATCCGTGACTAGATTTTAAAGTTTGTCTCATTCAATTTAAATTCAAAGGGTAAGGTGTTTGGGTTAGGTGTTTCAGCAAAGATTGATGTCTGGTTTATGGGGATAATAGAGGTATTTGTGTCATTTATGGTTGGTCCCTTGTTTCAAGACCAATTCCAGGTGAAGATTAATATGGTGGCTGAAAAGTTTAAGAAAGAATTAGCTTTCAACCCTGTTCTAATACAATGTTAAGTTTTAAGGTTTAGGGTTGCATGTATAATTATGCTTATTATTCTTCTCCCCTGGAGGAATGCCTTATATAGACAAATATATATGTCGGTTTACAGAGTTCCTGTTCTGAAAGGAATACAGCAATGTATATCCTTTCAGAACTCTTATAGAGTATGTTTTTTATACATGGAAAGCTACCCTCTAATTCGGCTAATTACATAGAATATACCTTTTAACTCTAAAAACTATAACAACTTTAGCTTTTTATATGTGAATAAGTACATAGATTTTTTTTTTCTCACTTTAGTTATATGTGAATAAGTACATAATCTAAGATAAACTCAATAATATGGTTATTAAGGTTTCTCTTGTAACCATTTTCTTTCGCAGAGACTGTTCATGAAATTCCAGGTAAAGGGCGCATTCTTTTTTTACAGCACATAGATTGGGACCAGTGACCTCGTGGTAAGTAATTGACGTAGACGGTTAATTATTTAATTAACTTTCCGATCTCAAAATCTGATACGAAATGACTTGAATAAAACTATTGGATGAAACCCTATTGTTAATTTTTAATATTGAAAAGAGAGATTTTTTTTTAACAAGATAATAGTTCATTACTTTGAAGAATTAATCGAAGAGCCGAAAGTATTATTATACAACATTATTACAAGTTCATTACTTTTTTATTCGATGAACAATTCTTAATTGAACTTTGACCTGACCTTTATAAATTAACTTTGAATTTTCAATTCTTCGTAGGATTATTTGATCTCATAAATACTTTATTCTAAGACTTTTTTTTTAATTAATCCCAATATTAACCGACCAAAGCTGTTCTTAATGATAAATGCTTTATTTATCCTTAATTGTATTTTAGCTTGACCTTATATAGAACAGCAGAAAAGAAGAAGGTTAACCCAGCTACTTTGTGGTATATATCGCCATTTTTTTTTTTCTCATTCCGTCACATGGTCGTTACAAAGTTACGGGGACCAATATTCAAGAAGCTGTTGACTTGCTTTAATGGTGCCCGATTTTGCAATAAAGTGAAACGTGGTTAGCAGCCGGACCGTTTCAACCATTTTTATTTTCAGCTCGAGTAAATTAAGGATAAAATTTAATAAATAAAAATTTTAATTAAAAAATTAATAAAAATAAATAAATAATAATTATAAAAATAAGAATCAAAGTTAATAAAAAAAATTAAATTAAATTAAATTTTAGAGGGTGAAATTGAAAAAAAAGTTCAAAACAATATATATAGCAATTAAAAGTTTGAAGATCAAATTTGTTATAATCAACTAATAATAAGATATTTTTAAATTTTTCATAACTTTTAAAAAGTGTTTTCTAGCCAAAATAAAAAAAATATATATTTTTCTGAAAACCAAGGTAAATTTTTTTTTTACTAGAAAATATTTTTCATTGATCAATTTTACTAATAATAGACAAATAATAAAAAGTTTAGAGAATAATTTTTTTAAAAAATATTTTTCATTAAACAAACAAGTCCTCAACTGTGAGCAGAAACAAGATACAGAATAAAAAGTTTATGGAATCTCCCTGACCTAATAAATTACTTATTCATCCAATTTCAATGAATCAATGTCACAGTCCATTCTTAACCCCTCGATTTTTTTATCCTCTCGTGGTTGCAATTTCCACGAATACGCATCAAAAAACTTGAGGTACATGAACATCTAGTTCAACGGTGCTCTTGAAATTTTTATTCATACTTCTAGTTTATTTAATTGAATAGGTCTTCGATGGATTGATCATTCGAACTATAAGAATGAATTAATTTTTTTTTTTTACCGCTTTTGATCTTTATGTTGATTATAGATAGGTTAGTTTTTCGTTTAACTTCATAAAGGCCCTCAATTCTGTATTGTTGGATACTGCACGATTTGTGGTTTACAACCATGCTCTTTGGAATAAAGCTCGTCTCACAACCATGCTCTTTGGAATCTCATTTTAGCTACGCCGGCCTTTCCCTTTTCCAAGCCCTTTTAACAGTGCTTCTTAAAGTCTCAGGTTTGTTCATCTAATTAGCAGTTCCAGAAAAATTTTCATTTTTTTTGTTTCTATGAAAAGAAAAACAAATAGTACAATTTCTATAAATAGTTTTTGAGAGAACAAGAGTTAACATTGCAAGTTTTCCTTGTTTAAATGTTCAAGTTATAGCGATCACTGGAATCTAAATCAATCAGTTTTACAAACGTGAGCGCTTCAGTTCATATCAGAAATTGTTAACCTCTGTATCAGCTTCATCATCGGGGCAAAATATCAGAAATTGTTAAGCCATTGACAGAGCACTTGCTAGCACTAGCCTCACAGTGGCCTGTGAATGTCCACGCAAAAAATCCCGGCCGTTTTGGTTTGGGAAGAGTTGAGCTTTCATTTTTCAGCATTGATACAACAGATGACATTGTAGGCCTTCCACCAAAATCTTCTTGAACACATAATAAACCAATATGCATGTATCGCGAAAATTCATCTGAACAGCATGAATCGGCCAACAATGAATCTATCAACAATAGCTCATTTCCTTCGTTCCATAATGGACATGCCTGATTCATCATTTGGAGGTGTAATTAATTAGTAAAACATTGAGATTGCAGTATCATAATAAGATAAGAGATTTATGTGTATTTACGCCTGATAGACTTACATAAGCTAGGAGGCTGGAAGCACGTTTTGATTTGAATCCAGAATTCTTTTTTCCAGTTATGATCTCAAGTAGAACTCCAAAACTAAAAACATCAGATTTGATGGAGTAAAGTCCTTCCATAGCATACTCTGGTGCCATGTATCCACTGTTCCACAGAAGGAAAAAAAGAAATATTCAAGAATGACAAATAATATGTACGTGGAAGTGCTTTTGAAAAAGTAGGATTGGGTTGAAAAAAACAGTGGTTTATAATGATTTTAATAACAAAATATCCAAACTATTCAAAAGTATTTAAAAAAAAAAAACTTTCATTTTATACTTTTTAAACCCAAAAACATTTTCAAAAGCACCCAAATGCATTACAAAGCACATTCCGAGAATTTATTTAAAAAATATTGATTTGTCTACTTTTTTCTTCCATAACACCTCTTGTTTATTTCTTCATATCATAGATGGAAATAAAGCTTCTACCTCGGCCTACGCCTAGCTAGGTAAATTGCAAGGCTCCATCCCGGTGGCCATCAAAGATCTAAGTTCTATTGGGTTAACATGATTACATGATTCATCTTGAAAGATGTATAAAAATTAATTAATTAAAATATTGTTATTCATTCTCAAAATAAATGTCCGACCATCTTTTATGAAGTTTGTAGTGAATATCAGTTACATGTCCACTATAAATTTACATGTCCTCTATAAATATTCATTGGCTAAGAAAGAAGGTTCCTGATGATTGCATAGAAAATGTTTTACATGTACCGGTGTGTGTTTGGGAACGTAGTTGTATTGTATTTTTAAAAATTTTGAATTTTTTTATTTAAAATGTATTTATATTTTTAAATTATTTTGATGTGTTTATATCAAAAAAAATTTTAAAAAATAAAAAAATATATTTTAATATATTTTTTTAAAAAAAACATTTTAAATTATCATAACTACCGGTTACCACAATCATCATTAGAAAACATGGTGCTTGCATTAACATTTCTACTTGCAAAGGATCAGTAACTGCTTTTTGACTTTGCGTAACTTCAAAAAGTATACTAAGGTGTGTCAAAGAATACTAAGGTGTGTCAAAGAATACTAAGGTGTGTGGTGTAGTCTATGTGGTTGCTACCTAAACAGACTGTAAAGGTAGTCCATTTAGGCTGCCAGCCCAAATGAACTGCCATGCATTTCACTTAATTGAACTGCCAAAGGTGGCAGTTCGTTTGGGCTTTGGCCTAAACGAATGGTCCCTTTTATTCTTTTTA
>Ga0325403_1000230_pt1 | contig 34486 bp, 30 predicted proteins | sample PopdelMetagenome_19_FD_205665 | JGI IMG/M metagenome (GOLD analysis project Ga0325403, IMG submission 205665) | Populus deltoides microbial communities from Bellville, Georgia, United States - Xylem-PdKOR-R4 | ecosystem: Host-associated > Plants > Phyllosphere > Stem > Wood/Secondary xylem... | reverse complement strand
GTCGGCTCGGTCGCGGACCACGCACCCGCGGGCGGGCGCGCCTCGGTGCAGGAGGTGGGCGCCGCCCTGGCCGACCGGCTGCTCCCGGCGCTCGCTGGCAGGCTGGAGCCGTGACCACGAGTGCGGGCCCGCTGGCCCAGACCCTCCGCGCGCACGTGTCGACCTGGCCGGACCCCGCCTCGAGCGCCGCCGTCGTCGGCCCGGTGGACGGGGCCGCCACCGGCGTCGTCGCCTCCGCCGGCGACCTGGACGTCGACCGCCGCTGGGCCTCGGTGACCAAGCTGCTCTCCGCCCTGACGGTGCTGGTGCTGGTGCACGACGGCGAGGCCGACCTCGACGAGCCGCTCCCGCAGGAGACCGCCCCTCCCGGGGCGACGCTCTCCCACCTGCTCGACCACACCACGGGCCTCGACTTCGAGGCGGGCGGTCCCGGCACCTGGCGCGTGCGCGCGCAGCCCGGCCAGCGGCGGATCTACAGCAACACCGGCATCGAGGTGGCGGCGGCGCACGTCGAGCGGCTCACGGGGGCGCCGTTCGCCGAGCTGCTGCGCGAGCTGGTGGCCGCTCCGCTGGGGATGGCGCGGACCCGGCTGGAGGGCTCCGCCGCGCACGGGCTGGTCGCGCCCGCGGGCGACCTGGCCCTGCTCGCCGGTGAGCTGCTCGCCCCGCGGGCGCTCCCGGCCGCCGTCGTCGACCTGCTGCGCACGCCCAGCCGCCCCGGTCTGGTCGGGGTGCTGCCGGGCTTCGGGCGCCAGCAGCACAACGACTGGGGCCTGGGCGCGGAGGTGCGGGCCGACAAGTCACCGCACTGGACCAGCCCCGACAACCACCCGGCGACCTTCGGCCACTTCGGGCAGAGCGGCACCTCGCTGTGGGTCGACAGGGCCCGTTCGCTCGCGCTGGTCACCGCGTCGTCCGAGCCCTTCGGGGAGTGGGCGACGACGGCGTGGCCGGCGCTGTCGACGGCCGTGCTGGAGGCCCGCGGGGCCTGACGCCCCTAGGCCGCCGGAGGGCGGGTGGGGTCGGTCCACGCGCCCGAGGGCAGCGCGGGCAGGCCGCCGTCGTCGTCGAGGTCGGGGGAGCACAGGGGCAGGCGCTCGCCGAGCACCCTCAGCACCACGGCGCCCAGCACGGCCGCCAGCAGCGACCCGGCGAGCACGCCGATCTTCGCCTCGGCCTGCAGCGCCGGGTCCTCGAAGGCGAGGTCGGTGATGAACAGGGCGATGGTGAAGCCGATGCCGGCCATGAACGCACCGCCGACGAGGTGTCCGTAGCGCACCCGGCCGGGCAGGTCGCCGAGCCCGCCCCGCAGCGCCAGCCCGGCGAACAGCGAGATGCCCAGCGCCTTGCCCACCACCAGCGCCACCAGCACGCCCCACGTCAGCGACGACGTCGCGGCGGCCGCCAGCACGTCGCCCGAGAGGACCACCCCGGCGTTCGCGAGCCCGAACACGGGCACCACGAGGTAGGCGCTCAGCGGGTGCAGCGCGTCCTGCAGCCGGTCGTTGGCGGGAACAGCGGCGCGCACCGCCGACGTCGCGAGCCGCGCGCGGGTGGGGTCGGCGCGCTCCAGCAGCGCCCGCCCGAACGCGCGCACCCGGTCGCGCTGCTCCGGCTCGACGGCGGTGGCCGGGACCACCAGGCCCACCAGCACCCCCGCCAGGGTCGCGTGCACCCCCGAGGCCAGCACCGCGCCCCACAGCGCGAGCCCGACCAGCACGTAGGGGGTCAGCCGCCACTCCCCGGCGAGGCGCAGCCCGACCAGCACCGCGAAGAGGCCGCCCGCCACCAGCAGCGCCGGCACCGAGACGCCGTGGCTGTAGAAGACGGCCATCACCAGCACCGCGCCGATGTCGTCGACGATCGCCAGGGTCAGCAGGAACAGGCGCAGCTGGTCGGGGCAGCGCGGCCCGAACAGGGCGAGCACCCCGACCAGGAACGCCGTGTCGGTGGAGATGGGCACGCCCCAGCCGGCGGCTCCCGGGGTCCCGGCGGTGAAGGCGAAGAACACCAGCGCCGGCACGAGCAGACCGCCCAGCGCTCCGAGGGCGGGGACGACGACGGCGCGCGGGCTCCTCAGGTGGCCGACCGTCACCTCGCGGGAGATCTCCAGCCCGACCGTGCAGAAGAAGACCGCCATGAGCGCGTCGTTCACCCAGTGGCCGAGGTCCATGACCAGCCCGCCGTCGCCGAGGACCACCCCGGCGCTCGTGCCCCAGAACGCGGCGTACGTGCCGCCGGGGAGGTTCGCCCACACCAGGGCGGCGGCCGTCGCCACCAGCAGCAGGACGGCGCCGCCGGACTCCGTGGACAGGAACCTGACCACGGGGGGCGACAGGTGCGGCACCGGGATGATCGTCCGCGACGCGGGTCCGGGGCGTCCCGGGAGGGGGACCGTGGTCCCGGGGGGAGAGCTCACCGACGCAGCATGCCCCCTGCTGGCGGCCGGGGGTCAGCGGCGTCGCAGGACGTGGTCGATGAGCGACCGCAGCTCCGCCGGCACCGCGGTCTCGCCGAGCTCCACGCGGCAGCCGTCGACCTCGACGTCGTACCGGAACCTGTCGGCGCGCCCGGGGCTCGGGGCCCGTGCGGTCAGGGCCGCGAGGTCGACCCGGCCGGCGAGGTCGCGCAGCTGCGCCGCCTGCTCGTCGTCGAGGTCGGCGGTGTCGGCCTCACCGCGCACCACCGCGCCGGCGAACCCGCCGCTGCGCTCCACCCGCACCCGCACGCGACCATCCTGGCCCACCCGACGGCCCTCACGCAGACGGCTCCGCCGACAGCGCCCCGAAGGCCTCGTCCACCAGGCGCCGGCCGGTGCCGCGGAGGGAGGGGCCCAGCCGGTGGACCGCCGCCTCGAGGAGCCGACGGTCCCCACCGACGCGGTCCACGACCGCGAGTCCGAGACGTGCGCGGTAGCCAGCCGTGAGCTGGTAACGGTGACGCAGCACCTCCTGCAGCCAGAGGTCGGCATCGGCGAGCCGCAGCACCCCGTCGTCCAGCACTCGCGGCAGCAGCAGGGAGACGGCTGGCCACCGGATGGCGAACTGGTCGTTCTCGTAGGCGTCGGTGGCGGCCGGAGGACAGATGGCCAGCCTCCGACCGAGCAGCACCTCCTCGCTGACCGGCAGCGGCAGCCCGGCGACGGCGAGGGCGTCGAACCCGACGACCAGCGTGCCCTCGGGGCACACGAGGAGCCCGCTGCGAGCCCTCAGCGTCAGGTCCCACCCGAGCGCTCGAGGCACCCTCACGCCGCGGTAGGGCATCCACAGGTCTGCGCTGCGGAGGCGCTTGCGCGTCAGGCCCAGCTCCAGAGCCCTCGACACCGTGAACGGTCGGGCGAGCAGCTCTGCGGGCAGCGGGGTCGCGCGGTGCACGCGTCCACGCTGCACCAGGAACGGGTGTCGGCGACGGGGCTGTCCACAGGCCCGGTGCGCCACGGGACGGCGTGGGGCGGCTCCGCAGATGCGCCCCTCGGCTGTGACGGGTCGGTCACGCTGATGGGGCGCATCTGCGGAGCCACCCGGAACGAGGTGCCCGGCGCGCCCCGCTGAGCGGCCGGTGCGAGCGGTCAGGGGAGGACGCCGACCTCCGACCAGGCCGACCGCACGGCCCGGTGCACCTCCGAGCCGTCGGCGTGGCCGAGCCGCTCGGCGGCCCGCAGGGTGGTCTGGGCGAAGAGCGCGAACGACGCGGTGGCCGGCAGCGCGGCGTCGCGCAGCGCGTCGTACCAGACGCGCCCGGCCACCTCCCAGGCCCGGCCGCCGATCCTCGTCGCCGCGAGGTGGAAGGCCCTGTTGGGGATGCCCGAGTTGGTGTGCACGCCGCCGTCGTCGGCGGTGGTGACGAGGTAGTCGTCCATGTGGGCGGGCTGGCTGTCGCGGCCCAGCTCGGGGGTGTCGTAGGCCGTGCCCGGGGCGGCCATGGAGCGCAGCGCCATGTCGGGGTGGCCGAGCAGCAGCCCCTGGCCGATGAGCCAGTCGGCCTCGTCGGCGCTCTGCCCGAGCGCCCACTGCTTCACCAGGGAGCCGAAGACGTCCGACACCGACTCGTTCAGCGCTCCCGACTGCTGGCTGTACACCAGCTGCGCCTCGTCGTCGGTGACGCCGTGGGCCAGCTCGTGGCCGATGATGTCGACGGCGACGGTGAACCGCGCGAACACCTCGCCGTCGCCGTCGCCGTCGCCGAAGACCATCTGGCGCCCGTCCCAGAAGGCGTTGTCGTAGCCCTCGCCGTAGTGCACGAAGCCCCGCAGCGGCAGGCCCTCGTCGTCGATGGAGTCGCGCCCGTACGCCTCGCGGAACAGGGCGAAGGTGGCTCCGAGGCCGTCGTGCGCCTCGTCGGCGGCCGCGTCACCGGTCGGCGGGGAGCCCTCGGACCTCACGACGACGGCGGTGGAGAGGTCCTCGCTGCCGCGGCAGTCGTAGACGGTCCGCGACGGCTGCGCCCCCGCCCGGGCGTGCGCCACCAGCGGGCGGGGCCGGCCGCGCCGCAGCAGCGCGTTCTGGGCGCGGGAGGAGCGCAGCGACGCGTCGAGCGAGAGCGTGCGCAGCGCCATCTCGCGCTGCGGCTCGCTGCCGCGCAGCACGAGGTGCTCGAGCATCACCGGGGGGAGGAAGCAGGCCATGGGCCATGGTGGCGCCGACCACCGACAGCCCCCACCCGAGCCGGCGACGGGCCGTGCGGATCGCTCGACACGCCTGCGCGGGAGACCCTGCGGGCGCGACCATGGACCCGTGCCCTCGGCCGTCCGCGCGACCGCTCGCGCCACCGCCCGCCCCGCCAGCCGCGACGCCCTGCTGCGGGTGCTCGGGGACCCCGCGCTCGCGTGGGTCCGCCACCAGGTGCTCGCCCGGCTGGACGACGACGGCGCGGGCGGGGTCTCCGGCGTCCTGCAGCTCCTCACCGCGACCCCGGCCCAGCGCGCCGCCGCAGCAGCGCTGCTCGGGCCGGGCGCGGTGCGGGGCACCCGGGTGGCGGTGCCCGTGGCCGACCTGGAGCAGCTGCTGGCGGAGGTCGTCGGCTGGGACCGCGGCCTCGCCGCCGCCGTCCGCCTGCTGGAGGGCCCGCCCGAGCCCGAGCCGGTGGCCGCCGCGCCCGCCTCTGAGCCCGCCTCTGAGCCCGCCTCCGAGTCCGACTCTGAGCCCGCCTCGGCGCCCGTGGTGGTGCTGCCCGAGACGCGGGGCGTCCCCGCCGCGGCGCCGTCTCCTCCGGTCCCGGAGCCCGCCCGGCGGCACAGGGCTCCCGCGCGCGAGCTCGACACCGCCGCCGCGGACGCGGCGGGCCTGGAGCTGGTCGACGTCGTCCTCGCCCTCGGCCTGCCGGTCGACCACCCCGACGCCCCCGGCCCGCAGCCGCCGGGGGGCCCGGCCCGGCCCGCGGTCCTCACGCTCCACGGGCTGCGGAGCACCCCGCCGAGGTGGCACCCGGCCCCCGCGGGCGGTGTGGTGTGGGTGTGCGCGACGCCCTCGGTGCTCGCCGCCGCGGCAGCGGGGCCCAGCGGCCCGGTGGTGTGCCTGGACCCCCTGGCCACCAGCGGCGCCTCCGACCCCGCCTGGCCCGGCGAGGCGGTGGCGCTCGTGCTCGACGGCCTGCGGGGCGCCGGGTGGGAGCTGCGCCTCAACGGCGGGGCCGGCCCCGAGGGCTGCGTGCTCACCGAGCTGCTGGCCAGCGAGCTCGGCGCCCTGCCGTGGCGCACCCCGGACGCCGACCCCGCCCTCGCCGCGGCGGACCCCCTCGCCGCTGCCGGGCCCGGTGTCCCGCTCCTGACCCAGCTGGTCGCCGACGTCCGCCGGGCGGCGGGCGGCACCCGCCCCCGCTGAGCCCTCAGCCGGGGGCGACGGCGCGGAAGCGGACCACGGCCCCCGCGGGCAGCGACCCAGCTGCGTCGAGGTGGTGCTCGGCCACGCACGCGACCACCGGGTAGCCGCCCGTGACCGGGTGGTCGGGCCCGAACAGCACCGGCTGCCCGTCGGGCGGCACCTGGAGCGCGCCGCGGACCGTCCCCTCGCTGGGCAGCTCGCGCGACCCGCCGTCAGCACGGCGCAGGGGCAGCGCCCCCTCCAGCCGTGCGCCCACGCGGTCGGTGCGCTCCGTCACCCGCCACTCCTGCCCGAGCAGGAGGCGCAGGGAGGCGGGCTCGAACCAGTCGTCGCGCGGCCCCAGGACCACGTCGAGCACCCGCCCCGGACCGGGCTCCGGGGGGGCCTGCAGCACCCCGACGACGACGGACCCCTCCAGCCACCGACCCCCGGGGCCGAGGCCGAGCACGGTCCCGGCCAGCAGCGGCCCCGGCCCGAGACCCGCGAGGACGTCGCCGGAGGCGCTGCCGAGCACCAGCGGCACGTCGAGGCCACCGCGCACCGCCAGCACGGACGGTGCTCCGCCGGGGAGCTCGAGCACGTCGCCGTCGTCGAGCGCCCGCGGCAGGCCCGGCGCGCTGGACCGGGCGCCGGCGCCGTCGACGGCCACCACCACCGGTCCGCGGGCCCTCACGACGAGGCGGCCTGCCGCCTCCAGCGCGGGGGCTCCCGCGGCGTTCCCCACGGCCCGGTTCGCGCACCGCAGCGCTGCGCGGTCGCGGGCCCCCGAGGCGGAGACGCCGAGGTCCGACCGGCCGGGGCGGCCCAGGTCCTGCACCAGGGTCGACGGCCCGGGGTCGAGCACCTCCAGCCCGTGCACGACCTCCGAGGCGGACCGGGCCCCGAGCGGCACCCCGGCCGGGCGGCTGCTCGGCGCCGGGGGCGAGCCCGTGACGTCGACGAAGCGCACCCGCGCCCCGGGGCGCAGCAGCGCGGGCGGGTCGCGCTCGGCGTCCCACACCGGCAGGTCCGTCGTCCCGAGCAGCTGCCACCCGCCGGGGCTCGCCCGCGGGTAGACCCCGCTCAGCTCCCCGGCCAGGCCGACCGCCCCGGCGGGCACCCGGGTGCGGGGCGTGGAGCGCCTCGGGACGCGCAGCGCCGGGTCGCCCCCGGTGAGGTAGGCGAAGCCCGGGGCGAACCCGGTGAACGCCACCGACCAGTCGGTCCCGGTGTGGGCGCGCACGACCCCGGTCTCACCGAGACCGGTGAGGCGGGCGACCTCGGCGAGGTCCTCGCCGTCGTACCGGACCGGCACCTCGACGACGCCGCCGCCGGGGCCCGCCCGTCCGGGCCCACGGGTCGCGGCTGCGTCGAGACGGCGTCCCAGCAGCTCCCGCAGCTCCCGCAGCTCCTGCAGCCCGGTGGTGCGGCGCAGGTCCCGCCCCGACCCCCAGCGCAGCAGCACCGTGCGCGCCGCGGGCACCACCTCGACGACGCCGGGCAGCGGAGCGTCGACCAGCGCCGAGCGCAGGGCCAGCACGGTGTCGAGGTCGGCGAGCTCCACGAGCACCGCCGCGGATCCGACCGGCAGGAGCCTCACCCGGCGGCGCCCGCGAAGGCCACGACCTCGACGCCCGCCGCCTCGAGCGCCGCGCGGACCGCCCGCGCGGTGGCGACGGCGCCGGGGGAGTCGCCGTGCACGCAGACCGACTCCACCGGACCGGCCCGCGTCTGGCCGCGGGCGAGCGCCACGGCGCGGGCGGCCACCTCCTCGGGGTCGGTGACGACGGCACCGGGCAGGCGGCGGTCCAGCAGGGTGCCGTCGGGTGCCAGGGCGCGGTCGGGGAAGCCCTCGGCCACGGCCCGCAGGCCCGCCGACCGGGCCAGGTCCAGGAAGGCCGACCCGGCCAGCCCCACCACCGGCAGCGAGGGGTCGAACCGCAGCACCGCCTCGACCACCGCCTCACCGTGCTCCCCGCCCTCGGCGGCGGCGTTGTACAGGGCCCCGTGCGGCTTGACGTAGCGCACGGCGGTGCCCGAGGCGCGCGCGACACCCGCCAGGGCCCCCAGCTGGTAGAGCACGTCGCCGACCAGCTCGGCGCGGGTGGCGTCCAGGCGCCGGCGCCCGAAGCCGGCGAGGTCGCGGTAGGCCGGGTGGGCGCCGACGACCACACCCCGGTGCGCCGCGGCGGCGCAGGTCGCGAGCATCGTGGCGGGGTCGCCGGCGTGGAAGCCGCAGGCCGTGTTCGCGCTGGTGACGACGTCGAGCAGGGCCTCGTCGTCGGTCAGGGACCACCGGCCGAACCCCTCCCCGAGGTCGGCGTTGAGGTCGACCCGCACCCCGCGATCCTGCCAGCCGGGCCCTCCGCGGGCGTCTTCCCACCGGCAGACGCCGTCCGGGGTCAGGGCCTGGTCCGCGGCGGCCGATGGGACGGGGTGGGGTGGAACGGTCGCACGCTCGGGGTGCTGGGTGTGCTGGGGGCGGTGGCCTACGTCGTCCTGGCCGGACCGGTCGGGTCGATCGCCTGGTCCGGGGTGCCCTACTGCGTCGTCGGCGCCTCCTGCGTCGTCGCGACCGTCGTGGGCGTCCGCAGGCACCGGCCGCGGCACGCGGCGGGCTGGTGGTGGGTCGCCGCCTCCCACGGCGTCTGGACCGCCGCCGACGCCACCTACTACCTGCTCGCGGCCACCGGCGACACCGCCTTCCCCACCGCGGCTGACGCGCTGTACGTCGTCGGGTACCTCCCCCTGCTGGTGGGCGTCGCGCTCCTGGTGCGCCGACGCCAGCCCCGGGGGCAGAGGGGGGCTCTGGTCGACGGCGCGGTGGTCGCCACGGGCCTCGGGCTGCTCGGCTGGGTCCTGTTCGTGGGCCCGGTCGTCACCAGCCGCGGTGACGACGCGCTCAGCCACCTCACCGGGGGGATCTACCTCGGCGCCGACGTGCTGCTCGTGGCCCTCGCCGCCCACCTCGTGGCCAGCTCGGTGCGCATGTCGCGCAGCGCGTGGCTGGCGCTCGCCGCGGTGGCGCTGCTGCTCGTGGGCGACTCCACCTACGTGTGGGGGGCCGTCCTGCCCGGCTGGGCCTCGACGGCGCTCGGCCTGGGCTGGCTGCTGAGCAACGCGGCCTGGAGCGCCGCGGCCCTGCACCCGAGCATGGCCGACCTCTCCGACCGCGAGGCGCCCGCCGCCAGCGGGATGACCCCCCGCCGCACCGGCGTGCTGCTCCTGGCGGTGCTCCTCGCCCCCCTCACCCTGGCCGTGATGCAGGTGCTCGACCTGGAGGCCGACTACGCCGTGGCCGCCGCGTCGGCCGTGATGTCGGTGCTCGTGGTCATCCGGCTGGGCATCGCCCTGCGCGCGGCCGCCGCCAGCCTGCTGGCCCGGGAGGAGATGCGGCGGGCGCTGGAGCACCAGGCCAGCCACGACGCGCTCACCGGGCTGGCCAACCGCGCTGCCAGCACCACCCACCTCGCACGCGCCCTCGAGGCGGCGCGCGAGGGCCGCACCCGTGTCGCCCTGCTCTTCCTGGACCTCGACGGCTTCAAGGGCGTCAACGACGCCCACGGCCACCGCGCCGGTGACGACGTGCTGCGAGAGGTGGCCCAGCGCCTCACCGCCGCGGTCCGCGACGGCGACCTCGCGGGCCGCCTCGGCGGTGACGAGTTCGTCGTCGTCCTGACGCACGTGCAGGACGTCGACGACGTGCTCTCCGTGGCTCAGCGGGTGGTCGAGGGGGTGGCCGAGCCGATCCTCGCCGACGGCCGCGTCGTCTCCGTGGGGGCGAGCGTCGGCGCCGCAGTCAGCGCCACCGGCGCCGAGGCCCCCGCGGGACCAGCGGCCCTGCTCCACGAGGCCGACACCGCCGCCTACCGCGCGAAGGCCCGCGGCCGCGGCCGCGTCGAGCTCTACGACCACGCCCTGCGCGCCGCCGACGCCCAGCGCGCCGCGCTCGAGGCGGAGCTGCGCGCGTCGTGGCCGGTCACCGGGCTGCACCTCGCCCTCCTCCCCGTCGTGGCCCCGGTGGCGTCGTCGCCCGCAACCGCCGCCCGGCCGGCACCGGTCGCCCTCCACGGGCGGGTGCGCTGGCGGTCCGGCGGGCGGGACGTCGGGCACCACGCCCTCGTGACCGCCTCCGAGCGGACGGGGCGCACCGGTGACCTGGGGCGCTGGGCGCTCGACGAGGCGCTGCGCCAGCGCGCGGCAGCCGGCCCGACAGCACCCGTCGTGTGGGTCCCGCTCCCCGCCGCTCACGTCGCCGCCCGTCACGTGGTCAGCGATGTCGCCGAGGCCGTCGGCCTCCACGGCACCGCGCCGTCAGCGCTCGCGGTGCGCGCCTGCGGGCCGTCGGCGCTCGTGACACCAGCCGCCCGGGAGCACCTCGGCGAGCTCCGCGCCGGCGGCGTCGGGGTGGTGCTGGAGGGGCTGACCGCTCAGGGCACGGGCCTGGGCGACCTGCGCTCCCTGCCCGCCACCGCGCTGCTGCTGCACGCCGCCGACCTGCCCGACGAGGCGCTGCTGTCGCTGTTCGTGCGCAGCGCCCGCTCGCTCGGGCTGCAGGTGGTGCTCGACGGCCCGCCGCGCGACGAGCTGCGGACCACGGCGCAGGCGCTGGGCCTGCCGGTGGTCCGGCCTGACGTCCACCCGGACACCGAGGATGCGTCCGAGCAGACGGCCGGGCAGACGGCCGGGCAGGCGGCTGGGCTCAGGCGGCCCGCACCGCGCTGACGGCGCTGCCGACCAGCTCCACCGAGCGCACGCGCGCGGCAGGAGTGGGAGCCCCGTGGGCGGTGATGAGCTCGTCGGCCCCGACGCGCGCGGCGAAGGCGTCGAGCTGGGCGACGACGTCGTCGGGCGCGCCCACGGCTGCGAGCCTGGTCATCCGGTCGACGTGCACGGCGGCGCCCGCCTCCAGCAGCGCGTCGGCGACGGCGTCGAACGCGTCGTCGTCAGCGGTCTCCGTGCCGGCCGGCACCCGGCCGCGGCCGAACAGGCCCACGGCGCGCTGGCGGCGGGCGGCCTGCACGTGCAGCTGCGCGGTGACCTCGTCGTCGGCGGCGAAGACGTTCACCGCGGCGATGGCGTGCGGCGCGGTCAGCGCGCCGGGCCGCCCGTTCGGGGTGAAGCCGCGGCGGTAGGCGTCCAAGGCCTGCTCGAGGGCGTCGGGCGCGAAGTGCGACGCGAACGCGTAGGGCAGTCCGAGCTGGGCGGCCAGGCGCGCCCCGAAGGTGGAGGAGCCGAGGACGTACAGGGGCACCGGCAGCCCGTCGTCGTCGAGCGCGTGGGGCACCGCCTGGACGCCGTCGGGGCGCGGGGTGCCGGCCAGCAGGTCCTGCAGCTCCAGCACGTCCTGGGGGAAGGTGTCGGCGGCCGAGGGGTCGCGGCGCAGCGCGGCGCTGGTGGCGCCGTCGGAACCGGGCGCCCGGCCCAGGCCGAGGTCGATGCGGCCGGGGTGGGCGGCGGCCAGCGTGCCGAACTGCTCGGCGATGGTCAGCGGCGCGTGGTTGGGCAGCATCACCCCGCCCGCGCCGAGCCGGATGGTCGACGTGTGCGCCGCGACGTGCGCCACGAGCACGGCCGGCGCCGAGGAGGCGATGCTCGGCATGCTGTGGTGCTCGGCGTACCAGACCCGCCGGTACCCGTGGCGCTCCGCGGCCCGCGCCAGCTCGACGCTGGCGGCGAGGGTGTCGCGGGCACCGCGCCCGGGGGCCGCGCGCCGCTCGACGGGGGCCAGGTCGAGGACGGACAGCGGGACGTGCACGGTCATGCCTCGGGCAACGACGCCGACGTCCCTGCTGTTCCTCGGCGGCGACCGGAGCGGTCGTGCAGCCGGCGGGGGAGCCGCCGCCGGAGGCTGTGGTGGCTCACGCAGGGGCGACCAGGTAGCGGTACTCGTGGTGCACGGCGAACCCGGACCGCTCGTACAGCGCCCTCGCCGCGGTGTTCGACGCCGCCACCTGCAGGAAGGCCGCGGTGGCGCCCTGGCGCGCGCCCCAGGACAGCAGGGCCGCGGTGAGCCGCCCGGCCAGGCCGCGGCGGCGGTGCGCCGGGGCCGTCTCCACCGCGGACAGCCCGAGCCAGCCCCCGCTCGACAGCGAGCCCCGCGCGACGGCGAGCACCTCGCCGTCGTCGTCCCCGTCGCCCCGGAGGCTGGAGAACACCTGCCGGTCGGCGGAGAGCAGCACCGCACGGCCGGCGGGGCCGACCGGACCGCGGCCCCGGTAGGCCGCCAGCCACGGGTCGTCGGGCTCGGCGTCGGACCGGACGCCGGGGTCGAGCGCACCCGCCGGGGGCACCGCGGCCGTCATGACGAGGGTCGGCGTGCGGACGGTCCAGCCGCGCCGCTCCAGCTCCCGGGCGAGCGGACCGGTGGGCGCCGCCACCACGGCCTCGAGGTCGCGCGCCGCGTAGAAGGCGCGCACCCGGCCGAGGGCGGTGTCGAGGTCGCAGCCCGGGTCGCCCACGGCCAGCGCCGAGTTGGCGCGGCCGGTGAAACCGCCCGCGGCCCGCAGCCGCCAGGCGCCGAGGTCCTCGCGCTCCTGCGGGCGCCAGTGCTCGGCGGCCTCCAGCTCGAGGGCGTCGGTGTCGACCTCCTCGTGCACCGCGGGACCGGGACGGCGCTCGCGGCGCGGCGGTGCGGGCGGCACGGCCTTCGCGGCGAGCACCGCGCTGCGCTGCACCTCCACCTCGCCGCGGCGCGTGGCGACGACGAGGCGCTGCTCGTCGGCGGCCACCAGGTCTCCCAGGGCGTCGGAGGCGGACCCGTCGGGGAGCCGGTGGCGGACGACGACGCGCCGCCCGACCACCAGCTCCTCCGGCCGCACGACGTGGCGCGTCAGGAGCGCCCGCCGCGGTGGTGGTCGTGCCCCGCGTGGTCGTGCCCCGCGTGGTCGTGGTCGGAGTGGTCGTGGTCGTCGTCCTCGTGGAGGGCGTGGACCAGGTCGTCGGCGACGTCGAGCAGCACGCCCCGCAGGTCCGGGTCGACGGTGACGGCGCCACCGGCCCCGTCACCGGTGCGCGTGAACAGTCCCGCCGCGGTGAGCAGGCGGACGTCGCGGAGCACCTGCTCCCGCGCCGTCGACTCGCCGACGACCTCGTCCAGGTCCACCCGCCCGGTGAGGGCGAGGCGGGCGACCAGGTCGATGACGACCTCGCCGCGCTCCAGGTCGAGCAGGGCGGCCTGGGCGGCGTCGACGTCGAGGTCGTCGGGGGCGGGACCGGTCGCACCGGCGCCCAGCCACGCCACGGTGCTGGCGGCGGCGCTGTCGGCCTCGGCGGTGGTGGGCTCGCCCTCGACGACCGCCATGAGGTGCTGGGCGAGCGCCGCGCGCGCCGCCAGCAGCTGCGCCTCGCCGCCCTCGCGCCACTCCTGCGCGAGCTCGTCGGCCTCGGTGCGGTCGTGCAGCAGCAGCGCCGCGCGGTTCCAGCGGGCGAGGACGGCGGCCTCGTCGTCGTCCAGCTCACCGGTCACCACCGGCGACGCGTCGTCGTCGGCGCCGCTCAGCAGCACCTCGCCGAGGTGGGCGACCAGGGGGTTGGCGAGCAGCGCGGCGGCCACCCGCTCCTGCGGGACCGCCTCGACCTCGGCCAGCAGGGCCAGGCGCGCCTCGCGCTCCTCGGCGGTCTCCGGGTCCTCCTCGTGGTCGAGGCGGCTGCCGGGCCCGAGGTAGCGCTGCGCGGCGTGGTCGTGGGCGTGCACCTCCGGGTCGACGACCGGCCCGGAACCCCGGCCCAGCGGCCGCCTCCGGGGCTTCTGCGCGTTCGCCTTCTTCGGACGGTGCACCTTCTTCTTCGCCACGGACGACGACCGTAGAGCAGGGGGCCGACGTCCCGTGCGTCGGCGTCAGGGCGTCGCGCTCGGGCTGATGACCAGCTCGTCGACGCGCACCCGCGCCGGGGTGGCCACCACGAAGGCGACGGCGCGCGCGACGTCGTCGGGGGTGAGCATCACCGCGCGGGCGGCGTCGTCGGGCACCACCGGCCGGGCGTCGACGAAGGCGGTGGCGATGTCACCCGGGCACAGGTGCGTGGCGCGGACGCCCTCGGCGTGCAGGTCGTCGTTGAGGCTCGCCACCAGCTGCCCCGCACCGGTCTTGCTCATCCGGTAGGCGGCGCCCGCGCCGGGGGAGCGCACCACCGCGGCGCGCGAGGAGATGACGACCACCTGCCCGTCACCGCGCTGCCGCATGCCGGGCAGCACCGCCGCCGCGCAGTGCGCGAGGCCGGTGAGGTTGGCGCTGACGACGCCGTCGAGGGCGGCGAGGTCGAGGTCGTCCCAGTGGCGGCGGCGCGTGTTCAGCCCGGCGGCGGCTACGAGGACGTCGACACCGCCATCGGCTTCCAGCTGCGCCCCGGCCGCGGCGACGGCCGCGGGGTCGGCGACGTCCAGGGGCAGCGCGCGGGCCACCCCGCCGGTGGCCCTGATGGCCGCGACCACGGCGTCGAGCCGGTCGGTCCGCCGACCGGAGACCACCACCTCGTGGCCACCGGTGGCGAGGACCAGCGCGCACGCCGCACCCACGCCGGAACCACCGCCGGTGACCCAGGCCCGTCGCCGCACGCGCTGCACCCCGTCGTCCACCCGCTCACCGTAGGCGCCCGTAGCGTGGGGTGATGGACGCGACGACGCCTCCCGACCGCCTGCTGCGCTGGTCCGCCGGCGACCTCCACCTGGTGCTGCGCACCGGTGACGACGCGCCGGTGGCCCTGGTGGGGCTCGGCGCGGGGGCGCCGCCGGAGCCGACCGGGGCCACGCAGCCGCTCGTCGAGGTGCTCCTCACCGGTGACGGGCGCGCCCGCACCGGCCCCCGCCACACCGACACCGGTGTCGGCCGCCGCCTGCGGTGCGCGAGCCACACCGAGGAGGTCGTCGCCGGAGAGGGTGACGGCGACGGCGCGCGCGTGCTCACCGTCGTGCAGCGGGACGCCGCCTCGGGGCTGACCGCCGCCACGACGTTCACCGGGGCGCCTGCGGGGGAGGGGGCGGCGGCGGTGCGGGTGACCACGACGGTCACCAACGACGGCGCCGAGCCGGTGGTGCTGGAGGCGGTCTCGACGGTCGCCACCGGCGCGGTGCTCGCGGCGGGGCAGGACCCCCACGACCTCCGCCTGCACCGGGGCCTGAGCCAGCAGCTGGCGGAGTTCCGGTGGTCGTCGGCGCCGCTGCACGGCAACGGCGGGCTCGCCGACTCCACGTCCGACCTCCAGTCGCCGCTGGGGCGGGGGGCCGTGGTCGCCACGAGCACCAGCACCTGGTCGACGGCGAGGCACCTGCCGACCGCCGTCCTGGAGCACAGCCCCCGCGGTGGCCCGCCGGGGAGGGCCCTCGCCTGGCAGCTGGAGCACCCCGGTGGGTGGCGGTGGGAGGTCGCCGACGTGCGCTCGGGTGACGACGCGCTCGGCGTGGTGCTGCTGGGGCCCACCGACGTCGACCACCAGTGGTCGCGCGAGCTGGTGCCGGGGGAGTCGTTCACCAGCGTCCCGGCGTCCCTGGCGGTGGCCGAGACCGGGGGCTTCGACGCCGCCGTCGCCCAGCTCACCCGGCACCGCCGCTGGCTGCGGGCCCGCGCCCAGCGGGCCCTCGGACGCGGGCCGCGCGAGCCCGTGCCGCAGCTCGTCTTCAACGACTACATGAACACGCTGGACGGGGACCCGACCACCGAGCGGCTCCTGCCGCTGGTCGCCGCGGCCGCCGACGCCGGCGCGGAGGTCTTCTGCATCGACGCCGGCTGGTACGACGACACCGGCCGCGGCTTCGAGGCGTGGTGGCGCAGCGTGGGGGAGTGGGAGCCCAGCACCACGCGGTTCCCCGGCGGCGGGCTCGGGCGCGTCGTCGACGAGATCACCTCCCGCGGGATGCGCGCCGGGCTGTGGCTGGAGCCCGAGGTCGTCGGGGTGCAGAGCCCGGTGGCCCGTCCGGAGGCGGAGGGCGGCCTGCCGGAGGGCGCCTACCTGCGGCGGCACGGCCGGCGGGTGCACGACGACGGCCGGTGCTTCCTCGACCTGCGCCACCCGGCGGCGGTGGCGCACCTCGACGCCGTCGTCGACAGGCTCGTGGCGCCCGCGCCCGAGGGGTTCGGCGTCAGCTTCTTCAAGCTCGACCACAACGTCGTGCCCGGCCCGGGCACCGACGAGCGCGCGCTGTCCGCCGGTGACGGTCTGCTCGAGCACCAGCGGGCGCACCTCGCGTGGCTGCGCGGCGTGCAGCGTCGCCACCCGCACGTGCTGCTCGAGAACTGCGCGTCGGGGGCGATGCGCGCCGACTTCGGGATGCTCGAGGTGCTCGACCTGCAGTCGACCACCGACCAGGAGGACCACCGCCTCTACCCGCCGGTCGCCGCGGGGGCGCCGGCGCAGGTGCTGCCCGAGCAGTGCGGTGACTGGGCCTACCCGCACGGGCGGATGTCGCTGGAGGAGGTCGCGTTCACGCAGGTCAACGGCCTCGCGGGGCGGCTGTACCAGGCGGGCCTGCTGCACGAGCTGGACGCCGGGCGCCGCGACCTGGTCCACGCCGCGACCGCCCTGTGGCGCGACGACCTGCGCCACCACCTCGTGCGCGCCGTCCCCGAGCGGCCGCTCGTGCGCGGTGGGGAGGTGCAGCACCCGCAGTGGGACGGCGACGCCGTCGCCCTCGTGCTCGCCACCCCCGAGCGGCGGGTGCTCGTGGTGTGGCACCGCGGGACCGCCGACGCCTCGGTCGCCCTGCACCTGCCCGGGGCCCGGGCCGCGGACCTGCGCGAGCTGTACCCGCTGCGCCTGCAGCCCTGGTCGGTCGACGACGGCGACGAGCCCGGCCGCGTGGTGCTGCGGCCGGGTCTCGGCGGCCCGAGCGCCCGGGTCTACGAGGTCCGCGCCCCCTGACCGCCGCCTCCCCCGCACGGGAGGCCCACGACCGCGGACGCGAAGGGGCGCCTCAGGCGGGGCCGTAGACGAGGTGCGCGACCCCGTTCTCGTACGTCGTCCCGGTCAGCAGCGCGAGCTCCACCCTCGTCCCGTCGGCGAACAGGCGGAGGCCCTCCCCGAGGGCCAGCGGGTAGGTCAGCAGGTGCAGCTCGTCGACCAGGCGGTCGGTGAGCAGCGCCCGCACCAGCTGCACGCTGCCGCTGACGTAGACGTCGCCCGCGGCGTCGTCCTTCAGCTGCTGGACCGCGGGCTCGGAGTACTCCAGCGCCGCGGACGGACCCCACGTGAGGCCGTCAGCACCGCGGGAGGTGACCACGTGCTTGGTGGTGTCGTTGAAGAAGGGGGCGCCCGGGTCGTCCTCGGCGGTGCGGGTCGACCAGGCCGGCGCGAACATCTCGTAGGTCGACCGCCCGAGGAGGATGTCCGAGCAGCTGGCCGTGATGGCTCCGACGCCGGCCAGCATGGCGTCGGTCCACGGGTAGGCGACCGTCCACACCGGGGCGTCCACCACGCCGTCGACCGTCATGAACTGCTGCACCTTGATCTTGCCCACTGCTGCCTCCGGTCCTCGGTCCCGCTCGGGGTGACACCTGTCGGACGGCGCGAGGGCGCCCGACTCATCGGCCACAGGTCGGTCACAGGTCGAGCAGGAGCCCGTCGGCCTCGGCGGCTGCGCGCTCGGCCGCGCGGTCGGCGTCGACCCGGGCCCGGTACTCCCGCGCGATCGACGGCGCGTGCTGCGAGAGCCACGCGGTCAGCTGCTGCCGGCAGCCGTTCTTGCGGCACCAGCGGGTCCACCGCTCGGGGTCCGCGTCCTCGTGCTCGTGGGAGCTGAGGCGCCGGTCGCACAGCGAGCGGCCGCTCAGCCGCGGGTCGGGCCAGTGCACGCGCCGCTCGGCGCCGGTGCCCGCACCCCAGGTGAGCCGCACCTTCTCGTCCATGTCGGCATCCTGCCGGGCGCGGGCCGGCCCGGGGGGCGGATCAGCGGGTCAGACGCACATGCAGGTGCCGCTGGCCGAGCGCACCGTGAAGCAGTCGGGGCAGATCGCGGGCGGCGCCGCGGGCACCGGCGCCGCCTTCTTCACGGCGGTCGCCCGGGTGCTCGCCCGGGGGGCGGTCGCGCCCGGTGCCGTCGGCTCGCGCTGCGCCTTCGGCTCGCGAGCGGCCCGCGGTGCGCTCGGCGTCCGGGACGCCCCCGCGTGGCGCGTGGCCCGCTCGACGACGTCGAGCTCGTCCTGCGTCCCGGCCTCGACGGCGCCCTGCCCGCCGAAGTGCATCCAGACCCGCCGCCGTCCGCCGCCGGCGGTGTCGGTGCCCTCGACCAGCGCGGACTCCTTGACCACCAGCGCGGCCAGGTCGGGCTCGCCGCGGCGGGCGCAGTCGGCGGAGATGACCTCGAGCGCCTTGCCGAGGCCGCGGGCCGTCACCGCGCCGTCGGTGGCCTCGGAGGCCTCCGCCGGCGGGACGACGCGCCCCTCCTCCGCGGCGGCGACGAGCGCCTCCCGCAGCAGGGGGATCGCCTTGAACAACCGCGCGGGGAGGGCCTCGGATCCGAGCGACGTCACCGGACCACTGTCGCACCCCGGGCGGTCCGGGGGGTACCCGGTGGTCGGGTCCGCGGTGCTCGCTGGTCGGCCTGCTGGTCGGCCTGCTGGTCGGCCCGGAGCGCGGTCCGCTGGCGGCTACGGTCGGGGCGAGCCGTCCTTCCCCGCCGCTCGGAGGCACCGTGTCCGACCCCAGCGCACCCCCACCGCAGTACACGCCCCCGCCGGGGTACGAGGAGTACGCCCCGCGCGGCTGGCCCCCCGTGCAGCCGTGGCCGCCGGGGCAGCACCCCCACGACCCCGCCCAGCACCCGGGCACCCACGCCGGGCGGCCGCAGCGCCCCACCTCGGTGACCGCCGTCGTCGGGTTCGTGCTGGCGTTCCTGGTGAGCCCCGTCGGCACCGTCGTGTCGGCCTTCGGGGTCGCAGACACCCGGGGAGGCCGCAAGGGCGGTCGCGGCCTCGCGGTCGCGGGCGTCGTGGTCGGCGTCCTGGGCACGCTGGTGTGGGTGGCGGTCGTCGTGGCCGCGGTCGCGCTCTACCGGTCCGTCTCGCCGCAGGTGTCCGAGGCCCTGCGGCAGGTCGAGCAGCTCCCCGCCCCGAGCGACCTCCCCGGTGGGTTCCCCACCGACCTGCCCGGCAGCGCCGACGCGGCCGCCGACGTGCAGGTCACCAGCTGCACCTCCGTGCTGGGCGGCCTGGCCACCGCCGACCTCGTGGTCACGAACACCGGCGGCAGCGCGAGCACCTACCTGGTCACCCTGACCGCGCTCGACGCGTCCGGGCAGGAGGTCGGCCAGCTGGTCGGCGGCACCGACTCCGTCGCGCCGGGGGCGACCGGGCAGGCGCAGGCCGTCGGGTACGCCGGCGGCTCCGGCGACGGCGAGGGCGCGGAGGTCGCCTCGTGCCGGGTCGACAGCGCGCTGCGGACGGGGGGCTGAGCGCCGTGGCCGTCCCCGGCCTGCGGGTGGTGGAGCACGAGCTCGACGTCCCCCTCTACCACGCCGCACCGGACGGTGCGGCGATCACCCTCTTCGCCCGCGAGGTCGCGGCGGTGGGCGGCGAGGACCGCCCCCACCTGCTGTTCCTGCAGGGCGGTCCCGGCCAGGAGGCCACGCGTCCGGCGGGGGCGCCGCTGACCAGCGGGTGGATGGCACGTGCCCTGCGCGACTTCCGCCTGGTGCTCCTCGACCAGCGCGGCACCGGGCGCTCGACACCGGTCGGCGACCTGCCGGGGATGACGGCCCGGCAGCAGGCCGACCACCTCGCGCACTTCCGCGCCGACAGCATCGTCCGCGACGCCGAGCTGCTCCGCGAGGCCCTGGGCGTGCGGCGCTGGGCCCTGCTCGGGCAGAGCTTCGGCGGGTTCTGCGCCACGACGTACCTCTCGCTGGCGCCCCAGTCGCTGAGCGCCGTCCACATCACCGGTGGGCTGCCCGCCGTGGGCGTGCAGCCCGACGAGGTCTACGCCGGCACGTGGGCGCAGGTGCGCCTGCTGTCGGCGCGCCACCACGAGCGGTACCCGCAGGACCTCGAGCGGCTCCGCGACCTGCACGCCCACCTCGCCTCCCACGACCTCAGGACGACGGCGGGCGACCGCGTCACCGGACGGACCCTGCGCGCCGCCGGGCACTCCCTCGGCATGAGCGACGGCTCCGACGCGCTCCACGCGCTCCTGGAGCGGCCCGTGGGCTCCCCGGCGTTCCGCGCCGACGCCGCCGACCCTCTGGGCCTGGCCCGCAACCCGCTGTACCTGCTCGTGCACGAGGCGTGCTGGGCCGACGGTGCGACCACGGCGTGGTCGGCGGAGCGCACCCGCCCCGACGACTTCCGCGACGTCGCCGACGGGGGAGATCCGGCGCTGTTCACCGGGGAGCACGTGGGCGACTGGCTCCTCGACCCCGAGCGCGGCGGTGTGGGGGCGCTGGCGCCGGTCGCCGAGGCGGCCCGGCTCCTGGCCGAGCGCGAGTGGCCGCGCCTGTACGACCCGGCGGTGCTCGACGGCGTGGCCCGCGGCGCCGACGGGGTGCCGGTGGCCGCGGCGGTCTACGTCGACGACCCCTACGTGCTGCTCGAGCACTCCCGCGCCACGGCGTCGCTGATCGGCGCGCGCACGTGGGTCACCGACGAGCTGCTCCACAACGGCCTGCGGGCCGACGGTGACCGGGTGCTGTCGCGGCTGTTCGACATGACCGCCGGCCGCCTCTGACCCCCTCCGGAACCGCGGCCGGGCGCTCGGCCGCGGTTCCGGAGGCGGGTGTCACAGGGGAGCGCCCTCGCGGGGGAGCTCGACGACCCGGCTCCCGGCGGGGAGCATCTCGTCGAAGACCCGGACCCTGTCGAAGCGCAGCGCGTGCTCACGGGCCCGCTGCTCCAGCTCCAGGCGCTCGACCTCGTCCATGTCGAGCACGGCCCTGTCGATCATCGCCGTGAGCCCGGTGACGTCGCCCGGCTCCACGACGAGCGCGGTGTCACCGACGGCCTCGCCCGTGCCGCCCACGACCGTGGTGATGACCGGGCCGCCGCCGGCCAGCATCTTCTCGGTCAGGGCGATGCCGAAGGTCTCCACGAACTCGGGCACCGGCTTGGTGGGCAGCGCGTACGCGGCGCACCCGCGCATGAGCAGCGGCTTCTCGGCGTCGGAGACGTCGGTGAGCAGGAGGATCCGCTCGTCGTCGCCGGGGACCTCCGCGATCTGCGCCCTCGCCGCCTCGACGGCGTTGCCGGCCCCCGCGATGACCAGCTTCTTCGTGGCCGAGGTGCGCGAGGCGCGGTAGGCGCTGATGAGGTCGTCCACGCCCTTGGCGCGCGTGATGCGCGACAGGAACAGCACGTACCCGTCGCGCTCCAGCCCGCGGGCGGCCAGCGCGGCGTCGACGGCCGCCGGGTCGAGGTCGAGGAAGGCGGAGGTGTCCACCGGCGGGTAGCTGACCCGCACCCGCTCGGTGAGCTCGGCGGCGAAGCGGGTGCCGCTGCGCGCGTCGACCTGCTCGGCCCAGCGGACCACCTCCTCCTTGGTGAACTCCGACACCGCGAGCAGGTCGTCGTTCTGGAGGTAGGTGCTCAGCACCACCGCCGCGGCGCCCCACGCGCCGGTGCGCAGCGCGTTGGAGACGACGTTGGTGATGTCGGAGCCGACGGCCTTGGCCATGGTCCGCACGTCGGGGGCCAGGCCCGCCGCGCGCGCCCCGGCCACCGCCTGGACGACGACGTCGGTGTGCGGCGTGAGGTACATCGACAGCACCACCGTGGGCACGCCCTCGGCCAGCAGCTCCACCAGGCGGCCCGTGAGCCCCGCGATGTAGCGCCCGTCCGGCACGCGGCCGTCACCGACCGGGTCCGGACGCTCCACGGTGATGCCGGGGGAGTACGGCAGCAGCGCGTCGAGCGGCTTGAGCGGCAGCCCCGCCGCCTGCAGCGCCTCCAGCGGCCAGGTGAGGATGCGCACGTCGTCGAAGCCGCGCAGCAGCGCCGCCTCGGCGAGGTTGCGGGCCTCACCGGAGTGGCCGCAGATCACCGGGTCCGCGCGGACCAGGATGACGAGGCGGCGCACGGGCTTGCTCACGATGACCTCCGGTGGGTGGGGTTGCCGGGTGAGGGAGGGCGGTGGTCGCGGCCGTAGCCGTCGGGCTCGTCGCCGAGGTGGAGCACCAGCCGCCCGCCGCGGTGCACCCGCGCCATCGACAGGTGCGGTCCGGCCAGCGGCTCGCCGTCGAGCGTCGCCGACAGCACGTGCTGGGGCCGGGACGACGCCGGCCCGCTGACGGCGCCGGGGTCGAACGAGGCGTCGGAGCTGATCGGCTGCTCGCGGTGCCCGACCGCCTCGACCACCAGCTCGCCGTCGGGCACGGCCAGCACCGCCCGCTCGAAGGCCGGTGCCGACAGCAGGAAGGTGTCGAGCCCGGCCACGGGGAAGAGCCCGAGGGAGGCCCACACGTACCAGGACGACAGGCCGCCGGAGTCGTCGTTCCCGGGCAGCCCGCCGCGCCCGGTGCCGAACTGGTGGGTCAGCGCCGCGTGCACGACCTGCGCGGTGCGGTCGGGGCGGCCCGCCCAGTGGTAGGCCCACGGGGCTTCCATGTCGGGCTCGTTGTTCAGGCCCTCGAACCTGTCCAGCGCGTACCCCGCGGCCATCTCGGCGGCGTTCGGGCGCACCCCGGGCTGGCGCACCGGCGGCGCCCCGAACCCGAAGAACCTGTCGAGCATCCCCGTGAACGCCTCGTCGCCGCCGGCCAGGGCGATCCGGCCGGCCATGTCGTGCAGGAGCCGGAACGAGTAGTTCCACCTGCCGCCCTCGTAGTACTCCGAGTCGCGCAGCAGCCCGGTGGTGGCGTCGAAGGCGTTGACCCAGCGCAGGGAGCGCTCCGCGAGGTCGTCGGCGAGGCGGTGGTCGCCCACGGCCCGCGCCACCTGCGCGGTGCAGTGGTGGGCGAAGGCCAGGTCGAGCGTGTGCGAGACGGGGTGCACCACGCCGTGGTCGACGAACGTCTCGCCGTAGCCGCGGCGCAGGTCGTCGTCCATGTGCACCAGCGCCCACGACCAGTCGATCGGGGCGAGGTCGGTGGCGTGCGCGTCGGCCAGGGCCGTGTGCGCCAGCGCGCTGGCCTGCCGGAAGAACCGGTCCGCTCCGCGCGCCATCCGGTAGCCGATGGGGAAGTTGCCCTCCTCCTCGCTGACCCTGATCAGCGACTCCAGCAGGTCCGCCGCGCGCCCCGGCGCGACCGCGGCCAGCAGGGGGATCTGCGTCTTGTAGATGTCCCACATCGTGGAGATGTCGAACGCGAACGGGCCGTCCGAGGGCCAGAACGGGCTCTCGTCGTCGGCGATGCACGGCTTGATGAGCGAGTGGTAGGTCGCCGTCGCCATCACGGTGCGGCGCGCGGGGGTGCCGCCCTCCACCGCCACCCGGCCCGCGTGGTCGGTCCAGCTGGCCCGGGTGCGCTCGCGGACGGCGTCGAAGACCGGCTCGCCCGGGGCGCCCGGCAGGCGCGAGGCGCGTTCGGCCTCGAGGTTGGCCCGGGCCTGCTCCACCCCGCGCAGCGAGAAGCCGATCCGCACCTCGACCGTCTGCCCGGCGCGGGCGGGCCCCATGAAGAGCAGGCCGAAGGGGCGCAGCGTGGTCTGGCGGATCCTGTCGAAGTCGACCCGCGTGCCGCCCTCGACGAGGCGCCAGTCGTGCCAGAGCATCGGACGCCACGGCGCGGCGTGCCGGGCGGGCCCCGAGGGGCCGGGGACGTCGGTGTCGACCTCGAGGGAGAAGGAGAGCGGCACGCCCTCGACGACGATCGTGCCCTGCGCCCGGCCCTGCGCGAGCTCGACCTGGGCGCGCAGCGGCACGGTGCGCCCGTGCTCGATGGCCAGGCCGCCGCAGGAGGCGTCGACGACGACGCGCGCCGAGCGGTGCGCGGGGAAGGTGTACCGGTGCACGGCCGTCTTGGGCCCCACGGTCAGCTCGCAGCGGACGCCCGAGCCGAGCGTCGCGGCGTAGTAGCCGGCCTGCGCGACCTCGTCGGTGAGGTCCCAGCTCTGACCGAGGTCGTCCAGGGGCTGCACCATGGGCGTGACGCGCAGGTAGTTGTAGTACTTGCGGATGGCGCCGGTGCCGGACTGCTGGAAGTGCGTGAACCCCGACGCCTGCAGCCGGTCGAAGACCTCCACCGGCAGCCCGTCGAGCGACTTGTCGTACTGGCCGTACCCGGTGGGGTAGGCCCCCGAGTAGGCGCAGGCGCTGACCATGCCGAGCGGGCTGGTGGCCCCGGGGTGGGTGTTGCCCACCTGCGGCTTGGGGAACCACCACGCAGCGGCGAGACCACGCGGCGCCGGCAACCGGGTCGCTGCGGTCCCGACGAAGGGATCGATCTCGCTGAAGATCGCCCGACCGTAGGGGCTGCGGGGCCCTCGCGGGTTTCCGGCGCGTGAACGCTCGCCGTCGCCCCGCAGTCGCCCTGCCGTCAGCTCGTGGCGCCGCCCCGCAGCGACAGGCTGATCTCGTCGGCGTCGACGACGGCCAGGGCGTGCGAGAGCGCCTCGGCGTCGAAGGAGCCGTCGTCGCGGGCGTCGAGCAGCGCGTCGCGCTGGGCCCGCAGCTGCACCAGCCGGGTCTGCTCGCGCGAGGCGCCCGCGGGCACGTCGGCGGCGCGGACGGCGTCGACCGCCAGCTGGTGCAGCGCGGCGCGCTGGGCGGCGTCCTCGGACTCGCTGCGCCGGCGCGTGGTGCCCACCGCCAGCACCGTGCGGCGCAGCGTGAGGCCCTGGAGCAGGAGCGACCCGGCCGCCACCAGGTAGGCCACGAGCACCAGCAGCTCGCGCTGCGGCGCGTCCTCGGGGAGGGTCTGGGCCGCCGCGACGGTCACCGCGCCGCGCATGCCCGCCCACACCACGACCACGCCCTCGCGCCAGCCGAGCGGCTCGTCGAGGAGGTAGTCGAGGTCGGCGCGCACCCGCCGCAGCCGGGTGGTGATCCTGGCGACCGCGTCCTCGGTGACGGGACGCCGCTGGGCCGCCCGCCAGGCCCCGCGCAGCCCGCCGCGGCGCAGGCCGCCCCTGACGCGGCCGGCGGTGCTGTCGAGGGCGCGCCGCGCGGTGATGGCGGCGGCGACCTCGGCGGGGGAGCGGGCCTCGAAGCGCTCCGCGACGGCGCTGAACCGCCGGCGGGCGAGCTCGCGGCGGTCGCGGCGGCGGTGGGAGACGGCGATCAGGCCCGCCACGAAGAGGGCGCGGACCGCCAGCACCGCGACGAGCGCGGCCGCGGCCACCGCGACGGCGGTGCCCAGCCCGAGCCGCCCCACGCCGCCCGCGGTCTCGGGGTCGGCCGCCACGGCCGCGAGCACGGCGGGCAGCTCCAGCCCCATGAGCAGGAAGACGCCGCCCTCGAGCAGGAGGGACGCCGAGCGCCACGTCTGGGCGTCCGAGAGGCGGGCCCGCGGGCCCAGCACCCGGGGCGCGTGGTGGTTGGTGACCAGCCCGGCGACGACGGCGGCGACCAGTCCCGACCCGCCGAGGTGCTCCACCGGGAGCGAGGCCGCGAACGGCACGGCGAAGGAGATGAGGGTGCCGGCGGCGGGGTCCTCGACGCGGCGGCGCACCGCGAGGTCGAGGTGCCCCACCACGAGCCCGACGACGACGGCCAGCGCCACCGCCCAGGCGAAGTCGCCCGCGGCCGAGCCCACCGACGGGCCCCGGCCCGAGCCCCCCGAGGACACCGCGGTGCCCGCGGCGGCCACGGCGACCGCGGTGCGCAGCAGCACCAGGGCCGTCGCGTCGTTGAGGAGGCCCTCGCCCTCCAGCAGCGAGACCGCCCGCGGGGAGGCCCCCAGCCCCTTCACGATGGACGTGGCCACGGCGTCGGTCGGGGAGACCACCGCACCGAGCGCCACGCCCCACCAGAAGCCGACCCCCAGCAGCCAGCTCAGCAGCGCACCCACCGAGACGGCGCTGACCAGCACCAGCACGACCGACAGGCCGCTGATGGCGGACGCGTCGCGCCGGAAGCCCATCGCGGGCAGCTGGACCGCCGCCGAGTACAGCAGGGGCGGGAGGACGCCGGCGAGCACGAGCTCGGGCGGAACCTCGACGGCGGGGACGCCGGGCAGCGCCGCCACCCCCGCGCCGAGGGCCACGAGCAGCAGCGGCGCGGCCACGCGGAGCCGCGCCGAGAGGACGGCCGACAGGCCCACGACCAGCAGCAGGAGCAGGACCACGAGCTCCGGTGACACCACGAGCACAGCACCCTAGGCGCGCTGCGCCGGGCGGCTCGTCGATCAGCCGGGCACCCGGCCGGAGATCACCGGGAGGCCGCTCCCAGCCCCGGCTGGGAGGATCCCGTCGTGACCCTGCTCCTCGACGACCCCCCGGTGCAGGGGACCCCTCCCTCTCGCGCCCGCTGGCGACGCCCCGGCGCCTGGCTGCCGGTGCTGCTGCCCGCCCTGCTGGCGGCGGCGCTGACCGCCTACCGCTACGACGGCAAGCCCCTGTGGCGCGACGAGGTGTACACGCTCAGCACCGCCGGTCGCCCCGTGGCCGACATGGTGGGCCTGCTCTCCGAGCGCGACGCGGGCCTGGTCGGCTACTACCTCCTGATGCACCCCTGGCTGCGGGTGAGCGAGTCGCAGGACTGGATCCGCCTGCCCGGGGCCGTGGCCACCGTCGTCCTGGTGGCGCTGGTGGCGGTGCTCGGCCGTCGCTTCGCCGGCGCGCCCGGCGCGCTGGTGGCCGGCACCGTCACGGCGCTGGCGCCCGCGGTGTACCTTCACGGCCAGGAGGCCCGGCCCTACCCGATGGCGCTGACCGCCGTCGTCGTGACGGTGCTGCTCCTGCTGCGCCAGAGCGACCGCCCGCGCCGGTGGCTGTGGCCCGTGCTGGGGGCCGTGGCCCTCCTCGCGGTGCTGCTGCACCCCCTGGTGACGCTCCCGTCGGTGGGAGCGGCCTTCTTCGCGACCTGGCTGCGCCCCGGCCGCGCCCGCCGCTGGGCCCTCGTCGCGGCGGCGCTGCCTGCGGGCCTGGTCGGGGTCGGCCTGGTGGCGGCAGGCTCGATGCAGGCCGTCGAGCGCCCGCCGGCACCGGCGACCCTGCCGGAGTTCTTCACGTTCTGGAAGCTCGCCAGCGACGTCCCGTGGCTGGGCTGGCCCGTGCTCGCCCTCGCCGCCGCCGGCGCCGCGGTGCTGCTGACGCGCCACCGCCGGGGGCGCGCCCGCGAGCGGCACGCCCTGGTGCTCGCCCTGTGGGCGCCGATGCCGGTGCTGGCGGTGACGGTGCTGGGGCTCATCGGCGGGTACTTCAACCAGCGGTACGCCAGCGCCGCGCTGCCCGCGGTCGCCGTCCTGAGCGCCGTGGCCCTCACGTCGGCCGTGGGCCTGGCCCGGCGCCGCGGGGGTCGCTGGGCGCAGCGGGTGACGGCGCTCGGCGTCGTCGTCCTGCTGGCGTGCCTGCTCCCGGCGTCCATCACGTTCCGGGACCGCGACGCGGGCTTCGACGACCCGCGCGGCGCCGCCGCGGAGATCGCCGCGGGCGCGCAGCCGGGCGACGCCGTGGTCTACGTCGGCAACGTGGTGCGGCCGATGGTCGAGGCGTACTACCCGGCCGGGCTGGCCGGGAGCGACCGCCTCGACGACGCGCTGCTGGTCGCCGGCCCGCTGGAGAGCGACACCCTCGGCGGGCTGGAGGTGCGCGGGGTCGAGCCCAAGGTGGAGGCGCTGGCGCCGCACCGGCGGGTGTGGCTGGTGGGGTCGGTGGCGACCGCCACCGGTGACCTGGGGCGCACCACCGGCAACGCCCGCGCGGTGATGGACGGGCGCCGGCTGGTCTCGTCCACCGACCACAGCTGGCTGCGCGTGGAGCTGTGGGAGACCGACGACGCGCCGACGTTCGCCGCGCCGCCGCCGGGGAACCCCTCGTGATCACGACCTGAGCGCGGCTTACCCTTCCGGGATGGAGCCCAGCGACCACTCGGCCGCCCGAGCGGCGCAGGACCACCGCTTCAACGCCGGCTACGACGAGCAGCCGGAGCTCTACGACGACCTGCGCGCCGGTGGCCACATGACCCGGCGCCGCATCGGCTACTTCGACCGGGTGCTCGCCGAGGTGCCTGGACGCGTCCTCGAGCTGGGCTCCGGCACGGGCACGCTGCTGCGCACGCTGGCCGCCTCGCACCCCGACCGGACCTTCACCGGGGTGGAGCCGCTGCCCAACTACGTCGACTTCGCCAACGAGCGCTCCGCGGCCCAGGGCCTGGACAACGTGCGCTTCGAGGTCGGCACCGGCGAGGAGGTGCCCGCCGCCGTCGCCACCGGTTCGGTCGACCTGATCCTGAGCGTCGACGCGCTCCACCACGTCACCGACCTCGACGCCGTGGTCGCCGAGGCCGCGCGGGTCGCGGCGCCGGGTGCCCGCTGGCGCGCGATGGAGCCCAACCAGCAGCACCCCTACGTGTGGCTGTGGCACACCCTCACCCCGGGCGAGCGGGTCTTCCCCGCGGGTGACTTCGTGCGCCGCGCCCGCGCGGCGGGGTGGGAGCTCGTGGGCCGCGACCGGCTCTACCTGTACCCCTCCAGCGTGAAGCAGGTCCCGGCGTGGGCCGCCCGCGCCGAGCTGGCGCTGGAGCGCCTGCCCTTCGTCTCCGGGGGCGTCGCGCTCGACCTCGTCAAGCGCTGACCAGGGCCCGCAGCCGCTCCAGGCCCGAGGGGTCGGCGCGGGTCCGCTCGGTCCACGCGGCCAGCTCGACGACGGCGGGCCGGGGGAGCTGCCACGTGACGAGCCGGTGGCTCGCCGGGTGGGCGTGCAGCCAGGCCTCGACGTCGTCTAGGTCCTCGACCGTCGCCGCAGCGTCGCCCGTGGCGATCACGACACGGGTGCCGACGTCCCAGGAGGTCCGGTCGGTGACGTCGACGACGCCGTCCGGTGCGGCGGGCTCCGACCGCTCGCCGCGCCAGCTCCCGGTCAGCTCCCACGCCAGTGCCCACGAGCCGGTGCCCGGTGGTAGCCCGGTGACCACGAGCGACGGGCCGGGGAACGCCTTCGGTGCGCACGTGACCCAGCCGTAGGAGACCCGCTCCCCGGGTTCGACCCGGCCCTGCAGCTCCGGCGGCAGCGGGGGAGGCGGCGGAGGCCACGCCGGGGGGTGGGGGTCTCCGGGCTCCCGGTGGGTGCGGCACCCCAGGTGCGCGGTGACCTCCTCGCCGGCGAGGAGCGCGGCGAGGTCGACGTCGACCGTCCCGCCCGTGGCGAGCGTCGGTGCCGGCAGCACGGGCCGGGTGGCGGGGTCGTCGAGGACCGCCACGACGGCCGCCGTCCCGGAGCCCGGGACCCGCCGGTGGACCGAGCCGACGTCGCCGAGCGCCAGGCCGAGGGGCACGGGTCCGCAGGTTCCGCGCTCAGCGTCGAGCGCCAGGCGGCCCAGCGGCGAGAGCCCGACGCGGGTGTGCTCGGGGTCGGCGGGGTCGTCGTCGGGGCTGCCCCAGTTGCCGGTGTGGACCAGCAGCGGCTGGGCGGTGCGCCAGGTGGCGCCGCGGCGCCCGAGCAGGGCGTACCCGTCGCGGTGGCCCGGCCCGGCGAGCTGGGGGGACCTCCGGGCGAGCAGCTGCAGCGCTCGGGTCGTGGGGGCGGTCGCAGGACGCCGGGTGCCCCGGGTGCACGCCGCGTCGACGGCGTCCAGGGCCACCAGCACGGCGGGGTCGAGTCCGGTGCGCTCCACAGCGGATCTTCGCACGACACGCCGAGATCACTATTCACCAGATGACTACCGTGGTGCAGAGTGCTCCCGTGGCGATCGGCGAGGTGCACCTGGCGCTGCTGCTGTCCGGACCCCGGCACGGGTACGACATCAAGCGCGCCCACGACGCGTGGTTCCCCGCCGAGCGCCCCCTGGCGTTCGGCCAGGTCTACGCGACCCTCGGGCGCCTGGTCCGCGACGGTCACGCCGAGGTGGTCGGCACGCACAGCGAGGGCGGCCCCGAGCGGACCGTGTACGCCATCACCGGCTCCGGGCGAGAGCGCCTGCTGGCCTGGCTCGACGATCCGGCCCCACCGGCGGGCACGGCGGGCGAGGAGATCATCCGCAAGACCGTCGTCGCCCTGCACGCGACCACCTCGGGCGCGGACGCCGAGCGCGTGCTCTCCGCGCAGCGCGCGGCCCACCTGCGCCGGATGCGCCAGCTGCAGAGGCGCAGCACCTCGGTCGACCCCGAGCGGAGCACCGACCTCGCCGTCCGCCTGGCCGACCGCCACGCCCTGCTCCACCTCGACGCCGACCTCCGCTGGCTCGAGGAGGCCGCGGAGGCCCTGCGCGCGCAGCCGCCGACGGCCCCCACGCCCCCGAGCCCGCCTCCGAGCCCGACCCCGGACGACCAGGAGCCCCAGCCGTGAGCCCCGACCAGCCCTCCCCGCCCGACGTGCTCGCCGAGCCCACCCACCCGCTCCTGCGCCTGGCCGGCATCTCGCACGCCCACGGCCGGACCCCGGCGCTGCACGACGTCGACCTCGAGGTCGGCGCGGGCACCGCGGTCGCCGTCACGGGGGCCAGCGGCAGCGGCAAGTCGACCCTGCTCCACGTCGCCGCCGGCCTCCTCGCGCCCGACGCGGGCACCGTCGAGCTGCTCGGACACGACCTCGCCGCGCTGGACGACGCCGAGCGGGCCCAGCTGCGGCGCCGCGACGTCGGCATCGTGCTGCAGTACGGCCAGCTGGTGCCCGACCTGCCCCTGCTCGACGGGGTCGCCCTGCCGCTGCTGCTCGACGGCGCCGCCCTCGGACCGGCTCGCGAGGCCTCCCGCGCCGCGCTCGCGGGCGTCGGGCTGAGCGCCGCCGAGGACGCCGTGCCCGCGGAGCTGTCCGGGGGGCAGGCCCAGCTCGCCGCCGTGGCCCGGGCGCTGGTCGCGCAGCCGCACCTGGTGCTCGCCGACGAGCCCGTCGCCAGCCTCGACCCCGCGGGCGCCGCCCTGGCGCTCGACCTGCTCTGGGGCGTGGTCGCCCGCGGCGGGGCGCTGGTGCTGGTGACCCACGACAACGTGCTCGCCGCGCGCTGCGACCGCGAGGTGCGGCTGGCCCACGGCGGCGTCCAGCACGACCTGGACCTGCGGTGAGCGGGCCGTCGTCAGCAGGACCTGGCGCCAGCCGCGAGGTGGTGCGCCTCCTTGCCCGTCCCCGCTCGGCGGCCGACCGGCTGCGGTCCCGGGCGACCGCGGCCGCCTCCGCCGGCACCGGCGTGGTGCTCCTGCTGCTCGCGGCGGTCCTCGGGCTGGGTGACGACCCGTCGGTCACCGGGTTCGAGGTGGTCCAGGCCGCAGACGGCTCGACGGTCTGGACCGCCGTCACCCCCACCGACGGGCTCGTCCCGTTCCTCGCCGAGCCGGGGCTGCGGCCCGGCGTGCAGCTCGGCGCACTGCTGCTGGTGCTGCCGTTCGTGGCGCTCGCCGTGCAGGCCCTCCGCGTCGGCGCGGTGGCGCGCCAGCAGCGCGAGGCGACGCTCGCGGTGGTCGGGGCCTCGCAGCGCGACCTGCGGCGGGTCCGGGCGGCGAGCACCGCCGCGGCGGCCGCCCGGGGGGCGCTGTGGGCCGCTCCGGCCCACCTGGCCCTGTGGCTGCTCCTGGGGGTCGTGCCGCCGCTGGGTGCGCGCCTGGTGCCCGCGCCGGAGCCGTGGCTGGCCCTCGTCTGGCTGCTGCTCGTCATCCTGCTGACCGGTGCGGGAGCCGCCGCTGGAGCGCTGCTCGGACGGCGCGGCAGCGCCTCGCGCCCGGTGCCGTCCTCGCGCTGGGCGTGGGCCGGGGCTGCCGGAGCCGCCGTGTGCGCCGGAGGCGTCCTGATGACGTCGCTGACGACCCTGGACGTGCCCCGCCCGGTCCAGGCGGCGCTGACCCCGGTCCTGCTCCTGGTGGCGCTCCTGTGCCTCGCGGCCTGCGCCGTCGTCGTCCTCGCCCGGGCGGCGGTGCGCTGCTCGACCCGGCGCGTCGAGAGGGCGGCGAGGTCGGGTGCGGGGGCCGAGGCGGTGCTCGCCGTCGCCCAGCGGCGGGCGAACCCGGTGGCCGTCGGCGCCTCCGGGGCGGTGCTCGTGCTCGTGGGGGTGTGCCTGGGGGTGTGCACCGCCTTCGGCGCGGCGATGGTCGTCAGCCGCGACGTCTACGGGAGCAGCAGCGAGGTCGTCTTCTACGGCAGCGGCGTGGTGCTCGCCTGCGCCGTCGCCGCCGTGGCGGCTGCGGTCGCCCTGGTCTCGCTCGCGCTCGCCCTCACCGACCACCTCGCGCAGGCCCGCCGGGCCGTGGCGGCGACCGCGGCCCTGGGGTGCGACGTCCCGCGGCTCGTGGAGGTCCAGGCCAGGGCTCTCGCCGCCACGGCCGTGCCGTCCGCCGTGGCTGGGACCCTCGTGGGCGGACTCTGCTACGCGGGGTTGCTGACCGCGGTCGACTGGACCTCGGTGGGGCCGCGCACGCTCGTCCCGGTGGGCGCGGTGCTGGTCGCCGCCGTGGTGGCGGGTGCCGCCGTCCGGCTCGTCTCCTGTGCCGTGGCGGAGCTGCTGACGGGCCGCGTCCGCCGCGCCGCGGCGCTGGAGAACCTGAGGACGCCGTGAGCCCCCGCCCGCGATCCGGTCGCCTGCCCCGTCAGCTCTCGCGCTGAGACGGTGGCGAGCCCCTGGACACCGCCGTCGTCGTCCTGGTCACGGGGGCGGTGGCCACCTGACCGACCGTCACCGGCTCGTCACCGCGAAGGGGCGCACCTGCGGAGCAGCGAGAGGCGGCTCACCAGGCGCTCGCGGTCACGGACCACGGCGTCGAGGGCCTCGACCGGAGTGGTCGCACTGCGGACCACGAGCCGGACGTCGCGATCCCAGCAGACGTCGACGAGGTCGGCGAAGCGCCGCCGCGCCTGCTCGCCCACCGTCGACAGGGCCGGCACCCCGGCGAGCACGAGGGTGCGGTACCGCTCGGCCAGCTCCAGGGCGTCGCCGGTGGAGGTCGGCGCGTCGCACAGGTCGTCGAAGTGCAGGTGGGCGGCGCCGCCGTCGTGCGCGTCGTGGCCGAGCGCCCGCAGGGGGCGACTACCCACCTGCAGCACCACCCGGTCTCCGGGCGCCGGCTCGACCAGCCCGACGGCCACCAGCTGCGTGGCGCTCCCCGGCACCAGCCACGCCCCGCTGGACCAGCCCGGACGCGCCCCGCCGTGGCCGAGGGTCCGGTGGTCCACGGGCCCGGAGACCGCCACCACCGCGCAGGTCTCGCGCAGCGCCGTGACCAGGGGCAGCACCAGGTGGTGGCGGCGGGGGTCGGGCAGCAGCTCCTCGGGGGAGTGGTTGGACGTCGCCACCAGCCGCACCCCGCGCGGGGGCAGCGCCCGCAGGAAGCGGGACAGGAGCATGACGTCGCCCGGGTCGTGCGCGTGCAGCTCGTCGAGGAGCAGCACGCCCGCTCCGCCCACGACGTCGTCGATCGCGGCGTCGAGCCCGCCCCGCCCGCCGGAGCGCCGGGCGATGCCACGGTGCAGCTGCCGTGCGGCGTCGTAGGCGTGCAGCCGGGTGGAGGAGCCGTCCGGCAGCTGGGAGAGCAGGACGTCGGCGAGCCACGTCTTGCCGCGTCCCACCGGACCGTGGAGGTAGACGCCGGACCCTCCTCCTGCCCCCAGCTCCGCGAGGTGGTCAGCGGCAGTCCGCTGCTCGGGGTCCAGCTGGGAGCCCAGCGCCGCTGCGGCGGTGTCGAAGGCGCCTCGGATCGCGGCTCGCCGACGGCGCTCCTCGGTCCCGCCCGTCCGCTGCCCCACGGCGCCACCCTGCCGCAGCGACCCCGGAGACCGGCGTCACGCTCGGCGGAGCGCCGCGACCCCAGCCGCCAGCCCGTCAGCCGGGCCTGGCCGAGCGCTCCTGCGATGAGCTCGCGCTGCACCTCGGGGGTGGAGAACGCGTCGTCGCGGGCGGGCTCCCACGGCCGCAGGTGCTCCCGACTGCGCGCCAGCAGCGGTGTGAGCTCCTCGGCGTCGTCCTCGGTCACCAGCCGGAGCGCCACGTCCACCCCCGCGATCTAGGAGGGCCGCTGACAGCAGGGGAGCCGGACGCCTACCGTCGGAACGGACCCCTGACCGAGGAGCAGACGTGAGCGAGAGCCAGCGCCCCACCGGTGACGACGACGTCGTCGCCCGCACCGTCGGCGCCACCGGAGGCTTCGTCGCGGGGGTGCTGGGCGGTAGCGACCTGCGCAGCCCCTTCCCCGAGCAGCCGGACCTCAGCAGGCCCCGGTCGGGGTGGCGCATCGCCGCGCCGCTGCTCCTCGTGGTCGCGGCGGGCGTCGGCGTCGTCGTGTGGGGCTCCCTGGGCTGAGCCCGGTACCACCCGGGACCGAGACACGGCTCCGGGCGCCTCAGCGGGGGTGGCTCAGGCGCCCGACGAGCTCGGTGACGCGGGCGGCGATGTCGTCGCGCACCAGGCGCATGCGCTCCAGCCCCTCGATGCCGCGGGTGGAGGGCTCGTCGGTCTCCCACACCTCCACGGGAGTCCCGTCGACCGGGTCGACGCGGGCCTCGCTGCCGAGGACGACGACGAGGTCCGCGGCGCGCACGTCGTCGTCGGTGAGCTGGTGGGTGCGGGCGGAGGAGATGTCCACCCCGAGCTCGGCCAGGCTCTCCACGGACTGGGCGTTCAGCGTCGTGCCCGCCTCGGTCCCAGCGGAGGAGACCCGCACCGGCACGGCCCTCTGCTCGGCGGCGTGGCGCATCAGGCCGGCGGCCATCTGCGACTTGCCGCCGTTGCGCACGCACACGAACAGCACCCGC